>JADMIO011135834.1_pt1 | contig 23373 bp, 18 predicted proteins | sample 8958161 | NCBI WGS metagenome assembly JADMIO01 (sample SAMN16585339, study PRJNA669376) | soil metagenome | isolation source: Crop rotation soil | place: USA: Cullars Rotation, Alabama | collected 2011
CGACAACTTGTCCACGTGGAATTCTAAGCTTAGGATCCCAATGTGCTGGAAAGCGGCGAACTCGACGGTAGAGAGACTCGTGAATTCAAAGGTTTCAATGATCGACTACTCGGTTGTTTGCCCGGTCTGAATGATCACCATTGCAGTCTCGGACGGCGTGGCGGCTTCGTACAACGACTTGAAGAAGGGACTTACTTCGGTCACGTTGTCGAGCACGTTGCGATCGAACTCGCAGCGCTTGCAGACGTCGGCGCTAATCACGGCAAGACGCGTTACGCCGGCGAACCGCGCATCTACAACGTGGTGATCGAATACAAAGCCGAGCACGCTTCGCGCTACTTGCTCGGGGTCGCGGTTCGTCTGGTGACGGCTGTGCTCAGCTCGGAAGTGTTTCCCGTTGGTAAAGAGATCTGGGAAGCGAAACAGATCGCAGCGCAAACGGAGATTGGCCCCAGCACACGCGCGATCGTCGAAGCCGCCGAACGGCGAAACGTTCCGTGGCGGCGCGAAGGTGAAGACAGTCTCGTTCAACTCGGTTACGGAAAGCACCGTCGTTACATTCAGGCAGCAATGACGGATCGTACGAGCGCGACAGGCGTAGAGCTCGTGCAGGACAAGGAATACACGAAGGTGTTGTTGAGCCGAGTCGGCATTCCGGTTCCTGAGGGTCGGGTCGTGAAATCGGCCGCTGAGGCGGTGGCGGCGATGCACGACCTTGGCTCTCCGGTCGTCGTCAAACCTTTGACCGGACGTCAGGGCAACGGCATCACGATCGGTGTCGAGACCGACGCGGAGATGCAGCAGGCCTACAATGAAGCGGCTTCGTTCTCGCCGTCAGTGCTGGTCGAAGAGTTATTGACGGGTGGCAACTATCGTTTGCTGGTCGTGAATAATAAGATGATTGCCGCCAGCGAACGCCGGCCGTGCACGGTTGTCGGCGACGGCAAGAAGACGATTAAAGAACTCATCGACGTGGAAAACATGAATCCGTTGCGTGGCGAAGGTCACGAGAAACCGCTGACGAAGATCCGCGTCGATCATTCGGTGGTCCAACATCTGCGCCGCGTTGGTTTGACGACGAAGCACGTGCCGGCCGTGGGCGAGCGGGTAACGTTGTCGGCACGCGTGAATCTCTCGGCCGGCGCAACCGCGCGGGACGTAACGGATCGAGTACATCCCTCGATCAAGTCGATGTGTGAGCGTGCCGCCCGCCTCGCCGGGCTCGACATCTGCGGCGTCGACCTAATCGCTGAAAGCATTTCGCAACCAGTAAAACACGGCGGCATTCTGGAGTTGAATGCCGGGCCGGGTTTGCGGATGCATTGTTTTCCGAGCGAAGGTAAACCGCGCGACGTGGGCGGCGCGATTGTTGAAATGCTCTATCCCAACGGCCAAACAGGCCGCATTCCGATCATCAGCATCACCGGCACCAACGGTAAAACGACCGTGACGCGAATGATCGGTCACGTGTTTCAGAACTTCGGCAAGACAGTCGGCATGACCACGACCGACGGAATTTACATCGATGGCGAGCGGGTCGTTGAAGGTGACACGACTGGACCAGCATCGGCGCAGGCAGTGTTGTCGGATCCGGCGGTTGAAGTCGCGGTGCTCGAAACTGCTCGTGGCGGCATGGTGCGTCGCGGGCTCGGTTACGACTGGTCTGACGTCGGCGTGATTACCAACATTGGTGAAGATCATCTCGGCCAGGATGGCATCAAGTCGATCGACGACGTCGTGTACATCAAGTCGCTGGTCGCGGAACGTGTTTGTGAAGGCGGCACGTTGGTGCTGAACGCAGATAACGAGCACGTCGTCGGCATTGGACGGCAGCGTTCCGTCACGAAACGAAAGAAGCGCTTCTTTTACTTTTCGCTGGACCAGAATAATCCGTTGATTCAGCAGCACCTGCTTGATGGCGGCACCGCTTTTTTGCTCCGCGATGGCTGGCTGGTTGAAGGCACAAAGGACGAGACGCACAAGATCATCGAGGTGTCATCAGTACCGGCGACGATGAACGGCCTGGCCGAGTTTCAGGTGGCGAACTTACTAGCGGCGGTGGCCGCGTGTCGTGCGCAGAACGTGCCGCGCGAAGTGATTGGCAACAGTTTGAAGACGTTCAGCAGTTACGCCAACAACCCTGGCCGCGTCAATCTCTATCGCTTGAACAGCGGTCACGTAATGGTTGACTACGGCCATAACGCGAATGCGTTTGAAGCGATCTGTCGGATGGCGAGTAAATGGGACAATCGACGCGTGACGGGTGTGATCGGTGTTCCGGGCGACCGCGACGACAGTTTGATCGTGCATGCGGGACGAGTTGCCGCGCGCGGTTTTCACCGGCTCATCATTCGCGAGGATCACGATCTGAGAGGGCGCAAACCGGGCGCAGTGGCCCAACTCCTTTGCGACGCGGCGCGCCAGGAGGCGCCGCAAACCGATTGCGAGATCGTGCTTGACGTCGGCGAAGCGCTGCAACACGCCGTGAAAACGATGCAACGCGGCGAAGTGATCGTCGTCTTCTACGAAAAACTCGAACCGCTGCGGCGCGTGCTCGAAAACTACTCGGCGCAACCCGTGCAGTCTATCAATGGTGTTCTTCCTGAAAACCGGCCCCGCAGAATCGCGCGCGCGGCGGCCAGCAGCAGCGCCCGACCAGCAATGCAACTCAGCCCCTCACGGTCAAGCTCACGACCCCAGTTGTGAAACATACTCCCTCTGGTATTCAACTGAACAGGCGACGGTCATCTGGACGCCAAGCGCCGAGACGCAGCATGGCTCTTGTCGCAGCTGCAAGAGGTTGCTGCGTTGACATCGCAGCGTTAGCTCTTTGTCGTAGCTGCAAGAGTCGCTACGTCGACATCGCAGCGTTAGCTCTTTGTCGTAGCTGCAAAGAGTCGCTACGTCGACATCGCGGCTTCGCCGCCGGATGTGAGGCGTGGCTTGCCGCGCCGGCAGCCTTAGCTATTCAACTGGGCTATGCCCCTGGTACGGGCTTAGCCCGAACGAAGGGCTTAGCCCTTAACTCTTCAAATACCTTCCGGCGTGGCAGAGCCACGCCTCACATCCGGCGGCGAAGCCGCACCGTTAACATCAAACCCCGTGCGAGCAGCAACACTTTGCGAGCAGCAGCACTTTGCGAGCAGCGACACTTTGCGAGCAGCGACACTTTGCGAGCAGCAACACTTTGCGAGCAGCAACACTTTGCGAGCAGCAACACTTACGCGAGTAGCAACACTTACGCGAGTAGCGACACTTTGCGAGCAGTTTGTCAGTCTTTACGACGGCACCTCATTATTGCGCATCGCGGCGCTCTCGTTCAGCGTCGTCAGCCACGACGGCGACCAGATGGAACTGCTCTCCTTCCCTTTCGCTTCGCGTTGGCCAATGCCGCCTGGTGCGGGCAAGAACCGGTTCGCGAGCCCGAAGAGATCCGAAGTCAACTCCGGAAACAGGTTGTCGAACAACACCGCGAGCTTCGCCGGCACCGAGATCACCAACTCCGCGCGGCCGCTGCGACACGCATTGACAATCTCGCGCGCCGCGCGCTCCGCACCGACCGAAAGCAGCGGCAACGCATCGCTGATGCTGAACCACGCGTACTCATAACGATGCTTACCTTTGAAACCCGCGTTACGCGGACTGCCGGTACGCATCAGCCCAGGACAAACCGTCGTCACTACAACACCGTCTTTCAACAACTCAGTCCGCATGCCTCGTGACAGTCCCGTTAACGCAAACTTGCTCGCACAATAAGGCACGAGATGCGGCACGCTAACTTTGCCGCCAATCGAAGAGATGTTGACGATGCGGCCACTCTTTCTCGCGCGCATCCGCGGCAACACGGCCATCATCGTGTTCAGCGGCGCCCAGAAGTGCGAGTTCATCGCGTTCTCGAAATCCGCTTGCGTCATCACCTCGAGTGGTCCCATCTGAATTACGCCCGCGTTGTTGACCAGCACGTCGACGTCGCCAAAGCGACTCTCAATCGCGGCCATCATCCGCAGCACGTCTTCACGGCTCGTCGCGTCGCAGCGATGCGTCATCACTTCGGCGCCGCGGCTTTCGAGATCGAGTCGCGCACGGTCCAGCTCATCTTCGTCGCGCGCGCAGATCACGAGGCGAGCGCCTTCGCGAGCAAACTCGCGCGCCAGCACCAGGCCAAGCCCGCGCGAACCGCCGGTGATCAGCACCACTTTGTTTTGGAAGTCGTAACCGAGTCCTCGCCGCAAGAGCGACCTCAGCGCCCACGCTCCGCCGGCAACAACCGCGAGTCCCACCAGGTTTGTCGTGTTTTTTGAGTTCATGGTGACTGGTTACGAAGCAACTCGTGCTCCGCTAAGCACGAACGAAAGCGCGCGCGTTGGCATCGCGGTTGCGGCGCTGATCTCGCGAACTCAATAGCTTTACTTGCGAGCGAGTTTTGCTCTGTAACTAAACAGCGGGCATCGCTCGACGTACGGTACGAGTACATGCGTGCGCAGACACACTGGAACGAGGAAAGATCATGGCAGACGCAGCTAAAGAAATTGCAAAACAAGCGAAAGAAACCACCAACGCGGAAGCGTTGCTCAAAAAGCTTTTGGAATTTGAACCGGCTGCGAACAACTCGGCGGTGTCGGCGGGTTACTTCGTTATCGCATCTCCGACGAGAACGCAGTGGTATACGAAGAAGGCGACGCTGCGCCGCGCTCGCAAGCGTTAACGACAAAAGCTTGAGACAAGGAGTTGGAGAGATGTCAGAGAAAGAGCGACAAAAGAAAGATCACCAGCGAACCGAAAAGAAGAACAAACAGATGCGCGAGCGCGAGAACCCGCAAAAACTCGGCGCCGCTCCACGTCACCACGCTCGTGCAGAATCAAATCTCACCGAGGCCCGCAACACTAAACACGATAAGTAACGTGTTGGTAATAACACTTCGACGCAAAATTATCCCTTTCGCCGGACTCGCCTAGCGCGAGAACCGGGGAAAGGGATAAAAACCAAATCAGTTAGGCCGCACGTGTTTACTTAGGCTGTAACACCGACAGGGTGTTCCCCGCCGGATCCTTGAACCACGCGATCTTCGGTCCGGGATGACCGCGGAAAATCCCCCGTTCATCCGTCTTGATGTCGGGCAGATCATAGTGCTCGAGCTGCACTCCCAAAGCCTTGAGTTCAGCGACGGCCTGTTCGACGTCATCGACCGCAAAATTGAGCACGGTGAATGATGCCGGGGTATGGTTCGGTTTAGGATAGAGAAAAACGGAACCACCTCGCGTTTCGAGTTCGAGTCCTTCGGCATTTTCCGAGACCTTCAATCCGAGTGTTTGTCCGTAAAATTCTTTCGCTCGCTTGATATCATCCACAGAAAAACTCGAGAAAGCTTCGGCGGTCTTGAATAACGTCGAAGTCTGCTTTCCACGCGCTGTGGATCCGGCGTTTGCTGTCATCACCACTCCCCTTTCTATTGCTGCTTGTAGATAAAGCTATTTAACCGCGGAGAGTTTTCATTGAGGTCGCAGTTGTTTGATTTCAGCATTGCGTTTCAGTGGCGACTGACTATTTTGACGTAGCGGGATCGAACAACAACGGAAAGAACTGCCCGTACATCTTCTCGCCGGCCGCAATCGGCGGCACGCCTTCCAACAATGGCGCATCGGAAGCCGAAGTCACGCCATCGCGAAATGCGTTCAGCACGATTGCGCGCCGCGGTCGATCGGTGTGGTTCGCATACGAGCCATGGACCATCAGCGGATGATGAAACGAACACTCACCTGCCTTCAACTCGATCGCCACTGGTTTGAACTCGGCGCGTTGCGCCGGCGTCAGCGAATCGAGCACGGCCTCCATATCGTTCGCGAAACTCGCGCGCGGCAGTAATTGCCAGCGATGACTGCCGGGCACGTAATGCACGCAGCCGTTATCGCGCGTCGAATCGTCCAGACCAATCCAGCACGAGACGTGGGCCATCGGCGTCGTTCTGGTCCAGTAAGAATAGTCCTGATGCCAGATCACGAAGCCGCCGTGAGCGGGTGGTTTGTAAAAGATTTGATCGTGCCAGAAGCGCACCGCGCCAGCGAGCAACTGCGACGCCGGCACGACAAACGCCCCGTGCCATAACAGATCGTGCAAGCCCGGTTTGATGCGCCACGCGCCGAGCGCGTGAAACAGGATCTGCTGCGGATCGGCCGACTCGTTGGCGTTGTACTCGTAAAAAAGTTCGTGACCGGGATGCGCCGGATCGATCAGCGCCGTGAGCTCCTCGCGCAAGACATCGAGCTGTTCGTCACTCAAAATCCTGATGCCCGCGACGTATCCATGTTCGCGATAGAACTCAACCTGCTCGTCGCTGAGTCGATACTTCGGCCAGGCGTCGCGGGCCGCGAACAAAGCTGTGATCGGGTGGTGATAACGCGAAAGGTCTTCGGACATCAGGCCGCCAGTCTAGCTGCTCGCCTCAAATATTCAAATCAGGTTGTTCCCGGCCGCGCTTTTTTTACGCGTTAGAGTCAGTGAGGAACCGTAAGGAGGTGTTCCAAAATGCTCGATAGATATACCTATCAATCCGCCCTCGCCGCGTCGGAGGTGATCCACTGGCGCGTTGAAGACATAATCGGCGGCGAGAAGCGGCTCGACTTCACCAAACCGTTCATGCCCGAGACGCTCGCTCGCGTCGAGGAGCTCGAGTTTCTCGATCGCGAGGAGAAGCTGATTCTGAATCAAATTCGCGGGAACGCGTATTTGTGCATCTTCGGTCTGGTGGAGGAGTTCATCCTGCCGTTCGTGTTGGACCACGCGCGGTCGCAGCTCAGCGGCGACGATTATCGCGTGCGAGCGTTGCTGCAGTTTGCCGGTGAAGAGGCGAAGCACATTCAACTCTTCAAGCGTTTTCGGCAGGAGTTTGAAGAGGGTTTCGGCACGCATTGTGAAGTGATTGGTCCACCCGCGGCGATTGCGAATGCGATCCTGGCCCACGATCCGCTGGGCGTGGCGATCACGACGCTGCATATCGAGTGGATGGTGCAGCGGCATTACATCGACAGCGTCAAGGACGATCAGCAACTCGATCCGCAGTTCAAGAGTCTGCTGAAGCATCACTGGCTCGAAGAAGTGCAGCACGCGAAACTCGACACGTTGATGGTCGAAGCGCTGGCCGCGGGCCGCAATGAAGAACAGATCGTGAATAGTGTCGAAGAGTATCTCGCGATCGGCGCGTTCATCGATGGTGGTTTGAAACAACAAGTGGAGTTTGATCTTGACAGTCTCGAACGTGGGACTGGCCGGGAGTTGCAGGACAAACAGCGGGAGGAGTTTCGCCGGCAACAGTTACAGGCGAATCGTTGGACGTACCTCGGCACGGGCATGACGCATGAGAAAGTGCTCGCGACGTTGGAATCGCTCTCCCCCGCGGCACGACAGAAGGTCGCCAGTATTTCCGCGGCGTTCTGTTAAGAGCTAGGAAAAAGCACAAGAGCAACAAGAAAGGCACGAGGGAGTAACGATCCTCCTTCGTGCCTTCGTGTTCCTGTCTTCCTCTTAGCGCCTTCTGTGTTTCTTTGTGGCTTAGCCCTTGGTGGCGTGGATCTTCAACGTCAACACCACGTCGTCGCGGATCAGGTTGTTGGTCGGTCCCGCGTAGTTGATGTTGAAGTCTTTGCGGTTAATCGAGAAGCTGGCGTCTACGTTGACCGCGTCCGCGGTAGCCGCAATCGTCGCAGGAAAAGTCACCGACTTCGTCACGCCGTGCATCGTCAGATTGCCGGTGACGGTATGCGAAGCACCTTTATCGCCGCCGGGCTTGATCGCTGTCGAAGTGAACGTTGCGGTGGGATACTTCGCGACGTCGAAGAAGTCGGCGGTTTTCAAATGTTCGGTTAACTGCGGATCGTCGGCGTTCAGTGAACTCGTATCAATCGTCACGGTCACGTGGCTTGTTTCGGGTTGACCCGAGTAATTGATCTCGCCGTTGAACTTCTGAAACGAGCCGTCATGCTTACCCGCGACCTGCGAGCCCGTAAACTCGATCTTCGAATTTTGCGAGGTAATTGAATACTTCTGCGCGCCCGCTGCTGAAGTCTGCGGCGACGCTTGCGCCGCTTCGCCCGTGACCGCACGGCTCTTGTTCGTCGCCGGATCGCCGCACGCTGTCAACAGTATCAGCGCGGTAAGGACCAACGTCAGTGTTCCCAAACGCATCTCGATTCCTCCTGTGGTAAAGTGGGAACAGAACCTTACAGCACATGGCCCGTGTAAGTCTAATAATGTCGAACTTCGCCCGCCCGCAATTATTGCCGCGCGCCCGAAGACGTGCGCGTCGGACCGGACGTGAGATGACGGCCAACCCGCCTGCATGAAGATCGTTTTCGCGAAAACAAGGTTCGCCGGACCGATTAGCGGGGCTGACGAGATTGCGGTGGTGTACGCCGCCGAGCTGAAACGCGTGGGCCATGAGACGGCGGTGTTACTCGTGCACGCGCCGTCGAACGACGATCCTTTGGTGCTTCGACTACGCGAAGCTGACGTGCCTTTGACATCACTCGCCTCGCCCGCTTTCACGGCTTCGCTCGCGACCGGACGGAAACTCGCCATCCAGGCCATGCACGCATTGAAGCCCGCGCGCCGCCTGATCCTTCGTCAATCGCGCAATATCGTTTTCGACGTGATGCGGCGTTATCACGATGCGTGCTGCACTTACCTGAAACGCGAGCGGCCCGACGTGGTCCATGTGTTGACGCCCGATCAGGGTGCGATGATGTTGATTCGGGCGGCCCACACCGTCGGCGTGCCGGTGGTTTATCAGGAAGTCGGCCTGCCGTTTCATCCACCAGGTTTCGAAGAGGTTTACGAACGGTTTATATCGGTGCTGCCGCTGTGCGCCAGAGTTGCCGTTCTTTCTCCGCGTCTTGCCGAGGAGACGAATCGCGCGATCCCCCAAATCGCCTTTCCCACCGTCGTTCCACTCATGTCGCCCCACGTGAGTAATGGCCTGCCGGCGACAAAAGCGGCAAAACGCGTCGTCCGGTTCGGTTTTGCGGGACGTTTGGAATATCTCAAAGGTCCAGTGCAACTCGTTCGGGCCTTTCAGCAAATCCATGCCGCGCACCCGAACATCGCTTTACGGATCGCGGGCGACGGCTCACAGCGCCAGGAGATCGTCAACGCGCTGCGTCGCGACGGTCTTGAAAGCAAAGTCGAGATGCTGGGCGTTTACAACACGCCGGCTGAGCGGCACGAGTTCATGGAAAAGATCGACGTCTTCGTGCTGCCTTCACTCACCGAGGGAACACCCAACGCGATCATCGAAGCAATGGCCCACCAGAAACCGATCGTCGCCACTAATGTCGGAGGTATTCCCGACCTCGTGAACGAAGACGTCGGGATACTGGTCGCGCCCAGTGACGTCGCGGGGCTGGCCGCAGCGCTCGCGCAACTCGCGAATAATTTGGATTTATTAAGGACGATGGGCGTTGCGGCGCGAAAGAGATACGAGCAACTCTTCACACCGCACGCCGTTGTTCCCTTGTTGGTTGATTTTTACGAACGCGTGACGGGACGAAATAATAACGCAGCCGAGGAACGAATCGCTCCGCTTCACCCGTGGGCGGAACAGACGCCGGTGTGAAGCAGGCGACCTTAGTCGCCTGCTTCACCCTCAACCAGCACCGGCTTGCGCGAGCGCCTCGAGCGGAAGAACGACGTGCGATCCAAAACCTTCTCCTGAAACTCTTCGAGATAGAGATAGATCACCGGCGTGATGTAGAGCGTGATGAACTGCGACACGATTAGACCGCCGACTACAACCAACCCGAGCGGCCGCCGCGACGAACCATCCGCGCCGTAACCCAACGCAATCGGCACCGCGCCGAACACGGCCGCCAGCGTCGTCATCAGAATCGGCCGGAAACGATCCATGCTCGCGTCGTGAATCGCCTTGTCCGCCGCTTCGCCGGCTTCGACACGATGGCGCGCGAAATCGACGATCATGATGCCGTTCTTCTTCACGATGCCCATCAACATAAACATGCCGACGAAAGCGTAGAGCGACGCTTCCTGACCAAACACCAGCAGTGTCAACAAACCTCCGACCAACGCGGTCGGCAAAGTCGAAAGCACAGTCAGCGGATGCACGTAGCTCTCGTAAAGAATCGCGAGTATCACGTACATCACGAAGACCGCGAGCGCCATCAGGATCGTGAGACTGCTGACCGTGTTACTGAACGTCTGCGCTTCGCCCTGTAACTCCGCGCGCACGCCTTGCGGCACGATTTCGGCGGCTGTTTTCGTGATGTAGTTTGTCGCATCGCCGAGCGCGACGCCCGGCTTCAAGTTGAAGAAGAGCGACATGCTGGTGAACTGGTTCAAGTGGTTCACCGTTTGTGGTCCAAGCGTCGAGTGCCACGAGACGAGCTCGCCGAGCGGCACGAGGTTCCGGCCGTCGTCCGACTTGATGTAGAGCAGCGACAGGTCCTGCGGCTTCTCACGAACGGAGTCGTCCATTTCGAGAATGACCTGGTACTGATCTTCCGGCTTCTTGATCAGGTACGAGTAGTTTTGCGAATAAGCCGTGCGCAGCAACGAAAGAATGCGCGCTTCGGAAACACCCAAAGTCTTCGCCTGATCGCGGCGAATGTCGATGTTCAGGTTCGGCGTGTTGTTGAAGTAGTCAGACGAAACGCTCAGAAAGCCGGGAAACTCCATCATCTTGGCCATCAGCTTCTGGCCCACTTCGTAAACCTGGCCGGGGTTCGCGCCCGACACGGTAAACGCATACTGGCCCTGCTGCTGGCTGGTGACGCCGGTGCTGATCTCGAGCACCGGGAACGGGCGCAGAAACGTCATCAAGCCCGGGATCGTGTTGAGCTTGCCCATCATCTCGGCCGTGACTTCCGCGATCGGTCGTCGTTTGCCATCGGGAGCGCCGATGAACGTGAACGTGATGCCCTGGTTCGACGCGAGAAAACCGGTCGCGCCCGTCATCGTGAAGTCAGTAACGACGTTCTGATCCTTATGCAGTAGTTCGTCGACGCGATTCTGATATTCCTGCATCTGTTTCGGCGACGAACCTTCCTTCGCGATGAACGCGCCGAAGATCACGCCGCTGTCACCCGGCGGCAGAAACGTTTTCGGAATCAACACAAACAACCAGATCGTGCCCGCGAGGCAGATGATCCAGATCGCGGGCGAGATCCAGCGATGCCGCAAGAACCACCACAGCGATCCGCCGTACACGCTCAGGATACGTTTCTCGATACCGCCGATAACGCGTTCCATCCACGTCTTGCGCGAACCCTCGCCGCGATGACTCAACAAACGCGCGCACATTAACGGCGTCAACGTCAGCGATACGAGTCCCGAAGCCAGGATCGCAATCACGATCGTGATGGCAAACTCGCGAAAGATTCGCCCGACGAGGCCGCTCATAAAGACGAGCGGGATGAACACGGCCGCGAGTGAAATCGTCATCGACATGATCGTGAAGCTGATTTCCTTCGCGCTGCTGATGGCCGCCTCAAACGGTTTTTCGCCATGTTCCATGCGGCGCACCGTGTTTTCGAGAAAGACGATGGCGTCGTCGACGAGGAAGCCGATGGCGAGGGTCAACGCCATCAGCGAAAGATTGTCGAGGCTGTAACCCAGCCCGCGCATCGCGATGAACGTGATCAGCAACGACAACGGCAGCGCCACGACCGGAATCAGCGTGTCGGTGACGCGGCCGAGAAATGCGAAGATCACGATCACGACCAGGATAAAAGCGATCACCAGCGTCGCCTGCACGTCGGCGACGGAGTGGACGATGCTTTGCGAGCGATCGTAGATCGGCGTGATGAAGATCGAGCCGGGCAGTTCGGTGCTGATTTGCGGCATCACCTCATAGATCGACTTCGAAACTTCCACTGCGTTCGCGCCGGCGCGGCGATTGACAGCGACGATCACAGTTGCGGACGGCACTGTGCGGCCACGCACCCAGAAACGCATGTTGACGCGCTCGTCCTGCACCGAGTCTTTCACCGTCGCTACGTCGCGCAGATAGATCGGCGCATTGTGTGTGCCGCCGACGATCAGGTTGGCATACTGTTCGGCAGTTTCGAGTTGGCCTTGTGGCCTGAGAATCGCGGTGCCGGACGAACTGTCCAACTGTCCCGCGCCGGTGTAGCTCGTGCCGTTTTTGATCGCGTTGTTCAGGTCGTCGATCGAGATGTCGCGCGCCCACATCGCCGCCGGATTCGCCTTGATGCGAATCGCCGCCTTCGTTCCGTAAACGTTGACTTGGGAAACACCCGGCAGGATGCTGAGACGCTGTCCGACGTTCGTGCTGGCGTAGTCGTACAACTGTCCCGGGGTGACAGAATCGCTGACCATCGCGAGGTACATGATCGGCTGATCGTTCGGATTGCTCTTCGAGTACGTCGGTGGCGAAGGAAGATCGGCCGGCAGGCTGCCGGTTGCTTGCGAGATCGCGGTCTGCACGTCAGTCGCAGCCGCATCGATGTTCTTGTCGAGCGAGAATTGCAGCGTGAAACTGGCGACGCCCTGCGTGCTGCGCGACGTCACCACTTCCAGTCCGTTGATCTGCATGAACTGGCGCTCGAGCGGCGTAGCGATGTTGTTGGCGATCGTGTCGGGACTGGCGCCGGGATAACCGACCGTCACCTGGATCACGGGATAGTCCACGGCCGGCAGGTCATTGACCGGCAGTTGAAAATAACTCATCACGCCGAACAGGATTACTGACAGCGTGAGCACCGCTGTCATTACCGGCCGTCGTATAAATGGCTCTGACAGATTCATGACTTCGATCCGTTTTCGGCAGTCGTTGCGGGACTGCTTGCCTCGCGTGGCTGGTCCACCACGACTTTACCGCCGGGAGTGACGCCGAGTTGGCCGTTGGTAACGATACGCTCGCCTGGTTGCACGCCTTTCTCCACTACGATCAGATCGCCCTGGCGCTGGCCCAGCGAAACGGGACGTTGCTCCGCGGTCGAGTCGGGCTTGATCACGTAAACGTAAGAACCGTTCGCGGACATCTGCGGCGCTGACGAAGGCACGAGCACCGCGCTCTGGACCGTGCTTAATACGAGCCGAACGTTGACGAAGCGACCGGGCCAGAAACGATGATCGGGATTGGGCAGCGTGGCGCGCAGAGTCACCTGACCCGTTTCGTTCTGCACTGCGTTGTCGACGAAAGTCAGCCGGCCGGGAATTGCGTCTTCGTTTGTATCGGGCAAACGAACTTCGGCTTTCAGCGCACCGGTGCGCATTTGTTCCTGCACAGCCGCGAGATTGTTTTGCGAAATCGTGAAGTCCGCGTAGATGGGATCGAGCCGTTCGATCACGAGCAACGCGTTATCGGGAATGGTCGAGCTGTTTGAATTACCCGCGCTCGAGCCGCCGGGATTCACGACGTTGCCGACGTCGACGAGTCGCTGGCCCGCGCGGCCGTCGATCGGCGAATGAATGTAGCAATAGCTGAGTGAGACCTTGGCGGTATCGATAGCCGCATTGTCGACCTTGATCGTTTCCTCGGCGCTGCGGACCGCCGCGCGCGCGGCTTCAGAGTTCGCCTGCAGCGTGTCGTAGTCGGCGCGGAGTTGTTGATATTGTTCGCGCGGGACAACGCCCTGTTCGACGAGGGTGCGATATCTGTCGACCTGCGTCAGGCCCCATTTTTCCCGGGCGACTTCGCGAGCGAGATTCGCCTCGGCCTGTTTCTTCAATGCCGCGTCGCGAGCGAGATTGGCCTGGGCTTGTTTAAGATTTGCTTCAAACGGACGCGGATCGATCGTGAACAACAACTGGCCTTTCTTCACATTCGCGCCGTCGCTGAAGTGCAGCTGCATGATGCGTCCGGAAACCTGTGGTTGGATCGCGACCGTCTCGCGCGCCACGATCTTGCCGAGCGAGTCGAGATACGTCGAAACATCCTGCGCCACGGCAGTGGCCACGGTTACGGGCGCGGGAGGACGTTGAAAATTTTGCTGAGCCTTGTTTACACAACCCGCCAGAGAAGCCACTCCCAATAGTGCGATTCCCAGACGATAAGCCAAGCCCTGCGTACGTTTCATAAATTGTTTCCTTAGATTTGACCGTGGGTACGATTGCGCGCTCGCATTTGTTGCGCGCACCAGCCATGCCGGGAAGGCGGCCCCGCTGCCATTGTGCCATTTCGCGGCAACGACTGCGACCACCCATGCACCGCGCGCCCCACTGCCAACAAAACTCACGCTTTCCTGAGCCGGCAATAATACGTCTCCACCCAAAAAAGCGTGTTAATTGCACGTAAAAAGATGTTAAGAATTGTGAAGGACAGCGATTGGTAAAAACGTTTTACGGCAACTCAATCGGCAGAGCTGAGATCACCTGCTCGAGATCGCGCAACGATTGCAGCGTCTCTTTTGTTGCGGGCGCATCGATCTCTATCAACGCCATCGCCTCGCCGCCGCGCTCGCGGCGCCCGAGATGAAAGCGACTGATGTTGACGCCACGCTCGCCAAGAATCGTGCCGAGCTGTCCGATCACGCCGGGCACGTCGCGACTGCGCGTCACGAGCATGTGACCTTTCGGCGTGGCTTCGAGATAGAAGCCGTCGATCTCGGTGATGCGTCCTTCGCGGCGTTGTTCGCCGTAACCGAAGAGAGTTCCCGCGAGACTTCGCGTTGACTGGCCGGTCGTGATCTCGGTGCGGATCGCCGGCGCGACGTCGCCGCTCGCGCGCACGTACGTCGTCGTGACTTTGATGCCGCGTTCGTCGGCGATTAGAAAAGCGTTCACGACGTTTACGCGCGCGCTGACGTCGCGTAGCAGTCCGGCAACAAACGCGCGCGTTACGGGAGTCGCATCAACATCAACAATCTCGCCGGCGAACTGGATCCGCACTTCGCTCACAGGCTTGTCGACGAGTTGGGCCTGAAAACGTCCGAGACTCTCCGCGAGCGCAACGTAAGGTTGCAACAAGCTCAGCTCTTTCATTCCGACTGCGGGAACATTTACGGCGCCACGCAACGCGCCGGTTAATAAAAAGTCGCGCATCTGTTCGGCGACAGTGAACGCAACGCCTTCCTGCGCTTCGGTCGTGGAGGCGCCGAGATGCGGCGTGACGATCACCTGGTCCAGGTGCAAAAGCGGGTGATCCTGCGCGGGCGGTTCCTGCACAAACACGTCCAACGCCGCGCCGGCGATTGTTCCGTTGCCGATTGCTTCGTGCAGCGCGGCTTCATCGACGAGACCGCCGCGCGCGCAGTTGATGATTCGCGCGCCCTTCTTCATCTTCGCAAACACGTCGCGATCGATCAGCCCGCGCGTTTCGGCAGTCAGCGGCGTGTGCACCGTCAGGAAATCAGCGCGCGCGTAAACCTCGTCCAACGGCGCGAGTTCAATTTCGAGATCGCGTGCCTGTTCGGGAGCGATGAACGGATCGTAAGCGACAATGAACATGCCCATCGCCCGTGCGCGCGACGCGACGACGCGTCCGATGCGGCCGAGCCCGACGATGCCGAGAGTCTTGCCTTGCAGCTCGACGCCGATGAACTTCTTCCGTTCCCAACGGCCGGCTTTCAAACTGCTGTTCGCCTGCGGAATCGAGCGCGCCAACGAAATCAACAACGCGATCGTGTGTTCGGCGGTCGTGATCGTATTGCCGTCGGGCGCGTTCATCACGACGATGCCGCGGATCGTTGCGGCGGACACGTCGATGTTGTCGACGCCCACACCCGCGCGTCCGATCACACGCAAATTGTTCGCGGCGGCCATCAGATCGGCCGTGACTTTCGTTTCACTACGAACGATGAGGCCTTCGCAATCCTTGAGGGCAGCGACCAGCGCTGGTCCAGTCAGACCAGTTTTCTTTTCGACGCTAAAGCCGGCTGCGCGCAACGGCTCGAGGCCGCTGTCGCTCACGTCATCTGCTACGAAAATCTTCGAAGGCATCGGTTGTTGGTCCGCACGTTCCGCGAGAATGTATTTGCTTGCCAGTAAAAAGGCCGTATGGTAACAGATACCGCTCGGGGGAGATAATTGATGGAGATTCTTGTTTACCACCGTGGCGAGCACCGGGTCAGCGAAGGCTTCAGCGTGGAGCAACTGCCGGAGCTTTTGCGGGACCAGTCAAACGTCGTCTGGGTCGACATGGAAGCGCCGACCGAGAAGGACGAGCAAGTGCTCCTCGACGTCTTTCATTTTCATCCGTTGACCGTCGAAGACTGCCGCGAGAATCGTCACTATCCGAAAGTCGAAGAATTTTCCGGTTACATTTATTTCATCGTTCACGGCGTGCGCGCGGATACCAGTCCGGATCGCTTCAACACGATCGAGCTCGACGGCTTTCTCGGCAGCAACTACGTGATCACTTATCACCACGACATGTTTCGCAGCATCAATAACGTGAAGCAACTGTTGCGTACGAGCCCGGTCGCCTGCCAGCGTGGGCCGGCGTTTCTGTTGCATCAGATCCTGGACCAGGTGGTCGATTTTTACTCGCCCGTGCTCGACGATTTCGACGAGCGCATCGACCAGCTCGAAGACGAGATCTTCACCTTGAAGCGGCCGAACAACCAGATTCTCGCCGAGATCATGGATCTAAAGCGCAGCGTGCTGCGGCTGCGGCGCATTTCGACGAAGCAAATGGACATTCTGCTGCGTATGAGCCGCGGTGAGTTTCACTTGATACCGGAGGACATGCGGCCGTTTTATCGCGACATTTACGATCACATCGTGCGCGTGACGGACCTGGCGGAGAACTATCGCGATCTGATTAGTGGATCGCTGGAGGCTTACCTGTCAGTGGTGTCGAACCGTTTGAACGAGATCATGAAAGTGCTCACGATCTTCTCGGCGATCATGCTGCCGTTGACATTCATCGCCGGGGTTTACGGAATGAACTTCGACAACATGCCGGAGCTGCATTCGCGGTATGGTTACGCCGGGGCGTTGATCGTAATGATCGTGATTGCAGTGATCATGCTGATCTTCTTCTGGCGCCGCGGCTGGATTGGTAGAGGTGAGCCCGAGGGCTAAAGGGGATCGGCGTCGCTTAGTTCATCGGCTTCGTCAAACGCGCCATCCGGACTTGGACCATCCGAGTCATCCGTTGCATCCTCGTCAAACAACTCGTCATCTTCGAGATCCTCGAGGGTCTCGCTGCTGGTCGCTTCGTCCTGTCGTTTCTTCAGAGTGTCCACGTCGGTTCTCCCTTACCGCACGATAACTATCAGCGTCACAATCAGGGCTGCATAAAAGCCAGCCACAAGGTCGTCAGCCATAATTCCCAACCCACTGCGCAACGATTCAAACCGTCGTGCAGGGTAAGGCTTGAAGATGTCGAAAAGGCGAAAAAGAATAAACGAAACGATGATCCATACTTTTCCGAGCGCAAACAGCGACAGCGGCAGGAGCGCAATCATCTGACCCGCAACTTCGTCAACCACGACCTTGCCCGGATCTTTCATTCGCAGGATCTGTTCAGTGCGCGTCGCGGCCCAGATACCCAGCACCGTTATCACGACCACTCCCACGACCTGAAACACAAGCGAGCGCAGCAACAAAAACACGCCGACGCCCACTAACGATCCAAACGTCCCCGGCATCAACGGCAAAAACCCGACGCCCCAGGTGGCGAACGCGAGCGCCGCGTAGTCAACACTGCCGAGTCTTCGTTTGGCCGCCGGAACCGCAGCAGACGATGTGGTCGGGTTTAACTCGTCGCTCGACTGTTTCAGCGTCAGACTGAAATCCTTCCGATCAGATCGTACTCGTGTGCTTCAGTTATCTCGACGTTCACGAAATCACCGGGCGCGGGCAGCACGCCGTCAGGCACGTCGTTGATCAGCACGCAGCCGTCGATGTCCGGCGCCTGCGTCTCCATTCTTCCCTGCCACAACAACTCGCTCTCTTTCGACTCGCCCTCGAACAACACGCGCACCACTTCACCAACGCGCGTCTTGTTTTTGCGGCGTGAGATGCGTCGCTGTTCTTTCATCAACGCCGTGCGACGCCGTCCGGCAGTTCGCGCTTCGACTTTCGCGTCCAGAGCAAACGCCGGCGTGCCATCTTCGTCGGAATAAGTGAAAACGCCGACCCGATCAAACTCCACGCTCTTCACAAACCCGAGTAACTCCGCAAAATCATTTTCAGTCTCGCCGGGAAAGCCCGCGATAAACGTCGTGCGCACCGCGATGCCCGGCACGCGCCGGCGCACGCGCTCGATCAAACGTTCGAGACTCTTGCGATTGCCGCCGCGCTTCATCAACTTCAAAACGTTTTGCGAGGCGTGCTGCAAAGGCATGTCGAGATACTTCACCGCGCGCGGCTCTTCGGCGAGCACGTCGAGAAACGCATCGCTGATGTGCGTCGGATAGGTGTACATCACGCGCACCCACTCGATGCCGTCGACGCGCGCGAGCTCGCGCAGCAAACGCGCGAGCGCGTCCGGTTTGCCGAGGTCTTCGCCGTAACGCGAAGAGTCCTGGGCCACGAGGATCAGCTCTTTCACACCTTCTTCCGCGAGTTGATGCGCTTCGGCGACGATCGAGCCGAAGCGGCGGCTGCGAAAGTGTCCGCGCATCTGCGGAATAAAGCAGAAGGCACACGGGCGATCGCAACCTTCGGCAATCTTCACGAACGCGTAGTGCGACGGCGTTGCGAGTACACGCGGCGTCGACTCGTCGTACAAATACGTCGCGCTTTGATTGCCGAGTTGAACAACCGGAAGACTGCGCGTGTTGGTTTGCGGATCGCAAACGGTGAGGATGTCGTTGATCTGGTTCGTACCGATGAACGCATCGACTTCGGGCATCTCCGCCTTCAATTCGTCGCGATAACGCTCGACGAGGCAGCCTGCGACGATCAGTCGCTTGGCTTGGCCGTCCGTCTTGAGACGCGCTGCTTCGAGGATCGCATCGATCGATTCCTTCTTCGCCGAGTCGATGAAACCGCACGTGTTTACCACGACGGTCTCGGCATCCGCGGCGTCAGCAGTGATTTGGTAACCATTCTGTTTGAGGTGGCCCATCATCACCTCGCTATCCACGAGGTTTTTTGGACACCCCAAACTAACGAAGCCGACTTTTTTCATCCTTCAAATCCGTTTCCAAAACTACCAACGCCTTTTCAACTTCCCGCTTTTCCGTTGCCGACAGCGATTGGTTACCAAAGCGCACGCGATTGTACGCGCGGGTGATCACCATTGCTTCACTCGAGTGTAACCGGTCGGCAAATTCCAGCGGCGTCTGCGCCTGATCGCGCAAAACGCCGCGTTGCTCCATCAGCGCAAGCAGCTTCTCGTAAAACTCGACGTGCGAATAACCGCGCCCGTTTTCAATCCTGCTGCGGCCGGTTCGAAGTCGCACAAATTGCCAGAGCCGTTTGCCAAATAAGATCAGCGTCACTACGAACGCAATCACAATCACGCCGGCGACGAGCATCAGCACGTTTGTCGTGAACAGACTGGTAATCGTCGTTAACAACCGCGTCATCATGCGGCCGTAGTCGAAGATCTGATTGTGCAGCGTCGTGGCCAGCGAGCGTTGCTCCTGCTTGTCGTAACCGACGACGTACTGGAACCACAACAGCTCCATCGCTTCGGCGTACTTCTGCAATTGCGCGGTTATTCCGGTGCGCACCGGCTCCATTCGTCCCGCCGACGGAGTCGGATCAAACGTTACCCACGACTGCGTTTGCGGAAAGTAAACTTCAACCCACGAGTGCGCGTCGCTTTGTCTGACCGTGTAAGCGCCGGCGGTGTCGTTGTACTCGCCGGGCAGAAATCCATTCACGACGCGCGCGGCGATGCCGTGCGTGCGCAACATCACCGCCATCGCGGTGGCGAAGTATTCGCAGTGGCCGCTCTTCACGTTGAAGAGAAAGTCGGACAGCGGATCCGGGCCAGTGGCTTTCATCTGCAGCGAATAGCCGTAGTCCCTTTGCAGTTGCCACTCGATTGCTTTCGCCGCGTCGTAACGGTTACGCGCATGCGCGTCGAGAATCATCGTGCGCGCAAGCTGCACGATGCGCGGATCGAGCGGCTCAGGCAATTGCAGATAACGTTCGAACTCAGCCGGATAAGGCCGCATGTCCTTGCGCAGTTCGTCGGCCGGCGGTTCGTCCGTGTCGGAGATCGCCTTGTACATCACTCGTTCGAAGTCGTGCCGGCGCGACTGGATCGAGTCTTCCTGATCGGCGCGAACAAACGGTAGATCTCCCTGCAGCGCGACCACGCGCGGCGCCGCGAACAGCACGGGCGATTCGAGCGGCTCGAGAAAGAACGTTTGCATCGTGAGACGATGCACGCCTTGCGTCGTCGTACCTAACTGAAAGAACCCACCGCGTTGTTGCACGGGCGCAGGACGGCGCGCGTCCGACGATTTCTTCCAGCCGAAGCCCGTGAACTCGTCGAGTGCAACACCGCGCCAGCGCAACGCGCGCGGCGGTTCGCTGTTTTCCAAACGCACGCGCATCACCAGACCGTCATCCTGTTTGAGGGTTCCGATCTGTCCGAGCGTGACGTTCTCCGAAAAGCCGACGAGGTTCTGCGCGCCGCCGCCGCTGCGCGTGAGCGCCGCGGCGCCGGAGCGGGGCGCGACCAGAAACAGCGGCAACGCAAGCGCGAAGATCAAAACGAGCAGTGCGACCGCGACGAAAGGCAGGCGCGCGGCTTCGGTGTTGCGCCACGAACGGCGCCCCTTCCTGAACAAGCGCGAATCGGGCGGCACGAGTAGACGCGTTTCCGTGAAGCGAACCGAACGTCGCGCTTTCTGAATCTCGAACGCGGTCACCGCCGAGAGGCCGCACAACAGATACAACGTCAACGTGCCGAGAAAGACGGGGCTGAAACTCAGTCCCGCGGCGAGCAACACTTCGAAGAACGAGATCAAATAAAGAAACACCCAGTCGCGATCTTTTTTGATCTGCAACAACTTCACGGCGGAAAGAAAAACGATCAGGTGCGCGAGCGCGGTGACGCCGAGTCGTTCGACTGGTTCGCCGAGATTCTTCTGAAAGTGCCAGTCGAGATAGAAGAGCGGGATCGAGAGCAGGACGATGCCGAGACCGATGCGTTCGGGTAGTTGCCAGCGCGAGCCTTCGAGTTTCCAGCTCACGATCATCACGACGAGAAACGCGAGCGCAAGCGCATAGTCAAGCCCGCCGGCCAGCACGAGGGCGAGCATGGCGACGCCGATCATGGCGTAGGAGAAGGCTCGGAAGTAAGTCAGAAAATTCATGCGCGCTCGATCGTGTTTACTGCGGCTTCGCGTCCGGAGCTTTCACGCCCGGCTTGAGTTTAATTTCAAAAAGTCGCGGCCAAAGTTTTCCGGTGACGAAGAGACGACTGCCGGCTTGATCGTAAGCGATGCCGTTCAGCACGGCCTCTTCGTCCTGCACGTCGCCGGGCGGCAGCAAACCAGTCAAATCAATCCAGCCCGTAATGCGGCCGGTTTGCGGGTCGATCGTCACTATCCGGTTGTCGTGCCAGATGTTGGCGTAGATTTCGCCGTTGACGTATTCGAGCTCGTTCAGCTCATTGACCGGTAGATTGCCGTCGACTACTGCGATGGTTCTTGTGACCTGAAAGCTGTCCGGGTCGAGAAATCTGATGCGGTTCGAGCCGTCGCTGAGAATGAGCGAATGGCCGTCGGTGGTGAGTCCCCAGCCTTCGCCGCTGTAGTTGAACTTACCGACCTGCTCGAAGTTGTCGGCGTTGTAGATGAAGCCGACCTGGTGCTGCCAGGTAAGTTGATAGACTTTGTTGTTGAGCAGGGCGATGCCTTCCCCGAAGTAGGGTTCCGGTACGTCGACTTTCTTGAGGATGTGGCCGGTTTGCAGTTCTACTTCGCGCAGGCTGGAGCGGCCTTCCTGGCCGGTGCCTTCGTAGAGTTTGCCGTCGATGAAGACGAGTCCTTGCGTGAAGGCGCCGGGGTCGTGCGGGTAGATGTGGACAATTTCGTAGCCGTACTTGACCGGGGCCGCGGCGGTTCCGGCGGTGTTTCCGCTGTTTGCGTCGGGTTTATTTGCGTTGGCGGTGTTTGTTGTTGATCCTGAATTTGCGCCGGCGTTGCATTGCAGCGACGCGAGCGACAGCGCGAGGGTCAGCAGTAGCCGGGGCTTGAACATGCGCAACATGCGGGCATTTTGCGCGACGTGTGGGCAAAACACAATTTGTCATCCACGGCTTTGCCGGTAGAATTGCGCGTGTAGATGTTGAAGACTCTTCTGACCGCGTGTTTGCTGGTTTGTTCCGTGGCCTCGGTTGCGTGGGCGCAGCCGGGAAACCCGGCGTTAACTCGTGCGCAGATCAAAGAGGCTGAGCAGAGGTTGGCGGAGCTGGGGTATTGGACGGGGCTGGTTGATGGAGTTTTGGATGTGGGGTCGCGGTCGGCGTTGATTGCGTTTCAGAAGTGGGAGGGACGGCCGGTTACCGCGAAGCTCACGGTTGATGAGCTCGAGGCGATCCGCAGGAGCGCCGCGCCGACGCCGCGCGATCCCGGTTACGAGCACGTCGAAGTCGATGTCGATCGACAGGTCTTGATGATCGTGAGTGAGAATGGCGAAGTTAGGGTTTTGCCGGTCTCGACCGGCAATGACAACAAGTTTATGAGCGACGGCCAGGAGAGCATTGCTTACACACCACGCGGCCGGTTCGTTGTTTATGACAAGACTTTCGGGTGGGAAAACGGCACGCTCGGTTCTGTTTACTACGCCAACTACATCACCGGCGGCGTGGCGATACACGGATACGAAACAGTCCCGACGAAACCGGCGAGTCACGGTTGCATTCGCATCCCGATGTTTGCGGCGCGTGAAGTGAGCAAGCTGCTGCCGTTGGGAACGATCGTGCTGGTCTACGACAAAGTCTCCTTCGTCTCCGCGAAAGACTGGGCCAAAAATCCGGCCCTCAAGCAGGCCGCGATGCTCAACGGCGCCGCCCCCGACTACATCCACCGACCCGACAATCCTAAGTCTGACCGCCCTTCAGCCCGACCTTAGCTCCCGCTTGAGGGGAAGAACTCTCCGCATTCGTGCAGAACCTTCACAGCGCGGACCTGCGCTATTCCCGCTCCGGCTTTGCCGCCACTGTAGCTAAAAACTCTCGCAGCGCCTGGGTGAGCTACTCCCGCACCGGCTTTGCCGCCGGATGTGAGGCGAGGCTCTGCCTCGCCGAAAGCGAGAGAAAGACTGGGGCTACGCCCCTCGTTCGGGCAGAGCCCGGACCAAGGGCAGAGCCCTATCCTTTATTTCAGTGGACGGCGAGGCAAAGCCTCGCCTCACATCCGGCGGCAAAGCCGCACGGGCGGGCGGGTCAAGTCTCGCCTCGCCTCACATCCGGCGGCAAAGCCGCACGGGCGGAGGGTCAAGTCTCGCCTCGCCTCACATCCGGCGGCAAAGCCGCACGGGCGGGCGGG
>JADMIO010838965.1_pt1 | contig 23372 bp, 20 predicted proteins | sample 8958161 | NCBI WGS metagenome assembly JADMIO01 (sample SAMN16585339, study PRJNA669376) | soil metagenome | isolation source: Crop rotation soil | place: USA: Cullars Rotation, Alabama | collected 2011
CTTTCCCCGGCCGGGCCCCCCTCGCCACGCGGCGCCGCGCTCGCCGATCTGACCGGCCAGTGGGTGTCGTTGATCACCGAAGACTGGCGGTATCGACAGTTCGTCCCGCCCAAGGGCGATTACGGTGGACTGCCGCTCCTCCCGGCTGCCCAGAAGGCGGCAGGGGAGTGGGACCCCGCGCGCGACGAGGCAGCGGGAGAGCAGTGCCGTGCGTACGGGGCCGCCGGCGTCATGAGGCTGCCGACGCGGGTCCGCATCAGCTGGCAGGACGACCAGGTACTGAAACTCGAGACCGATGCGGGGACGCAAACGAGACTGCTGCGATTCGGCGGGGATGCCGGTGGCGACGCCGGGGGTTGGCAGGGTGTGTCCGCGGCAACGTGGGACTATCCGCAGACCCCGGTGGGAGGACGCGGCTTCGGGCGGCCTCCTGGCGGATCGCTCAGAGTGGTGACGACCCGAATGAAGCCCGGCTACCTGCGTCGGAACGGCGTGCCGTACGGGGAGCGGGCGGTCATGACCGAGTACTTCGATCGCTTCGACGTACCAGGAGGCGACTCGCTGCTCGTCGTCTCAACGGAGATCATCGACCCGGAGAATCTCGCCGGGCCGTACTGGTCCAGCGTGCAGTTCAAGCGCGAAACGGATCAGTCCGGCTGGCGGCCCACCCCGTGCAAGGCGCGATGAGGAGCCCACGAATGAGGATGGCGAGAGCTCTGACCACGTGCCTGTGCGCAGGCGTCCTGCTGACGGGCACACTCAGCGGACAGGCACCCCAAATTCCACCCGCATCCACCGCGCAGGCGCCAGCCGTCGATTTGAGCGGCTACTGGGGACCGGTGCTCCACGAGGATTTCATGGAGCGCGGACCCGGCTCGGAGCTCGCCGACTTTGGCGGGCTGCCGCTCAACGAGGCTGGCCGCCTGTGGGCGTTGTCGTACGACCCGTCGCGGGTAACGCTGCGACAGCACCAGTGCGAGGCGTACGTCACGCCCTATCAGATGCGTGCGCTCGGCAACTTCCGCATCTGGGAAGAGCGCAACCCGTACACGCAGACGCTGACCGCGATTCATCTCTGGGCACAGACCACCGAAGGCCACCGCGTGATCTGGATGGACGGGCGACCGCACCCGCCGTCCTGGGCACCGCACACCTTCCGCGGCTTCTCCACCGGCCGCTTCACGGGGAACGCGCTCGTGGTCGAGACGACTCACATGAAGAACGGTGCGCTGCGACGCGGCAATGGCGTCCCGGAGAGCGATCAGGCCACGCTGACCGAGTTCTTCGTGCGTCACGGCGATCACCTGACGAACGTCGCGGTGGTGTCGGACCCCGTGTATCTCAGCGAGCCGCTGGTCCGCACGACGGACTTCGCGCGCCAGCCGGTTGACCCCGGCGCGTGGCTCTACGCGTGTGACGACGGCGAGCAGATCCTCGACCGTCCCGAAGACGCCGTGCCGAATTACCTGTTCGGGAAGCAGCCGTTCGTCGGCGAGTATTCGACGCGGTACAAGCTCCCGCTCGCCGCAACGCTTCTTGGTGCACCGACCATGTACCCGGAACTGGAAGGGCGGCTGGCGACGATCACGGAGGCCGACGGGCGCGCGTTGCTGGCGCCGGCGGTGGGGCGTGCGCCTGAGACCAGCAAGGCCACCGATCGCGAGCCGCGCGACGGCAACATTCACATCCTGCCGATCCGCGACAACGTCTACATGCTGGTCGGCGACGGCGCCAACATCGTCCTGCAGACCGGCGATCAGGGCGCGTTCGTCGTGGATACCGGCGAGGGCAAGCTCGCGGATAAGGTGCTGGCGGCGATCCGCAGCCTGACGACGAATCCGATTCAGTTCATCGCGAATACCAGTTTCCGGCCGGAGCATACGGGCGGCAACGTGCGGCTTGCCGACGCTGGCCAGGATCCAAGCCTGCTCGGTTCATTCTTCGTGCAGTCCGCCCCCCGCGGCGTCACCGGCCTGTTCAGCGACCCGCAGGCGCACGCGACGCTGATGGCACACGTCAATGTGCAGGTGAGACTTCAGGCGGCAGGCGCCGCGGCCGGAGCCATTCCGGGCGACACCTATCTCGAAGACCGGCGTCGGAAATTTCACAACGGCGACGCGATCGAGTTCTTCTACCAGAAGGATGCGGTCACCGACGGGGACAGCCTCATTCATTTCCGTCGCGCCGACGTCATCGTTGCGGGAGATATCTTCAGTACCTCGCAGTATCCAGTGATCGACGTGAAGAACGGCGGTTCGGTCCAGGGTGAAATCCGCGCGCTGAACGAAATCCTCAACCAGACGGTGTATCGCCATCAGGGCGAAGGCGGGACCTACATCGTGCCGGGCCACGGCTATCTCGCCGATGAGCACGAAGTCGTCGAGTACCGGGACATGGTCGTGATCGTCCGCGACCGGGTCAAGGCGATGCTCGATGCCGGCGCGACGCTCGCGCAGGTGAAGGCGGCGCGGGTGACCGCGGATTACGACACGCAGTACGGCGCCAACACCGGCCCGTGGACGACGGAGATGTTCGTGACCGCGGTGTACGAGAGTCTCAGGAACCGGCGCTGACGCGCGCCGCGCGACGGTACTTGAGCACTCGCGAGGGGGCGGGGAGGCCGTGAACCACCGTCTGGATGAGACCGCGGAACCACTGGAAGGCCGGGTCGTCCTGACGCACCTTGTGCCACTGCAGCACTTCCACCATCGGCGGCATCGGGATCGGCAGGGGCAGCAGCCGCAGCGGCAGGACCTTCGCGTATTTCGCGGCCAGTCGTGTCGTGATGGTGGCGACGCGGTCGGTGCCCACGACGAATTGGGGCGCCATGTTGAACATGGGCACCGAGATCTCGACGCGGCGCCGCAGGTTGGATCGCCGAAGGAAATGCTCGTCGTAGTTCAACGGCGGCTCGTTCCCGGCGACGTTGACGACGACGTGGCCGAGATCGAGGTACTGCTCGAGCGACATCCTGTTGCCGACGACGGCGTTCCCTGCCCACACCACGCAGGTGAAGGTGTCTTCGAACAATACCTCGGTGGGATGCGTGCGGGATACATACGCTTCCGGCGCGACGAGAAAATCGAGCTCGCCGCCCTCGAGGTCCTCCGTCGCGCGGCGGCCAAGCGTGCGCAGCTCGAACGTGATGTGCGGAGCCTGGCACCGCGCCGTCCGCAGCACCTCCGCCATCAGGATGTCGCTGACATAGTCGCTGATCGCGAGCGACAGCCGGCGGGTGGCGGTGGCGGCATCGAACCCGGGCTTTGAGCCGAGCGTGCCGCGTACCTGGAGCAGGATGTCGTGGACCGGCTCGACGAGCCGCTCGGCCAGCGGCGTCAGCACCATTTGGCGGCCGACCGGCACGAGGAGTTCGTCGCGGAAGTGGTGGCGCAAACGGGCAAGGGCGCCGCTCATGGCGGACTGGCAGAGATTCAGCCGGTTGCCGGCGCGGGTGACGTTGCGCTCGCGCAGCAGGGCGTCGAGCGCCACCAGCAGATTCAGGTCGAACAGGTGCAGGTCCATGGCCATGCCGCCGCGACCGTGTGAGCCGCGTCGGGACTGGTCCGCGGCTGGCGGTTGCAAACGTTTCCAGCGGCGCGGATTCTACCGGGATCGCCTGAGCTACGCAACCGGACGGCCCCAGGGGCCGTGCCGCCGGCTGGTGCTATACTCCGCCCCCTTGTCGTGAAAACGTTTGCAACCACAAAGGAGCGCCGATGATCCGGGCCGCAATCGTGGGGATGGGATGGTGGGGCAGAACGTTGGTCGAGGCCGCCGTCGACAGCGCACGGATCCGGTTCGTCGCCGGTGCGACGCGGGCCCGCACGCCCGACCTGGAGACGTTTGCGCACACCCACCACCTGCGCCTGCTCGACGGCTTCGACGCCGCCCTCGCCGACCCTGACATCGACGCGATCGTCCTCTCGACCCCGCACTCGACCCACACCCGGCAGGTCGTCGCCGCCGCCGCCGCGCGGAAGCACGTGTTCTGCGAGAAGCCCTTCGCGCTCACCAGGGTAGATGCCGAACGCGCCGTGCAGGCCATTGCCCGCGCCGGCGTGACGCTTGGCCTCGGTTACAACCGCCGCTTCCACCCGGAGATGACCCGCCTGCGCCAGCAGATCCAGTCTGGTGAACTGGGAACCATCCTCCACGTCGAGTCGACGATGTGCGTCCCGAACGGTCTGCTGCTGAAGCCGGACGCGTGGCGCGCCAACCCTGAGGAGACACCCTGTGGCGGCCTCACGCCGCTGGGCGTGCACGCGATCGACGGGATGATCGATCTGTGCGGCCCCATCGCGGAGGTCTACTGTCAGAGCTTCCGCCGGGCGGTTCCCGTCGAGACCGACGACACCACGTCGATGCTGTTTCGGATGCGCGACGGCATGTCCGGGTACCTCGGCACGATGATGGCGACCGGCCCCGGATTCACGTTCCAGGTGTATGGATCGAAGGGATGGGTGCGCCTCGAGGGCATGACCCACGTCGCCGGTGCATCCTCCGAGGAGCGGCGTACGCGCCTCTTCGGCACGTGCAAGTTCCAGCCGATTAAAGGCGAGGCGCAGGTCTGGCAGGCGGCCACCCTGGACATCGTCAAGACGTCGCTCGACGCCTTCGCCGACGCTGCCGAGGGGGTCGCGCCGTTTCCGATCCCGCTCGAGGAAATGGTCCACGGCGCTGCGGTGACCGAGGCCGTGGTGCGATCGGCGCAGACACATTCGATCGTGCCGGTGGAGAGCGTCGTCCCCGCGGAGGCGGTGTAGCGTGGCCGCCACGTCAACCCTTCAGCCGGCTCAGAATCGTGGCGAACGCGAGGCGGTCGGCTGGCAGATGTGGGTGCCATGCCTCGGTATGGCGCTCTGCTCCCTGCTGTCGTTCTTCGATCGACAGGTCCTCGCGGTGCTGTCGCCCACGATCCTGCGCGACACGGGCATGTCGGCGCAGGATTACGGCAACGTCGTGTTCTTCTTCTTCGTGGCCTACACGATCGGCAATCCGCTGTGGGGCAGCATCATCGATTTCATCGGCCTTCGCGCCGGGATGCTCATTGCGGTTGCGATCTGGAGCCTGGCGAGCGGCAGCCACGCGCTCATGTCGAGCGTCGCCGGTTTCGGCGCCGCGCGGGCGCTCCTCGGGCTGGGTGAAGGGGCGACGTTCCCCGGCGGCCTGCGGACCGCGATGGAGTCGCTGCCCGCGAATCGCCGTGGACGCGGTGCGGCACTGTCCTTCAGCGGCGGCGCCCTCGGCGCGATCGTCACGCCCTTGATCGTGGTCCCGGTCGGGCTGCGATTCGGCTGGCGCGCCGCATTCGTACTGTCCGGGCTGGTCGGCGTCCTCTGGCTGGCGCTGTGGGCGCTGATCGCGCGGCCACCCTTTCTGCCGGCGAGCGCCGGGCGACCGGCCGCGATCGGGTACCCGAACCCCTTCGAGCGACGGTTCTGGGCCCTCGTGTTCAGCTATGCGCCGCCGGCCATTTCGGCCGGGCCGATCCTGACCCTCGTTCCCATTTACCTGAACCGGGCACTCGGCGTGTCGCAAGCCGAACTGGGTCAGATCTTCTGGATCCCGCCGTTCTTCTGGGTGCTGGGCTACTTCACGGGCGGATGGGCGGCAGACCGCTACGCGAGCGACAACCCGCGGCCGATCCCGCTCTTCCTCGTGTTGACGCTCCTCGCGCTTCCGTTCGGCCTCACCCCGTGGGCACAGTCGGTCGCGTACGCGATCGCGCTGATCTCGCTGTCGACGTTCATCGCCGGCGCGTTCCAGATGGTGGCCCTGAAGGTCGCCGCGCATCACTTCCCCCGAGCACAGACGGCGATGATCGCGGGGATCGCATCCGGCTCGTGGTCGCTGCTCAATGCCGGGCTGTCGCCAACGATCGGCAGGTTATTCGACCAGCACGCGTATGCGTCGGCCTTCTGGATCGTGGCGTTGTGTCCCGCGGTCGGGATCGCGGTGTGGCTGCTGCTCTCGATGGGACAGCCGCGTGCACGCAGTGCCGCGTCGGTTTCGCCCTGATTCAACAACTCACGGCATTGCCGCGGGGAAATTGCTCACGCGGAGCCGCAGAGCCGCCGAGAAGGGTTCACGCCACGGACGCGAAGAACGCCAAGAGTCTTCTTGACGTGATCCCTGGCGCGCTTTGCGGCTTTGCGTGCGAGGTCTCTCCGCCTCTCGGCGTGGAAGTAGCGTGGTTTGGACGACGTCAGGCAACGCCGTCAGGACGATGGCTCACGCGGCGCCGCGAGCCGCCGAGAAGGGTCCGTGATCCTTGGCGCTGTTTGCGGTTTTGCGTGAGTTATCTTGCTTGCGACGCGAGCCGCGCCTTCACTCCAACCCGCTGGCGCGCGCCTGCTCGCGCGCCACGACCGTCCACGCACGGTCGCCGCTGCCGCGCGCGATCGCGCTGAGGAGCCGGTCCCGGCATGCATCAACGCTCGCCAGCGGCACACGTGAGCTGGTCGCCGCTTCGAATGCGAGCTGGAGTATGTGCAGACCGCGCGTGGCGGAGGGCATGTTGCCGTCCGCATCCGCCAGCATCGCCTCGGCGAGCGGACCGGACACCGTCCTGGCAAACAACGCATCCACGATCACGTCGCGCAGCACCGCGGGGTCGACCTCGAACTTCCGCACCAGCGCCAAGGCCTCGGCGATCGCTTCCATGGCACCAGCCACCATGGCTGAATGCGCAATCGCCAGCAGCGCCGCATCGGCCGGGCGTTGGCACGTCGCCGCGATCGCCACGGCCATGGCCTCGAACGCCGGCATCACCCGGGCGAGGGTGTCGGGAGCGCCGCCGAGCACGGCTGCCATGCCTTCGGATGCCGGTGCCACGAGGATCGGCGCCGCGACGAAGTGACGGCCGCCCCGCTCGTATTCACGATCCACCCGCTCAATCATTGCCCCGCCATGCATGCCGATCGTGACGTGGACGCCATCTTGCGGTGTTATCGCGAGAATGCCCTCCCGGCCCGTCGTCGCATTCCACAGCGCCGCGTCGTCGCTGAAGGCCGAAATCACGATCGGCGCCGCACAGGCTGAGGCGATCGTGCCGCCGCCTGCGGTGGCGGTCGTCACCGCGTATCTGGCAGCGAGGCGGGCGACGAGTTCGTCGCCGAGATCGATGGTGCCGATGGATGCGGGAGCGGACACGGCGGATCAGCCGGCGGAGTCAGGCATCGCCTCGATACCGGCGAGGCGATTCTGCTCGCGCGCCAACACCGCCTGATCGCGGTTGCCGTCGCCGTGCGCCACCGCGCCCAGGAGCCGATCGCGATAGACGTTCAGGCTCGGCATCGGCACACGGGCGTGTGCCGCCGCTTCGCGAATCAGCATCGCGTCCTTCAGGCCGACGCTCACTGGCGATCCGACCGCGTCGAACGCCTGTTCGATCATCGTCCGGCCGTAGCCCAGGTACGCGGGCCCGCCGAACCCCGCCGCCGCGAACGAGTCGTAGAGCACGCGCGGATCGATGCCGTGGGCGCGCACCAGCGAAAACGCTTCGGCCATGGAGACCAGCGCACAGCCAAGCAGATGATTGTTGGCGAGCTTGAGCGCGGTTGCCGCCACCGGAGCCTCCCCGGCGCGGAAAATCCGCCGGCCGAGCAACGTCAACAGGGGAAGGGCCGCTTCGATGGCGGTGCTGTTTCCAGCGGCGACGATTCCGAGCAGTCCCTGGGCGGCGAGGTCGGGCCGGCCCAATACCGGGGCGGCCACCAGATGCTGCTCAACGCGTGCGTGTGCGGCCGTGAGCTCCAGGATCGCCGACACGCCGTAGGTGCCCATTGCCAGGTGAATCGTGCCGGGTTGCAGCGAGTCTTTCAGCCCTCCGGACGCGAGTGCCACGTCGAGCACGGTCGCATCCTCGACGAGCATCGTGATCACCACGTCGCGATTCACGCAGGCGTCGGCTACGGATGCCGCGGCACGGGCACCCGCGCGAATCAGACTGTCGGCCGCGGAGGGGGCGACGTCGTACACCGTGAGGTCGTGGCCGCCATCGATCAGCCGATGCGCCATGCCTCGGCCCATCCGGCCGAGGCCGATGAAGCCGACTCTCACAGGGCGGCGAGTGCGGGAGCGGGCAGCAGTTGGCCCTTCACCCACTGCAGCTCGCGGCAGACGTACTCGACGATGTCCCCGGTCTTGAGGCTGTCCGGGAGCACGTCCCAGGTGTAGGTCTCGACCTCGAGATGACTCGATAACGGGGTGTGGCGGTGGAACGCGAGGGCATCCTCGATGGCAAACCGCGTCGTGCGGAACGGACCGAGATCGTCGAGAAACACGGGCACGTGAATGTGTACGCGCCACTCCTTGCCGGGCACCGGGTCCTTCTTCCAGGCGGCGAACGCTTCCTCCAGGTTGAGGTAGCGGGTCAGCGCGCCATCGCGCTTTTCGATCGTCTGTGTCAGGTAGATGGTCTGCGCGTACTTCACCAGCGCGTCAACCGCCTGCTGCGTGACCTCCGGGATGTGGATGGCCGCCGCCTGCTGCAGCTTGAGAATCGGGATACCGGCGTCGACGAGACGCTGGAGTGAGACGCTGATGTCTTCGTATTCGATCGCCTGATGGCAGATGTCGAAGACGACGCCGACATGCCGCCGGAGTGCCGCGTGGCTCTCGGAGATGGGCAGTCCGGTGAGAAGGCCGAGGCGGGCGGCCGCTGCGCCCGAATAGAGATGATCGCGAAAGTACGCGACGACTTCGTCGGTGGTCTCGAGGAAGCAGTACGGCTCCGGCTCCAGGGCGAGGGTGACGGTCTTGCCGGTCCGGCGCTCGATGTCGATCAGGTGTGCCGTCACCTCGAGCACGTGGTCGGTGAAGCTGGCGACCACATCGGGGCCCGTCACGCGCGGTTTGAACCCGAGCGGCGGACTCTGGATGGACGGAGCGATCCCGTCAGCCGCCACTGCGGCGAGCACGTTCGCGACGTTCTTCGTGTAGATCGTCCGCTCCTCCGAGCGCCAGTCGGGTTCGTAGACCTGTTCCTTCACCACCGTTCCCTTGAACGACCCGTACGGGAACGCGTTGGCGGTGTAGAGGTACATCTCGTGGTCGGCGAGGAATGCCTGGAGCGCGGCCAGCGCGGCCGCGTCGTTGACCAGCGTGTGCGCCGACCGGGCGGAGAGGCGCAGGCAGACACCGAACGGGTCGTTGGGAGACAGCTCCTGCTTCACCTTCGGGACGAACGTCTGCAGGCTTGCCCACATCTGATCCCAGGTGTCTGCCGGATGAACGAGCGTGGAATACGTCAGATGGCCGAGCCGATTGCCCAGGTTCATGCGAATGTGTCTCCTTCAGAAGGCGCGGCGATCTCTTGACAGCGATTACCGGGCGGGCGGTGCGGGTGTTGCGGGCCCCCCCGCGCCGGGGCCGCCACTCAGCAGTTCTTCTCCCGCTTCGGTGGTGACCTTGAGGAGCAGGCCATTGACGCCGCCGGCTCGCGAGGGGGCGACGGTGACCACGATCTTCATGCCGGGCTTGAGGGCGTCAACGGAGCGCTTGCGCGTCCAGCCGTTCCGGATCAACTCCGCCGGGTTCGGCAGCAGTTCAGTGCTCCAGTGCACCACGCCGCCCTTTTCGTCGGTCACGTCGAAGTACAGCTGCGCGTGCGGGTTGACGTACTTGAATTCGGTGACGACGGCCTTGGCGGTCCACGCCTTGGCCCGGTCGTACGAGATGTTGGTGCCGTGGTGGGCGATCGCGACGCCGGACCGAGCCGGTCCGGACAGTACGAGCATGGCCAGGAGGACGGCGGCAGGAAGACGCACTTTCATGTGTTCTCCGGAATGAAAAACGTTTACACTGGCGCGGCGAGCGACACTGTAGACGAACCCGGAGGTCGTGTCAATTCGCGCGTCGCGGGCGTGTCGACGAACACCGAAACGCAACCCTGCACACTGAACCGAACACCGAACCTGAACACGAACCCGGAAGAGAGAACCTAGAAGGGTGAACCGTCAGATCGGCGCCGTGCTCACGCTAAGCTGAGGCCGTGGCCAACATTCACGAGGTGGCAAAGCGCGCCGGGGTCTCGATCGCGACCGTCTCCCGCGTGATGTCGCGGCCGGAAGCGGTCGCCGCGAACACGAGACGCAAGGTCATGCAGGCGGTGGCGCAGCTCGGATACGCGCCGAATTCCGCCGGCAAGCATTTGCGGACGGCGAAATCCGGCAAGCTCCTCGTGATCGTTCCCGACATCTCGAATCCTTTCTACTCGCGCATTCTTCAGAGCATCGAGGAGACGGCCCAGCGGGCCGGATATGCGGTGCTGCTTGGCGATACGCAGCAGGATGCCAACCGCGAAGAGCGCTATGCGCAGATGCTGCGGCGTCGCGAAGCCGAAGGGTTGATTGTGCTTGGGCACGGCATTCCTGCGGCGGCGACCGCCATGTCGGAAGAGTCGAGTGCTGCGCCGATCGTCTCCGGGTGCGAGGTCAACCGGGGCATGAACATCCCGGGCGTGCACATCGACAACCACGCGGCGGCTCGCGATGCGATGGAACACCTGTACGGGCTGGGCCATCGGCGCATCGCGCTCGTGACCGGGCCGATGGTGAGTGCGCTCAGCCGCGATCGGCTGCAGGGGGCCACGTCCGCGGCCAGGTCCCACGAGGCCGAGCGCGACCTGACGGTGGTCAACGGCGATTTCACCATCGAGTCAGGGCAGGCGGCGGCCGAACACCTGTTGGCGCGACGCGAGCCGCCGACCGCGATCTTCTGCTTCAACGATCAGATGGCCATCGGCGCGATGAATGTCGCCCGCGTTCGCGGACGTCAGGTGCCGACGGACCTCTCCATCGTCGGCTTCGACGACATCTCCTTTGCGCGATACACGGTGCCGCCGCTGACGACCGTCGCGCAGCCGGTGCGCGAAATCGGCCAGGAGACGGTCCGGCTGCTGCTGGGGATCTTGAACGGCGGAACGGTGGCAGCCGTCTCGGTGATCCTGCGGCACCAGCTGATCGTGCGGGAGAGCACGGGTATCGTGCCGCCGCGGTAGGCGCGGTGGCTGTCGCCTTGACAACGTTTACATCGCGTCAGTATCGTTCGACGGCCTCGTGAACCCGGACGCGAGCAGAGGAGCGGATGCATCACGTCGGTCGCTTTGATACGGCATCGTTGAGCCCTTCACCCACGTTTGCCGCCCACAGCCGCGGCTATCGTCAGACCGACCTCGTGACGCGGGCTGTGGGCTCCATGCATACCGGACTGAGCGTGGCCGAACTGTCGCCGGAGGGGGCCCTCGATATCCATGTCCATTCGTTCGAGGAGAGCTTCTACATCCTCGAGGGTGAAGCCATCGTTCAAGTCGGCGACAGCGCCTACCGAGTCGTTGCGGGCGACTTTGGGGTCGTCAAAGTGGGGACGTTGCACGGCTGGCGTGCATCCGGCCAGCGGCCCGTACGATGGCTGCAGATGGCGGCCCCACAGCCGAAGCCGGCCGGCGCCGAGCGCGACACGTTCTTCCCGACGGGTGCCGCCTGGGCGCCCGACGTCAAGGCACTCGACGCAGGCACCGAGGCGGGCGCGCGGCTCGGGCATTTCGACGCGAATCAGATTCCGCCGGTGAGCCAGCGTCAGACGGCGGCGGCAGGTCTCGAAGGCGTGTTCCTGAAATGGTTGATCGACGAGAATTTCGGCGCCGCTCACCACCGGCTGCTGTTCATCGAATATCAGCCGGGCGTCAGCATCGGCCTGCACGACCACACCTTCGAGGAGGCGTACTTTGTCCTCAGCGGTGAAGTGGAGGGGACGCTCGACGGCACGTCGTACCGCGCGCGCGCGGGTGATGTGCTATGGACCGGCGTCGGGTGCGTGCATAGCTTTGCGAACAACGGCACCGAACCCGTCCGCTGGCTCGAGACGTTTTCCCCCCAGCCGCCGCGCGAAAACGTCTTTCGGTTCGTGGCAGAGTGGGCGCAGCGTGCGCGCGACCTGGAGCGATGATGCAGACCGACCTCGAATCTCGTGCTGAACGCAACAGCGCCGGTGACCTGCTGCTCCGGATGTACCGCCAGATGCTCGCGATCCGGTTGTTCGAGGAGCGCGTCAACGATCTCTACACGCGCGCGCTCATGCCGGGACTGGCGCACCTCTATATCGGGGAGGAGGCGGTGGCCGTCGGCATCTGCGAAGCGCTGCGCCTGGACGACTACATAACCAGCACGCACCGCGGCCACGGCCATTGCCTCGCCAAGGGCGCCCAGCCGCACCTGATGTTCGCCGAGCTGCTCGGGAAGGAGGCCGGCTACTGCAAGGGCAAGGGCGGTTCGATGCACATTGCCGACCCGAAGACCGGCAATCTCGGCGCCAATGCCATTGTCGGCGGGAGTGCCGGCATCGCCACTGGTGCCGCGTTCGCCGCGAAGTATCTGAAGCAGGATCGCGTGGCGGTGTGCTTCTTCGGCGAGGGCGCGCTGGGCCAGGGACTGCTGTACGAAGAGATGAACCTGGCGCAGCTCTGGAAGCTGCCGGTCATCTACGCCTGCGAGAACAACATGTACAACGAGTACACGCACTACTCGGAGGCGACGGCCGGCGACATCATCGCGCGGCCGAAGGCGTTCGGCATGGCGTGCGAGGTCGTCGATGGCCAGAACGTGCGCGAGGTCCACGCGGTGGCCTCGCGATACATCGCTCGGGCGCGCGCCGGCGAGGGCCCGGCCTTCCTGCAGCTCGACACCTATCGCTACCACGGGCATCACGTCGGCGACGTCGCGCGCGCCTACTACCGGCCGAAAGCCGAAGAGGAGCGGTGGCGGGCGGAGCGCGACCCGATCGCCCTCCACACGCAACACCTGCTGAACGACGGGATCGCGGAACCGGCCGCACTGCAGGCCATCGAGCAGGAGGTCGCCGCCGAAATGGATGCAGCCGTGGCGTTTGCGATCGCCGCCCCATACCCTGACCGGTCGAAGGTGACGGAGGACATCTATGCCTGAGACCGCGACCGACGTCCGTGAGCTGTCATTCGGCGAGGCGATCCGTGAAGCGATCGCCGAAGAGATGCGGCGCGACCATCGCGTCGTGCTGATGGGCGAAGACGTCGCCGAGGCCGGCACCACGTTCAAGGTGCTCAAAGGACTCGTCGAGGAGTTCGGCACCGCGCGGATCATCGACACGCCCATCTCCGAGCCCGGGTTTACCGGCCTTGCCGTCGGTGCGGCCATGACAGGCATGCGGCCGGTCGTCGACATCATGTTTGGCGACTTCATGACGCTGGTGATGGACCAGGTGGCGAATCAGGCGGCAAAGATTCACTACATGTCCGGTGGCGCCTGGAAAGTCCCGATGGTCGTCCGCGCCACGATGGGAGCGACGCGGCGGTCGGCTGCCCAGCACTCGCAGTCGCTGCACGCGTGGCCGAGTCACATCCCAGGGCTGAAAGTGGTGGTGCCGTCGACACCCGCCGACGCGAAGGGGTTGATGAAGGCAGCGATCCGTGACGACAACCCGGTGGTCTTCTTCGAAGACAAGATCAGCTACACCAAGGTCAAGGGTCCGGTTCCCGACACCGACTACCTGGTCCCGCTCGGCGTCGCGGACGTGAAGCGGGAAGGCCGCGACATCACGTTCGTCGCAACCAGCTCCATGGTGCAGGTGGCGCTCGGCGCCGCCACGATGCTCGCGGAGGTCGGCATCGATGCGGAGGTCGTCGATCCGCGCACCATGTGGCCGCTCGACGAGCGCACGCTGATCGATTCCGTCCGGAAGACGTCCCGCTGCATCGTCATGGACGAGGGGTACCACCGCTATGGGGTCAGCGGTGAACTGGCGTCGGTCATCCAGGAGGGAGCGTTCTACGACCTCGACGCTCCGGTGAAGCGGCTGTGCGCGATGCACGTGCCGATTCCGTTTTCGCCGTCGCTCGAGGACGCCACGGTGCCGACTGAAGCGGACGCCGTCGCGCTCGCCCGTCAGATGTGCAACAGGTGATCAGCACGACGTCGCTGGGGAGTTGAGGATGGCAATCCGCACGTTCGGCACGATGCAGGTGGACTGGGAGCAGCGCATCGATTTCGATCGGCTGCGCCGCGAGCGCCTGGAACGGCTCAAGGGGCTGCTCGTGAAATCGGAGCTGGGCGCGGTGCTCTGCTTCGACATGAACAACGTCCGCTACATCACCGCCACCCACATCGGTACGTGGGCCCAGGACAAGATCAGCCGCTTCACGCTGCTGCCGCAGGGCGACGAACCCATCCTCTGGGACTTCGGGTCGGCCGCGCGGCACCATCAATTGAACTGCCCGTGGTTGGGCGAGCGCTCGCGCCCCGGCATCCCGCTGATGCGCGGCGCGATGACGCCCGAGATGGGCCGGGCCGAGGACGTCGCCCGCAAGATTCGCATCGAGCTCGAGTCGCGCAACCTGCACCGCGAGCCGCTCGGTGTGGACGTGGTCGAGCCACCCATCCTGTTCGCGCTGCAGCGCGAAGGACTCACGGTGGTCGATGGGCAGCAGCTCCTGTCGGACGCACGCGAGATCAAGACGCAAGACGAAATCTCGCTGCTGACGCACTCGGCCGGGATGGTCGATGCGGCCTACTACGAGCTGTACAAGGCGATGAAACCGGGCATGCGCGAGAACGACGCCGTGGCGCTCGTTTCGAAGGTGCTCTATGAGATGGGCTCGGAGTACGTCGAGGGCGTCAACGCCATTTCAGGCGAACGCTGCAGTCCTCACCCGCACGTGTTCTCGGATCGGGTGATGCGTCCGGGCGATCCCGTCTATTACGACATCCTCCACTCCTACATGGGCTATCGCACCTGCTATTACCGGTGCTTCGCCATCAGCTCGGCCTCGCGCGCCCTCGTGGACGCCTACAAGCGATGCCGCGACTACCTCGACGCGGCCATCGAGCTGGTCCGCCCCGGGCGCACGACGGCGGAGATCGCAGCCGTGTGGCCGAAAGCGCAGGAGTTCGGATTCCCCAGCGAGGAAGCCGCGTTTGCCCTGCAGATGGGGCACGGCATCGGTCTCGCGATCTGGGAGAAGCCGATGATCTCGCGACTCGTCTCGCTCGAGCACCCGCACGAGATCAAGCCAGGCATGGTCTTCGCGCTCGAAACGTTCTGGCCCTCCACCGACGGGTGGAGCGCCGCCCGTATCGAGGAAGAGATCGTGGTCACGCCAACCGGGCACGAAGTGATCACCCGTTTCCCGGCCGAAGAACTCCTCGTCGCCGGCGCTCCGTTCGTGACCGTCGGCGGGACCCTGCCCACCATTCGCGAAGCCGAGCCACGGGCCAACGCCCAGGTGGCCGAGATCATCGCCGCGGCAGCACGGGCGGAAGCGCCAGCCGGAGCCACGAAGTAATGGCCGTGAGCGTCGTCATGCCTGCGCTGGAGATGGCGCAAGAGACCGGCAAGCTCGTTCGCTGGCTGAAACAGGAAGGGGAGACCGTTCGCAAAGGGGACATGCTCCTCGAGATCGAGACCGACAAGGCGGTGGTCGAAGTCGAAGCGCAAGGGGACGGGGTCCTGGCCGCTGTGACGGCACGGGTGGACGACGTGATCCCGGTGGGACAGACGATTGCGTGGCTGGTCGCACCCGGTGAAGAGCCACCAGCGGCGTCCGAACCCACCCAGACCGGGCGCAAGATGGACACGACGCCGGCCGCCGCGTCGCCGGCGGCGAGCACCGGTGCGACCGCACCCGCCGCGTCGGCGCGAACGTCGCCGAAGGCTCGCCGCCTGGCACGCGAGCACGGCATCGATCTGTCTGCAATCCACGGCTCCGGCCCGGGCGGCGAGATCGTGGCGGAAGACATCGAGAGAGCGGCCGGCGTGGCCTCACCGCCGGATCAGCCGGCGGTCGATCAGGGCGCGATGACGTCGATCGGCCGGATCATGGCGGACCGCACGACGGACAGTTGGACGAGGGTTCCGCACTTCTTCGTCAGCCGTGATGTCGACGCGACGGCGCTGAACCAGCGCCGTGAATCGCTGGTCACCGAGATCGAACGCACGCATCGCGTGAGGGTGACGCACACGGATCTGCTCGTCGCGGCGGTCGCTCGGGCGCTCCGCGAGCACCCGCGCATGAACGCACGCTGGAATCCCGGCGGGTCGATCGGGCTCAATGAAGAAGTGAACGTCGCGCTCGCCATCGCGGTCGAGAATGCTGTCGTCACCGCCGTGATCCGCCACGCCGATCGGGCGAGCGTTGGTGAGATCGCGCTGCGGCGGAAGGAACTGGCCGACCGGGCGCGGGCCAACCGGCTGCAGCCGGCCGACATTGCCGGCGCGACGTTCACAATCAGTAATCTCGGGATGCTGAACGTCGATGCGTTCACGGCCATCATCGTGCCGCCGCAAGCCGGGATCCTCGCCGTCGGTGCGATTACCGACCGGGTTGTCGCGATCGACGGGCTCGTCAACGTCAGGCCGATGCTGACGCTGACCCTCTCGGCGGATCACCGGGTCGTCGATGGTGTCCGCGCCGCGATGTTCCTCAACACCGTCGTCCACAACCTCGCGGAGAGCTGAACGAGCGTGGGGCGAGGCCAGGTTTACGGCCGCCGCGGTTCTGCGGGTTTTCCGGTGCCCGCCGGATCGCGGATCTGACGATTGAACTCGAATTCGTCGGCCGGTGCGCACAGATCCTCGAGGAGTCCTGCCCAGCCCGACGACTTGATGAAGTCTTTCGGGATCAGGTGCATCCGCTTCGTCTCACCGACCCAGGGCTTCTTGTAGTACGTGGGATCGGTGACAACCATCTTCAGCTCGATGGTGTCGTAATTGATCCGCGTGTAGCGCTCCTCGAGCGTCATCTGGTCGCTGTGCGGATACCCGAAGTAGTCGATCCAGGTGCGCGTGTCGTAGCCAGTTGACCGCACGACGAACGTGTTGCCTTCCCAGTTGCCGACCGCATAGCCCTCCCATCGCGGCAGATCGATGTCGTCCGGTGTCGGCAGCGTGCGTCCGTCCATCCAGATGGTCCGCAGCTCGTAGCGCCACTGAAAGTGCTGGTAGATGCGATCCGGCAGGACGATGAATTCCACCGGGTCCGGATAGAGAAGGGCACGCGGCATCCCCTGCGGGTTGCACATGCCGTACGGATCGTTGCCGAGGGCGGGCGGCTGGGCACGACGCCGGCCGATGTGCTCCTCGGGATGCGCGGCGGCGTCGGCGCTGTCCTTGGCCCGGCCGTACGAGGGGATGTTCTTGTCGAAGGCCCGCTGTCCTTCCGGCGTGAACTCAGGAAATTCGAAACTGTAGCCGCGGTCGCCGCAGTCGCGGCAGCGGCCACCACCCCCGAAGCCGGCGCCGTTCGGGGTCCAGATTCCGGCGATCTCCTTCGGATTGAACGGCATGTTCGGATCGTAGACGCGCGGATAGCCGGGCCCCCCGCGTCCGGCGCGTCCGGCTGCGCCGGGTGGTGTGGCATCCCCGGGCCCGCCGGCGCGGCCCTGCGCGATCAGAGCGGATGTGGCGAGCACGACCGCGAGCACCGCTGCACCCATGACTCGAGACATTCGATCCTCCACAGGAAAAGCCCTGATCACCCCGCGTCCGCGCGGGACAGCTCAAAAGAACGCGATCGCGCGTCCCGCGCAGGCCACGGCAAACCACAGGAGCAGGCTCGCCACGCTCGTCGCACGGCGGACAGCGGTCGAAAACCGCCGGTGGCCGGTGCCGTTGACGACCCGGTAGATCGTGTAGCGGAAGACGAGCGCGGCGGCGAGCAGCACCATCTTCAGGCGGAACCAGTAACCGGCGTAGTACGCCTCGGCGCCGCCCGTGAAGATCAGGGCGCCGGTAATCACCATCAGCAGCAGGCCGAGGCGTTCGGCGGTCCTGACCTCGCGCAGCACGGCGGCGGCGTCGACGTTTGCACGCATCAGGCGAATACTGGAGAAGACGACGGCGCCGAGCAGCAGCGTGAATCCGAAGAGGTGCAGCGTGAGCAGCCCCGCGATGCGCCACGTCGCCTGTCCGAGCCACATGGCAAAGGGCGTGTTGCCCAGCCAGACGGTATAGGGAACGAGGAGTTTCCAGTACGGCATCAACATCTCGCGGCGATGGTGGAGCTGCGCAGCGGCTTGCGCTCGGAAACGTTTACATATACTATCCGCGCTCGCTGCACCAGCAAAAAATCCGAAACCGAGCACCCATGCCCGCCCGAGGAGCCTGCCCGTGTCGACCGTGGCCGTGACGCTGCTCGAATGGTGCGAGCGGCTGCAGAACACCAGCCTGGCGACGGCGATCAGTGAATCCGCGTATCTCTACCCGTTCATCGAGGGCAGCCATGTGCTCGGTCTGGCGCTCTCGGTGGGTACCGTCATCTGGTTCGACCTGCGGCTGATGGGCGTCTCGTTGCGCCGCGAACCCGTCTCCGCCCTGTTTGCCCAGTTGCGCCCCTGGATTCTCCTCGGGTTCGCGACCATGTTCACCAGTGGCGCGCTGCTGTTTGCCGCCCGCGCCAGCGACGTCTTCAGCAGCGGCTACTTCCGCGCCAAGTTGGCGCTGCTGATGATCGGCGGCCTGAACGTCGTCATCTTTCACGTCACGATCGATCGCCGTCGGCACGAATGGGACAGCGACCCGCAGCCACCACTGCCGGCGCGGATGGCCGGCGCGATCTCACTCGTCCTCTGGTTCGCGATCATCGCCGCCGGCCGGGTGATGGCGTACAACCTGTGACGCGAGGCTGCGCCGTCGCGATCGGGCAGTCATACGCGCTCCTGCTGGTGCGGGTGGTCGTCGGGCTGTTGTTCTGGCAGCACGGCCTCGAAAAGTTGTTTGGCTTTGCCGGCGCCCGCCCCGAGACGACGCTGTGGGGGATCCGCGGCATCGGCGGCATCCTCGAGACCGTCGGTGGGCCGCTCCTCGTGCTGGGTCTCTTCACCCGTCCGACGGCGTTCATCCTCAGCGGCGAGATGGCGGTGGCGTACTTCCGCGCCTGGGCGCCGCGCGGCTTTTTCCCAATCGCCAACGGCGGGGAAGAGGCCACGTTGAACGCGTTCATCTTCCTCTGGCTGGCGGCCGCGGGTCCGGGAGCCTGGAGTGTCGACGCCATCCTGCAGCGGTGGAACTGGAGGACGCCGCTCGATCGGCTCGCGCCGGCGGAGCCCTATTTCCGGGCGGTCCTGCGCGTCATCGTCGGCTTCCTGATTACGCTGCACGGCTGCCGTGAACTGTTCGGCGTGCTGCTTGCCGTCGCCGGCCGCCGCAACGCACCGCCACTCGCGTTCGATGCGCTGCCGTCCGGCGTCGGTTATCTCGAACTCGTCGGCGGCGTGCTGCTCATGGTTGGCACTGCCGTGCGGCCGGTCAGCGCCTTGCTCGGGGTTCAGGCATTGCTCGCGTACGTCTTGATTGCGGCTCCCCGTGGCGTATGGCCCATTCGCAACGGAGGCATCGAGGCGCTCGTCTACTTCGCGGTGTTCGCGTACTTTGCCGTCGCCGGAGGCGGCGCCGTCAGTCTATCGAGCGACTCACGACCGGAGCCGGCACCTGCGGGCGCCACGATCGAGGGACACAGCAGACGTTAGCAGAGGAGGCGGTATGAGATTTCGTGGAGGCATGGGTCTGGCGCTCGCCGCATCCGTGGGCGTCGGGGCGGCGCAACTGCCACCGGCTGCGGCCGCGAAGCCGGACACGCCGGCCATCACGGCGATGATCGGTCAGGTCCGGCAGACCGCCGGTGAGCGATGGGCGTACGCCGTGCACTTCTGGTGCGAGGAACCGCGCGCCAACCGGCCCGACGATCCCGTGATTCCGGCGACGAAGATCTTCGACAACGTCTACGCGCTGGGGAACAGCGGCACGACGGTCTACGTTCTCCGGACATCCGCCGGCCTGCTGATGATCGATGCGCTCGGCGCCGGCGACGCCGCGTCGACCACCGCGCAGGTGGAGTCGCAGTTGCTGCCAGGGTTCAAGACGCTCGGACTCGATCCGTCGCAGGTGAAGATGGTGCTCGTCACGCACGGCCATGCCGATCACTATGGCGGGTCGGCGTATTTTCAGGAACGCTACGGCGCGAAAGTGTTGGTGTCTGCGGCGGACCGGACGGTCATGGAAGCCGGTGCCGCGCGCGGCGGTGGGCGCGGTCCCGCGGCGCCGCCGACGCCGTTGCCGAAGCGTGACGGCGACATCGTGGACGGAATGCCGATCGCGCTTGGCGATCTCAGCGTGATGCCGATCGCGGTCCCGGGCCACACACCGGGGTCGATGGCGTTCATCTTTCCGGTGGCCGACAACGGCCAGCGGCACACGGCGGCGCTGTTCGGCGGGGCGTGGCTGACGCCGGGAATCCTGAGCGACCAGGCGCTGCAGACGTTCCTGGAATCCGTACAGCGCTTCAAGGTGGCCACCCAGCGTGCGAACGTCGACGTCCTGCTGCAGAACCACATGCTGATGGATCCGATCCAGCCGAAATTGGACGCACTGGCTGCCCGCAAACGGGGCGACCGTCATCCCTTCGTGGTCGGCACGGCGGAGTATCAGAAGTTCGTCGGCGTGATGGAGGGCTGCACCCGCGTGAATCTGGCGCGGAGAGGTATTACGCCGTAGATTGTCGAGTGCTCTCACCGGCCACCGAGCACATCGATTGAGGCCGACCATGATCACAGCCAGAGTTGCGGCAGCGTCCGTTGCGGTGGTGCTCCTGACAGGCATTGCCGCCGGCGTTCCGCTGTCGCGCGGCCGGCAGGACGCCGGGGACGTCGAGCGTCAACTCCTCGCCGGTTCAATTGACATCCACGTGCACAGCCTGCCGGACGACCGGGCACGGTCCGTCGACGCGTTCGACGTGGCGCGGCTGGCGCAGGCGCGCGGCATGCGCGCCATCGTCCTGAAGAACCATTTCGATTCCACCGCGCCGCTGGCGTGGGCGGTGGCGAAAGTCGTCCCGGGTATTCAGATCTTTGGTGGCGTCGCGCTGAATCGCCCGGTCGGAGGAGTGAATCCGTCGGCGGTCGAGCACATGACGCAGGTCACAGGCGGGCTCGGCAGGGTCGTGTGGATGCCCACGTTCGACTCCGAGAACGGCGTGCGAGTGAACCGGGAGAACCGGCCGTTCGTGCCGGTGATGCGCAACGGCACGGTGCTGCCGGAAGTGAAGGAAGTGCTCGACGTCGTCGCCAAGCATGGGCTGACGCTCGCGACCGGGCACTCCTCGCCTGACGAGGCCCTGGCGATCCTGCGCGAGGCGCGCGCCCGCGGCATCCAGCGGATGGTCGTCACGCACGCGATGTTCACGCCGGTGCTGATGAACATCGAGCAGATGAAACAGGCGGCGTCGCTCGGCGCCTACCTGGAGTTCGCGGGCGGCCGGCCGACCGGCCCTGGTGCGGCGGAGCGGATGGCGAGCTTCGCCGAGGCCATCCGTGCGATTGGTGTCGACCGCGTCGTCCTCTCCACAGACCTCGGCCAACCGAACAACCCGCTCCCGCCGGACGGTTTCGGCCAGTTCCTGCTCGCGTTGCGCCAGCAGGGATTTTCGCCGGCCGAAATAGCGCGGATGGCGAAGGACAACCCCGCGCGGCTGATCGGCCTATAACCCCCACGCCTCCGCGCACACCACCGTGCACGCGCGTGAACCTCGCGCGCCGGGGCATCGGTCAGTAGCGCCTGGATCTTGCGGCGTTTTTTGATTGCCGGAGGTGTCGGGCGGCGCCATAATCCGCCCCAATCGCGTCCGTACAAAGGAGAAGTCGATGCGCAGATTGCTCGCCGTGTTCCTCGGCCTCGGTTTCGCAGTCGCTCTTCCTTCGATCGCCTCCGCTCAGGCATCGATCGCCGGTGTGGTCAAGGACGCCTCGGGCGGCGTGCTCCCCGGCGTCAGCGTCGAAGTGGCCAGCCCTGAATTGATCGAAAAGGTGCGCACCACGACGACCGACGAATCGGGACGGTACCGAATCGTCGACCTACGCACCGGTTCCTACACGGTGACGTTTTCGCTGACCGGCTTCAACCTGGTCCGCCGCGAAGGCGTGACCCTATCCGGCACCTTCAACGCCACCATCGACGCGACGATGACCGTGGGCGCGCTTCAGGAAACGGTGACCGTCACCGGCGAGTCGCCGATCGTCGACACGCAGAGCGTGCGGCGCCAGACGGTAATCGACAACGACGTGATCACGTCGATTCCGGTCACCCGGTCGTATAACAGCCTGATGCAGCTGATGCCGAACACCGTTACGCAGGGCGGCGCCGCCGGTGACGTTCAGACGGTGCCCGGCATGGTGGTCTTTGGCGGCAGCGGCGGGCGCAGCAACGAAGGGCGCGTGAACGTCGACGGCATCAGCGTCGGTTCGGCATTCAACGGCGCGGGCGTCTCGTCCTACATCCCGGACGTCGGCAACTCGCGCGAGGTGGTGATGACGGCCTCGGGCGGCCTCGGCGAGGCCGAGGGCGGCGGCCCGTCGCTCAATATCGTGCCGCGTGAGGGCGGCAATAACTTCCACGGCAGCGCGTATCTCGCCGGCGTCAGCAGCGGGATGATTGGCGACAACTACAGCCAGGAGCTGCAGGACCGGGGGCTGACGGTGTCGGGCAAGCTCCGGAAGATCTGGGACTTCACCGGCGCCGTGGGCGGCCCGATCCTGCGTGACCGGTTGTGGTTCTATTCGACGGCGCGCCAGGAGGGCAGCGAGCGTGGCGTGGCGGGCATGTTCGCCAACAAGAACGCGGGCGATGCGACCAAGTTCCTCTACGAAGCCGACACCAGCCGGCCGGCGGTCCTTGCGGCGTCGTATTTGATCCTGACCACGAGGTTGACGACCCAGATCACGCCGCGGAACAAGGTGACCGTCTACTGGGATCAACAGCAGCCGTGCGAAGGCGGCGCCGCGCCCGGCTACACGGAAAGCGCCTGCCGAACGTCAAAGGACGGGCTGATTTATGCGGGCTCGACCGCGGCGCCGACGCCATCCGCGTCTGCGACGCTGGCGCCCGAGACGGCCGCCTATCGCGACTACGGCAACCGTGTGCACCAGGTCAAGTACACCTCCCCGATCACGAATCGCCTGCTCGTCGAGGCCGGTGAGGGCGTGTATTGGAGCCGTTGGGGGGGAGAACAGATCCCGGGCCTGCCGACCCAAGACCTCGTGCGAATCACGGAACAGTGTGCCACCCGGTGCGACGCGAACGGCGGCATCGCCAATCTGACCTATCGGTCCCCCAACTGGTCGTCGAACATCAACAACAACAACCAGTGGAACGCCGCGTTGTCGTGGGTGACCGGCCGCCAGACCCTGAAGTTCGGCTACCAGGGCGCGCTGCTCTACGACGACCGGAAGAACTTCACGAACTCCCAGTTCCTCTCCTACCGCACGCAGAACGGCATACCGGACCAGCTGACGGAATCCTTTCCAGCACATTGGGATCCTAAGCTTAGAATTCCACGTGGACAAGTTGTCGCG
>JADMIO010932649.1_pt1 | contig 23369 bp, 17 predicted proteins | sample 8958161 | NCBI WGS metagenome assembly JADMIO01 (sample SAMN16585339, study PRJNA669376) | soil metagenome | isolation source: Crop rotation soil | place: USA: Cullars Rotation, Alabama | collected 2011
GGCACCGCCTCGCCTTCGGGCGTGTACTCGATCAGGCTGTCGTAGAGGTTCTTGATCAGCGGAAAGTTGACCGCCGAGAACGCCATCGGGTCGAAATTGAAGATGTCGAAGGGGATGCCCACGCGCAACGGCCGGCCGCCGCGCACCTGTTGCGCCAACGCGCCGGTGCGCGTCAGCAGAGCCGGTGCGGCGACCGCGGCGGCAGCGCTAGCGATAAACTGACGGCGCTTCATGACATGGCCTCCTGTCTGTGTTGTGGGCGGATATCCCGCGATTCCGCAATTGGAGCAAAGGATAGATCGGGCCCGTACCGGGCGCCAGCGCCGGCGCGCGCGCGACAAGCGGCGGCCCCGCTCGCACCCGCGCTCAGCCCCTGAAGCCGATGGTACGCCCCACCAGCATGTTGTCGATATCGAGCGTGAAGCCGCCGACGTTGCGCGCCGCAACGATCAGGCCGATGTCGTAGGTGTTGGTCGGGATCGCGAAAGATGCCTCGACCAGGGCGCGGTTGAGGTTGTCGTAAGCGCCGCGGACATCGGCACCGGGGCCGAACGTCCGGTTCACCCGCTCGATCGCCGCGACGTAATCGGGATGCGGATGCGGCTCGCCGAGGATCGCGTTGTTGGACGTGCGGTAAATGCTGTTGGTGGTGACGCGGGTGGGGAATTTCTGGACGTTGCCGATGGCCCAGAACAGCGCGGCGTAGCGGCCGGCGAGCTGCGCCTCGATGAATTCGGCACCCTGCTTGAGGTCGAGGTCGACGTTGATGCCGACCTGCCGCAACGTCGCCTGCACGACCTGGCTGATCGTGACCGACACCTCGTCGGTGGCGAAGACCGTCAGGGTCCAATCGCTCTGCTGCGCCGCGGTGAGGCCGGATTCGCGCAGCAGGTCGCGCGCCCGGTCGAGATTGAGGGCGAAGCGCGCATTGTAGGACGGATCCGCCGCCGGGCTCGCCGCCGGCCAGGGCAGCGCGGTAACGATGCCGAGCCCCGCATACCCGACGCGCAGGATGGCCTCGCGATCCATCAGGTAGTTGAAGGCCTGGCGGAACTTCGCGTTGCGGAACGGCCCGCGCGTGCTGTTGAGGCGGAAGACCTGGACCAGGGCGCCGGGTCCCTGCAGCACCTGATAGCCCGCGTTGCGCAGCCTGACCGCGCTGCGCGAGGTGCCGCCGTAGACGATGTCGACCGCGCCGGATTCCAGCGCCGCGCTCGCCGACGCGTCGTCGCTGAAGATGTTGAGCACGATCTCGTTCGACAGCGGCTCGTTCTGGCGCCAGTAGTTGGGATTCTTGACCAGGCGGATGCGCTGGCCGACCACGCGCTCGCCCAGCGTATAGGCGCCGGTGCCGGCGGGCCGCTGCGCCACGCTGGCGATGCCGGCTGGGTCGATCACCGAGATGAATTGCAGCAGGTCGGTGATCTGCCGCTCGGGCACCGGGTCCTTGAAGTTCACCCTGATGGTGCGCGCGTCCACGACCGTCCAGTCGTTCACGATCGACATGGTCGGATAGACGTTCAGGCCGGCCTGCGGGTCGGCCGCCTTGCGCAGGGTCGCGGCGACGGCTTCGGCATCGAAGGCCGCCCCGCTATGGAAGCGCACACCTTCGCGCAAGGTCAGCGTCACCGACTTCGCGTCGGGCGCGATCGTCCACGCCGTGGCGAGGCTCGGAATCGCCTGCCCTTCCGGCGTGTACTCGAGCAGGCTGTCGTAGAGGTTCTTGATCAGCGGGAAATTGACGCCGGCGAAGGCCATCGGGTCGAAGTTGAGGACGTCGGCGAGGATCGCCACGCGGACCGTGCCGCCGCGCAGCGGCAGCGGTTGCGCTGGCTGCTGAGCCGTGGCGCGCGTCGGCGTGAGCAGCGCCGGCGCCATGGCAACGAAGGCTCCTGCCGAAAGGAACTGGCGACGTTTCATCGGGCTGGGCTTCATCGGCTGGCGACCCTCTCTGTCGGTTTGCGTTGAATGACCTCGCTGCCCCGCCAGTCCGCGAGATCGTCGAGAGGATAGATCGGGCGGGGAATGCGGCGCCAGGGCAAGCCGGCGATATCGGACTGTCCCGGCCCGCGCGTATCGACGCGGATCACGCGCGAGCTGATCGGGGCAAAGTACTGGAAGTTCGAGGCGGTCTTGAGCACCGCCATCTTGTAATCGCGCGGCTCGATGCCGAAGGCGCGGTAGGCGTCGGGCAGGTTGCCGGCGACGCCGCGCAGCTCGCTCACCATCAGGGTCGCCGGGCCCACGTCGAAGATGACGGTGCGGCCCATGTCGATGTCGCGCTGAACGTAGCCCGAAACAGCGATCCGGCCGTCGGCGATCCTGCGTACGCGGCCGGTGACCGTAAGCGGCTTGAAGAAGGAGGTGGCGGTGCCTCCCACCGGCACGGTGACCTCGGCCCCCTCGCCCGCCGCGACCAGCAGCGCCACCGTCTTCGGCTCGATCAGCGGCACCAGGGCGGTGCCCCGGATGCGCTGGCGCAGCATCGATTCGAGGATCAGGTTGCTGTCGCCCGCGGCACCGCCGAACACCGTGTCGCCCGTGTCGCTGAGCACGACCACGCCGCGCGGCTCGGCGTCGGCCTGGCGCACCGCCTCGTCGATCGCGACCGCATCCTTCTTCTGGAATTCGGCGCGCAGCGACCAGGCATGGTCGGCCATCTCGTCGGCGAGCCGCTCGGCGAGCGCCCGGTCGCCGTCGGTGACGACCGCGACCGCCCAGCCGCCGTCCTCGACGTCGAGCCAGGGCTGCATCGGGAAATTGGCGATGTGCAGCACGCGCGGATCCGCCGCCTCGTGCCCACGCGCCCGGTCGAACCAGAGCTTCATCGGCGCCTTGGCGGTGAGGAACTGCTCCTGGTGCGACAGCAGGCGCAGCTTGCGCCACGCCATCACCGGCCGCACCTCGCCCGCCACGGTGCGGATCAGGACGTCGGCGCCGATCCGGGTGGTGTCGAACGGGTCGTGCGGCTGGGTGCGGTGGCCGATGATCGCGGTGCTGAGTGCCACCATGCGCTCGGTCAGGTTGCCATGGTGGTCGAGCGACATGACGATCGGCACGTCGGGGCCGAGGATCTCGCGGCATAGCGCGACCTGCTCGCCCTCGATGTCGTCGACGCTCGGGGCGCCGTCGTCGCCGACCGCGGCGCAGGCGCCGTGGAGATGCAGCGCCAGGCCGTCGATCCGCCCCGCAGATCGGAGGCCCTCGCGGATCTTGCGCAAGAAGAACTGCCGCGCCTCCGCGGTGATGCGCCCGCCGGCGGTCGCCCAGGCGCGGATGATCGGCACCGTCTCGATGGCGCGGCCGGAGCGCTCGACGGCATCCAGATAGCCCCCGACCTGCCCCATCCCGCGCAGCCTGGAGAGGATCTCGGCACCCTCGAAGATCCCGAACGCCTCGTAGTCGCGCAGGGTCGTGGGGACCGGATTGAAGTCGTTGGTTTCCTGCCCGATGTCGATGAGGGCGAGACGCATGGGCTCAGACTCCGGCTGCACGGCGCGCCGGGTCCGCCAGCACTTTCAGCTGATTTGGCCGCAGGCGACACCCCATGCGGGCGAGCCTAGGGGGAAACGCGCCGGAAACCATGAAAAACCGGTTTCGTGGGACGAAATTCAGCCTTCACGCCAGCATCCCGGCGCGTTCCATCTCGTCGCCGACCCAGGCGACCGGGGCGTGCCCGAAGGACAGCAGCGTGTCGTGGAAGGCGCGCACGTCGCCGCGCCAGCGCGCGCGCAGCGCGCGGATCTCCTCGACGCCGAGCCAGTACATCAGCCGGCTGCCGGGGAACATCGTATTGCGCACGATCTCGCCATCGACGCGCTCGGCGGCGAAGCCGGCCTCGTCGCGATAGAAACGCCGCGCCTCGCCGAGCGACCACGCGCCGGTATGGAGGCGGATGTCGACCAGGACCGAGGCGGCGTTGCGGCGCTCGAAGTGCTTCTGCAGCAGGAGCTCCGCCGGCGTGTAGAAGCCCGGGCATTCCAGCATCAGCTCCTGCGCGTAGCAGGCCCAGCCTTCCACCATCGTGCCGGCCGAGGGCAGGGTCAGCGCCATGCTGGCATCGGTGCCGGCAAGGCGCGCGATCCGCGATGCGGCCACGCGGGCGCGCGCATTCTGGGTGTGATGGCCGATGCTGCCGTGATGCACGGCGTGGACCGACTTGATCGTCGCCAGGTCCTGTGCGCGCGGAGAAGACGCGGCATCATCCGGCGGCGCCGGCACCCAATAGACGCTGCCGCTGCCCGGCCGCGCCGCCGGCGGCGAGCGATAGGCGAGGAAATAGAGGTCGCGCGCGACGCGCCGGAACGAAGGCGCCATGAGCGGGAAGTCGAGGCCGTACTCCTCCGCCGGCGTCACCAGGTGGCGCGCATCGTCCATGGCGCGCGCGTGCCACGCGCGATAGGCCGCACCGGCACCGTCGGCGGTCGGTCCGATCGCGGCGAGCGAAGCGACCTGTTCCTGCCACGACCGGGTGGGATCGCTGCGCGCCGCCAGGGCCACCAGCTCGCCGCCGAGCGCGGCAAACGTCCCTGCGGCGCGGCGCTGCGCCTCGTCGGCGCCGAAGGGGAAGCCGTGGACCGTGCGCAGCATGAGGTCGAGATACGCGGCACCCGCCGCCGGATCGGCATCGGGCAGCGCGTCGATCGCCGCGGCGAAGTCTGCGAACGCGCGCGCCGCGGCGACGGCCGGTTGCTCCCAGTCCGCCTGCCAGGCGGGATGAAGGCGCAGGTCCGCCGCAAGGAACGCCGCCATCGCGCGCGCTTCGCGCTGCGCGCGGCGCGTCCAGCCCTGCGGCGCCGCACCCTGGGCGAGATGTGCGCGGCCGCTCGCGAAGAAGTCGGGGATCGCGGCGAGCCGTTCTGCGAGCGCCGCGCGATCGACCGGTTCGGATTGCGGCAGCAGCAGCGCTATGATCGCGAACGCCGCCTCGCCCGTGTACCAGGCGGGATTGTCGAACCGCGGCCGCGTGTCGAGTGCCGCCTGCGCGCGCGCCAGCTCGGCGGCGATGAAGCGGCGGTCGAGCCGCGCGCCGGGATCGTCGCCCTCCCCGGCCGCGGCGAGCTGCCGGCGCAGCGCCGCGAGGCCGGTGACCTCCTCGTGCGCATCGACCGGCGGCAGGCGGTGGTCGTGGCCGCCCACGCCGATGAACGTCGCGTCGACGGGATGGAAACGCAGGTGGTGCGCGAGGAACGCGTCGACCGGGTCGGTCACCGCGCGGCCCCCGAATTTCGCGCCACGTCGACCCAGCGGCGCTCGCGATGCGCGAGGATGATCGCGTCGACGATCTCCTGGCTCTTGGCGCCGTCGAAGAACGTGCACTCCTGCGGCCGGTCGTCGAGGATCTCGTCGACGAAATGCCGCACCAGGTTGCGGTAGTAGAGCGGCGCCCAGGGCGTGTTCACGGTGGTGCCGGGGGCGTAGTGGCTCGCCGGCAGCTCGACCTTCTTGAACTCGACCGCGTCGGCCCTGGCGAAGGTCAGGGTCTCGGCGACGCCGAACTCCTCGATCAGGCGCGCGACCGCGGCGCCCCTGGAGCCGTAGACCCTCAGCTCGACGCCGGGGTAGTTGCCGACCGCGATGAAGCTCGACTGCAGCAGGCCATGCGCGCCGCTCGCATACTCGACGATCGCGACCGTGCCGTCCTCGACCTGGATGCGCTGGCGCGCCTCGCCCATGCCGCGCACCACGCGCTCGGGCACGAAGTTGCGCATGGTGCTCGCGACCGACGCGAACTCGCCGCCGAGCCAGCGCATCAGGTCGACCAGATGCGAGCCGTAGCCGATGATCGAGGACGGGATCAGCCGGTCGCGCGGCGCATCCTGAGGCACCTGGCGCAGCGGGAGATCCGGGTCGAGGAACTGCGAGTTCTGCTCGAAACCGTGGATGTGGAAGATCTCGCCCAGCGTGCCGTCGTCGATCCACGCCTTGATCTGGCGGATCGCCGGCGAGTAGCGGAAGGTGAAGCCGAGCTTGGTGCGCACCCCTTGCCGATCGGCCGCCTCCGAGGCCGTGAAGGCGGAGGCCGCGTCGGTCGCGAGCGGCTTCTCGCACAGCACGTGCTTGCGCGCGGCGATCGCCGCGGTGCTCAGCGGCAGATGGGTGTGCGTGGGCGTGCACACGTCCACCATCTGGACCTCGGGATCGGCGAGCAGCTCGCGGTGATCGGCGTAGACGCGCCTGGCGCCGAAGCGCTCGGCCATCGCCCTGGCGCGGTCGATCTCGACATCGCAGATCGCAACGAGGTCGACGCGGTCGCTGGCGGCGTAGCCGGGCAGATGCGCCTTCTCCGCCCAGCGAAAGGCGCCGAGCAATCCGACCCCGAGCTTGCGAGCAGTCATGGTGTCCTCCCCTTTCACGTCGATGCAAAGCGGCGCTCATGCCGCATCTGTAGGGGCCGAGCTTGCTCGGCCCCAGCGGGCGAAGCCCGCTTCGTGGCACGATTTTGGCCGGCCTTCGGCCGGCGGGGTCGAGCGAGCTCTGAGCAAGCTCGACCCCTACATGAGGTACGCGGTCCGAGTTGAGCAGGAGACCTCTGTTCACGTCAGGCTCTCGCGGGCCGCGACGTCGGCGGCGAAATGGCAGGCGGCCCAGCGGTCGGCGGCGATGGCGACAGGCGGCGGCGCGGTGGTGCGGCAGATCTCCTGCGCCAGCGGGCAGCGCGGGTGGAAGCGGCAGCCGGAGGGGATGGCACCGGTCGACGCCGCATCGCCGGGCAGATGGATGCGCCGGCGGCGCGCGCCGGCACGATGCTCGGGCACCGCGGACACCAGCAGCCGCGTATAGGGGTGCGCGCCGCGTGCGATCAGTGCCTCGGTCGGGCCCTCCTCGACGATCGCGCCGAGATACATGACCGCGGTGCGCGTCGACATGGCGCGCGCCACCGCAAGGTCGTGGGTGATGTAAAGATAGGCGACGCCGGTGCGCTCGCGCAGCGCGAGCATCAGGTTCATCACCCCGGCGCGGACCGAGACGTCGAGCATGCTGACCGGCTCGTCGGCCACGATCAGCGCCGGCTCGAGGATCAGCGCGCGCGCGATCGCAACGCGCTGGAGCTGGCCGCCCGACAGGTCGGCGGGAAAGCGGTCGGCGAACTCCGCGGCCGGCCGCAGCTCAACCTGCTCCAGCGCCGCGGCGGCGCGCGCGCGGCGCTCGGCGGCGCTGCCGATGCCGTGGATCGCCAGCGGCTCGGCGACCGCAGCGATGACGCGGTGGCGCGGGTCGAGCGATTCGAACGGGTTCTGGAAGATCATCTGCACGCGCCGCAGATAGGCCTTGCGCGCCGGCCCGGCGAGGGCGGCGATCTCGGCGCCGGCGAAGCGCAGGCTGCCGCCGCTCGGCCGCTCCTGCAGCGTGATCAGCTTGCCGGTGGTGGTCTTGCCCGAGCCGCTCTCCCCCACCAGCGCCAGGACCTCGCCGGCGTCGAGCCGCAACGCGATGCCGTCGACCGCGCGCACGCGCGTGCCGCCGCGCCCGAGCGCGCCCCACCAGCCGCGGCGCGTGTCGTAGTGCTTGCGCAGGTCGCGCGCCTCGAGCAGCGCGCTCATGGCGCCACCGCCAGGGCATAGTGGCAGAGGACCTCATGGCCGGCGGCGACCGCGAGGCGCGGCGGCGTCTCCGCGCGGCACGTGGCGGTCGCGATGGCGCAGCGCGGGGCGAATCTGCAGCCGACGACCGGGCCGGTCGGCAGGAAGGGCTCGCCGGGCAGGCCGGCGAGCGCGCGGCGCGGGCCGGTCACCGTCGGCAGGGCGGCGATCAGGGCGCGGGTATAGGGATGGCGCGGATCGTCGAAGATCGCAGCGGTGGGCGCGAGCTCGACGATCTCCCCCGCGTACATGACCGCGACGCGCTCGCAGGTCTCGGCCACCGTCCCCATGTCGTGCGAGATCAGGATCAGCGCCAGGTTCAGGCGCCGGCGCAGCGCGTCGATCTCGCCCAGGATCTGGTCCTGGATCAGCACGTCGAGCGCGGTCGTCGGCTCGTCGGCGATGACCAGGGCGGGCTCGTGCAGCAGGGCGAGCGCGATCATCACGCGCTGGCGCATGCCGCCCGAGAGCTCGAAGGGATAGGCGTCGATGCGCGCGCGCGGGATGCCGATCAGGTCGAACATTTCCGCGATGCGGGCCAGCGCCTCGTCGCGCGACGAGTCTTGTCGGTGCAAACGATAAGCCTCGACCAGCTGGCGCTTGACCGTGATCACCGGATTGAGCGCGTTCATCGCGCTCTGGAAGATGATCGAGGCCGCGCGCCAGCGCAGCGGGTCGATCGCGGGGCGCCGGCCGGCGTGGACAACGCGGCCGTCCTCGAGCACGTCGACGCCGGCGAGCCGCACGCTGCCCGACACGAGGCGCGCGTTGGGCGGCATGATCTGCAGCAGGGCAGCACCCAGGCTGCTCTTGCCGCAGCCGCTCTCTCCGACGATGCCCAGGCTGCCGCCGCGCGGCAGCACGAAGGAGACGCCGTCGACGGCGCGGATGGCGCGCTCGTCGAGGAGGTATTCCATGCGCAGGTCGCGCACGTCAAGCACCGGCGCGGCGGGATCGGGGGTCGCCGAATCGAGCGCCTGGGGCGCGCGCTCGACCGCCGCGGCCGGCCTGGCGCGGGTGGCGAGGCGGCGCAGCTGCGGATTGAGCGCGAGGTTGAGCCCGTCGCCGAGCAGGTTGAACGCGGCGACCAGGACCAGCAGCGCCACGCCGGGAAAGACCGACAGCCACGGCGCGAGGCGCAGCTGGCGCTGGCCTTCGAAGATCATGCGGCCCCAGCTCACCGCGTTCTGGTCGCCGAGGCCGAGGAAGCTCAACCCCGCCTCGGTCAGGATGGCGAAGCCCATCAGGATGGTGCCGTCGGTGACGATCGGTGCCAGGCCGTTGGGCACGATGTGGCGGGCGAGCACCCAGGCGTGCGAGGCGCCGGCGGCGAGCGCCGCCTGGACATAGACCCGCGACTTCAAGGTCAGCACCTGCGCGCGCATGATCCGCGCCGAGCGCGGCCAGGTGGTCAGCGCGATCGCGAACATCGTGTACTCGATGCTCGAGCCGAACAGCGCCACGATCAGCAGCACCAGGAAGAAGGTCGGGATGAGCAGGAAGACATCGAAGGTGCGGCTCATGACGGCGTCGACCCAGCCGCCGAAATAGCCCGACAGCGAGCCGAGCACGATGCCGAGCAGGCTCGACATGAAGGACGAGCCGATCGCCACCATGAGTGCCAGCGACGTGCCCCACACGACGCGCGAAGCCACGTCGCGCCCGTAGTTGTCGGTGCCGAGCCAGTGCTCGCCGCCCGGCGGCAGGTAGGGCGGGGCGTCCATCGCCGCGGGGTCGGCGAGCGGCAGCAGCGGTGCCGCGAGCGCGATCGCCGCGGCGAGCGCCACGACCGCGACGCTCGCCGCCAGCACCGGGTTGCGCCGGGCGAAGCGAACGGGCGATGCGCCCGCCACTACAGCTTCACCCGCGGGTCGAGCGCCGCATAGACCAGATCGGTCGCGAGCGAGGCCAGCGCCACGGTGAACGACATGACGATGAACGCGCCCATGATGATCGGCGTGTCGCGCGCGAGGATCGCCTCGTAGATCATGCGGCCGAGGCCGGGCCAGGAGAACACCGTCTCCGTCAACACCGCGCCGGTCAGCACCAGGCCGAGCTGCAGGCCGAGCACCGTGACGACCGGCAGTGCCGCGTTGCGCAGCGCGTAGCGCAGCAGCACAACGCGGCCGGGGAAGCCCACGGCGCGGGCGGTCGTGATGTAGCTCTCGCCCATCACCTCGGCGACCGCGGTGCGCGCGAGGCGGATGTACTGGCCGACCGTGACAGTCATCAGGGCCGCGACCGGCATCACCATGTGCTGCGCCACATCGAGCACTCGCCCGAGTGCGTCCTGCGGCGCATCGACGCTCGCCATGCCCATCGACGGCAGGATCGGCCACCGGACCGAGAACAGCAGGATGAGCATGAGCCCGAACCAGAATACCGGCACGCTGAACAGCGCCACCGCGAGCGTGCTGACGCCGGCGTCGAGCGCCGAACCGGGCCGCCGCGCGATCAAGGTGCCGACGAGGGTGCCGACCACGACCGAGAGCAGTAGCGCGGTGCCGACGAGCAGCAGGGTCGCCGGCACGCGCTGGAGAATCTCGCCCAGCACCGGCTGGCGCGAGCGAAACGAGAGCCCGAGGTCGCCCGAGCCGACCTGCACGAGATAGCGCCACAGCTGCTCGAGGAACGGGCGGTCGAGGCCATAGCGCTGGCGGATCTCGGCGACATAGGCCGGGTCGGCGTTCTCGCCCGCGAGCACCAGGGAGACGTCGCCGGGGGCGAGGTGGATGAGCAGGAAGTTGAGCACGATCACGACGAGCGTGACCGGGATCAGCTGCAGGATCCTGCCCGCCACATAGCGACGCAATCGCACGCGGGCGATGTCCCTAGGGAAGGATCGGTGGCCGCGTGGATGTAGGGGCCGAGCTTGCTCGGCCCCGCCGCGCGCGAGCGCGGCCATCGTGCCGTTGGGCGGGCTTCGCCCGCCGGGGTCGAGCAAGCTCGACCCCTACAACAGCCGCGACGACCGATCCCGCGCGGGCGACCATCGCTCCTACCGTCCCGGCGGGCGGACCGAGTAGTAGCCGAACCAGGTGAGGGCGCGGTCGAAGCCGCTTTCCTCGACCATGAAGCCGGACCAGCCGGCCTGGATCAGGCTCGTCTTCTGCTCGTCGAACAGGTTGATGTAGGGCATGTCGCGCACCACGATCTCCTGGATGCGGCGGTAGATCTGGCGCCGCTCCGCGGCGTCGCGCAGGGTCGAGGCGCGGGCCGCGATCTGGTCGAGCTCGGGATTGCTGTAGCCCATGAAGTTGCGCCCGCCGCCGGTCGCGAAATGCTCGCGATAGGCGTCGGGATCGGGCCCGTAGCGCGTGAAGTAGCAGGAGATCTCGAAGTTCCCGTCCATCACCCGGCGAAACCAGGTGGTGAAGTCGAACTGCTCGAGCCGCGCGTTGATGCCGACCTGGCGCAGCTGCTGGACGAGCACCTCCATCATGCCGCGGCAGTCGGGAAACGGCGGATGCGTGACCGACACCGCGAAGCGCCAGCCGCCCTGACCCCGCGGCAGGCCGGCCTCGTCGAGCAGCCGCTCGGCGCGCGCGCGGTCGTGGGCGGGGAAGCGCGCGTCGGTGTTGATCCACGCCTGCTGGCTCTGGATGCTGGCGTGCGGCGCCGGCCGCCACAGGCCGTTGAACGCGAGCCGGTTCATCGCGTCGCGGTCGATCGCGTGCGCGATCGCCTGGCGCACCAGCGGGTTGTCGAGCGGCTGGCGGCGCAGGTTGAGCTGGATGTCGCGGCTGAAATGCGAGGGCGTGAACACGACGCGGATGTTGGGGTTGCGCTGCAGCGCCGGGATCTCGGCGAGCGGCGGCGCGTAATCGTAGGGCAGGAACTGCAGCCGCCCGGCGTCGAACTCGGCGCGGGCGACGTTGATGTCGGAGATCTGGCGGAAGATCAGGCGGTCGACCGCGGGGCGGCCGCGGAAGTAGTCGGCGTTGGCCTCGAGCTCGACGGCGCCGCCGCGCTGCCAGCGCACGAAACGGAAGGGCCCCGAGCCGACCGGCGCGTTGACGTAGGGTCCGCTCTCGAACCCGTCCTGGTCCTGCCAGAGATGGCGCGGGTAGATCTTGGCGGTCCAGGTCGAGACCTGCGCGAGCATCGGCACGAAGCCGACCTCCGGCTCGACCAGGTTGAGCACCACCGTGTGGTCGTCGGGAACGACGACCTCGCGCACGTTGCGCAGCACGACATAGGCCGGGTAGCGCTTGCGGATGATGGTGTCGTAGGTGAACTTGACGTCGTGCGCGGTCACCGGCCGGCCGTCGTGCCAGCGCACGTTGCGATGCAGGCGGAAGGTGACCGTCAGGCCGTCCTCGCTGGTGGTCCAGCTCTCGGCGAGGTCGCCATAGGCCGACGTGCCGCGGATCACGCCCCAGTCGAGCGCCACGAGGTGGCTGTAGACGTTGCTCGCGGGACTGAAGGCCTGCGGATCGGAGGCGAAGTTCGGGCTGAGCGTGCGCGGCTCCCCGGTCTGGACGATGGTCAGGGTCGCGGGAGCGGCGGTCGCGGGAGCCGGGGACGCGGATGGGGGCGCCGCGGGTTGTTGCGCGGTCGCCGCGAACGGCAACGAAGCGACCAATAAAGCCGCCACCCACGCTGCGAGATTTTTCATCGTTCCCCCCCTTTTTGTCTGGCGCGCCGGCGGATGATAGGGCGAGGGGCCGCGGGAACCTAACGCATTTCATCCCGCGAAACGTGGCGCGCGGTCCCAGGCCCGCCGGTCCGATCCGGTCCGATCCGGTCCGATTTTCCGGTAAGAAAATCGGCCCGCGCGGGCATCGCCCGACGGCCGGCGCCGTCGCCGGCTATACCCTCAGCCAGTCGGGGAAGCCGTCGCGCCGCACCTTCTCGACCACCGCCCACACCCGGATGGCGTTCTGCACGTCGGCGTTATTCAGGTCCTTCAACAGGTTCAGCTCGAAGAACGCGTGCAGCGCGTAGCCCAGCTCCTCCCGCCGCTCCACCGGAAACCCGGACTCGATGCCTTTGATCAGGTCGTCGACCTGACGCTGCTTTTCGACGCGACCGACTTCAAACATCGTCGCTCCTCCGGTAGGGGCCGAGCTTGTCTCGGCCCCGCCGCGCGCAGCGCGGCCAAAGGCCGAATGGGCGGCCTTCGGCCGCCGGGGCCGAGACAAGCTCGGCCCCTACAAATGCGGCGAGGATCGCCTCGATCCTCACCCGTCCCGGCACGCCCTCCTACTGCATGAACCAGCCGTGGCTGACCACCAGCGACTGGCCGGTGAGCGCGTTGGACTCGAAGGCGGCGAAGAACAACGCCGCCTCGGCGACGTCCTGGACGGTGGTGAACTCGCCGTCGACGGTCTCCTTGAGCATCACGTTCTTGATCACGTCGGCCTCGGAGATGCCGAGCTCCTTCGCCTGCTCGGGGATCTGCTTGTCGACCAGCGGCGTGCGCACGAAGCCGGGGCAGATGACGTTGGCGCGCACCTTGTGCGCGGCGCCTTCCTTGGCCACGACCTTGGCGAGGCCGATCAGGCCGTGCTTGGCGGTGACGTAGGGCGCCTTGAGCTTGGAGGCCTCCTTCGAATGCACCGAGCCCATGTAGATGATGCTGCCGCCGTTGCCGAGCTTGTACATGTGGCGCAGCGCGGCGCGGGTGGTGAGGAAGGCGCCGTCGAGATGGATCGCGAGCATCAGCTTCCATTTCGCGAACTCGAACTGCTCGGTCGGCGCCACGATCTGGATGCCGGCGTTGCTCACCAGCACGTCGAGCCGGCCGAAGGTCGCGACCGCCTTGTCGATCCCGGCATCCACCTGGGCCTCGCTGGTCACGTCCATCGCCACGCCGAGCGCCTTGCCGGCGCCGCCGAGCTCGGCGGCGACCGCGTCGGCGCCGGCCTGGTTGAGGTCGGCGATCACGACCTTGGCGCCTTCGCGGGCATAGGTCTTCGCGATCTCCTTGCCGATGCCGCTCGCAGCACCCGTCACGACCGCCACTTTGTCCTTGAGACGCATGGAATGTACTCCTGATGCCGAGATTGCCGTGACGCGCCGGGCCCGCGTGGGTGCGCATTAAAGCCGAGGGGCGGGACCTGCGTCCATCGCAGCCGGGCCGGGCGCACACCGACAGATACCGACCGATTTTCGCCCCCATGACACACGCGCGCCGAGCACACCGACCGATACCGACCGATTTTCGCCCTCATGACACGCGCGCGCGCGGCGCGCTCAAGGTCATCGCGACCTTCACACGCGCCGAAGCGTGCCGTCGGCGCCTCGTGAGAGGTGACGACGGCGACGTGCAGCCGCTGTGGCGGCCAGGAAAGACGCGGCAGTCCGTGGCTGCAGTGGCGGACAGGCCGGGCCCGCTTCGTGCTTGTCAGAGCCAAGATAAGGAGTATAGAACAAAAAGAGAACAAATGCAACAGAATTTTCGGCGCGGTGGCGCGATCGCCGTGCCAATCGCGACCGGTCCCAGGGCGCGCGCTACTGCCGGTTCGGGATAGCCGATTTCGAACCCGCCTCGGATGATTTTGGCCGCCAGGACCGTACGCCCCTCGCGAGCGCGCCCGCGCGCCCGTGCCCACGCCGAGGATGCCCGATGCACAAGCTTTTCCTTGCCGTCGCCTTCCTGCTCGCGGCGCACGCGGCGCGTGCGGACGCGATCGACCGCATCCGCGAGAGCGGCGCGATCAAGCTGGCGCATCGCACGGACGCCGCGCCGTTCGCCTCCCTCGACTCCGCCGGCCAGCCGGTCGGCTACTCGGTCGAGCTGTGCCGGCGTGTTGCCCAGGCGATCATGACGTCCATGCCGGAGCGGACGCTCACCGTCCAGTTCGTGCCGGTGACGGCGGCGGATCGCTTCGAGGCGATCACGTCAGGCCGCGCGGACCTCCTCTGCGAAGCGACGACGGTCACCCTCGGACGGCGGGAACAGCTCGATTTCACGCTCTATACCTTCCTCACCGGCGCGGGGGTGATCGTGCGCCGCGGCGCGGCGCCGACCCAAGGCCTGCAGGCTGCGCGCACCCTTGGCGTGCTGACGGCGACGACCACCGAGGCCGCGATGCGGCGCCTCGCAGCCATGCCGGGAGCGCGCCTCACCCTCGTGCCGGTCGAGAGCCACGACGTCGCCATCGACGCGCTGCGCGCCGGACGGATCGACGCCTATGTCGCGGATCGCGACCTGCTGGCCGAGATGCTCGCGGCGCGCGGCAATCCCGCGGACATCCTGATCGCCGACGAGCTTCTCACGATCGAGCCCTATGCCCTCGCCATGCGCCGCGGCGAGGATCGGCTGCGGCTGATTGCCGACCGGGCAATCGCCGGGCTCTATCGCAGCGGCGAGATCTTCCAGGTCTTCCGCCGCTGGATGCCCGCGCCCGAGCCCAGCGGCGCGGTGCGTGCGCTTTACGCCATGCAGGCGCTGCAGGACTAGAACCAGCGCGAGACCGAATTCGGGGACGCTTTACCCGAATTCCGGGGACACTTTACCGATTTGCCGCAACCTCCGCGGTTGGAATAGACCCCCGAGTGAGGGTGACTTCGCCACCACCGTGGAACCGCCTCTACAAGTGCCGCATCGCCGTCTCGTCGCCCTCGACGCGCGCGGCCTTCCGGCCGGGTTTGCGCCGCGCGAGATTACGGCCCGTCGCGCGTTCCAGCCGGCGCAGGAAGCCGGCGTCTCCGAGGGGCCGGCCGGTGCGCTCACCGCCGCGGATCGCCGCGAGCGTGTCATCGCCGAGGCCGCGGTCGAGGAAGGCCGGCCACTCCGCCGGCGGAATGCCGAGCGCGTCGATCGCGGTCAGCCTGTCGCAGCACCCCGTGAGATGCGCGCGCGCACTCGACCAGCGCCAATCCTCCGGTCGCCGCGCGAGGCCGGCGCGCACCGGGTTGAGCTCGATATAGCGTGCCGCCGCCAGCGCATGCGCCTCGTCCATCGGGCAGGAGGCGAAGCGGCCTTGCCACAGATAGCCGCGCCAGCCCTCGCGCAGGTTGACCAGAAGCGAGTAGCGCCGGTGCGCCTCGGAGAGCACGGCACGCAAAGCATCGGCGGACCGCGGCACGAGCATGAGATGGACGTGGTTCGGCATGAGGCACCACGCCCACACCGTCACTCCCGCCTTGCGGGCATGCTCGGCGAGCAGCCGCGCGTAAGCCTGATAGTCGTGCTCGCCGAAGAACACGGTCTGACGGCGGTTCCCCCGCTGCGTCACGTGGTGCGGCACGCCGGGGACGACGATGCGAGCGATGCGCGCCATCAGGGGAATGATACTATCCTGAGTAGAAAGAAGCAATGCGCGTCATGCCTTCCGATTGCAGGATTGAGTATAGTGTCCCCGGATATCCCCCGGATATCGAGTGTCCCCGGATATCGGCAAACGGCAAACATCCTGGAGCCTTTGGGCGTGGCGCTGGTTGACTTGCGTTGGGCCCAAGGAGGACACGAGATGACCCTGATGCGCACTCTCGCCGCCGCCGCGCTCGTGCTGTGCGTGGCCGCCGCGGCCTGCCAGCGTCGCGATGCAACGATCAGCGGCATGCCCACCGGGGGCGGCACGGCCGCCAGCCCGGCGCAGCCCGGCGCCGGCATGCCGCCGCCCGCGGCGACCGCCCCAGGCGGCGCCGGCCAGCCCCCGGGCGGCAGCGGCACCACCGGTCAGGTCGGCAGGTAGAGCGCTCGAAGCACGGGCCCGGCGGGCCCGCGGCTGAAACCGAAACGCCTAGTCCGCGGCGGGACCGGATCGCGGATTGGCCGGACGCTGAGTCGCGGCGGCCGGCCGAGCGGTCGGCCTGGTTCGCTCGAGGTAGTCCGCCAGCTCGGAGCAGCGCTCGGCGATCGTCGACCAGCTTTTCTTCCCGGCCGGGCTGTCGCATTGCTCCGCCATCGCCCGGTACTCGCATTCCCGCATGCGCCAGCGTTGGGCGTTCGACTCCCGCACCACCTCTTTGGGATCGATCCAGGTCTCATAGGGTTGACCCGTGGACCTGGGATCCGTGGCCTTGCTCATTTCGGAGCAGACCTGGCGAAGATGGCCGAGGACCTCGCGCACCTCGGGCGCATCGTGTTCCCGCTCGAGCTGCTTGTAGTCCGACGCCCGCAGCTGCCAGTGCTTGTACTCGGGGGTCTGTCTGGTTGCGCGCCTGCCCATGATAGGTGTGTAGCGCTCTTCAGATTCCAAGCCAAGGGCGTTCGAGGCTTCGCGATCAGGACGTTCAGGCCGCCCCGATCACTCCCTCGGCGGGCAGCTCGATCGTGCAGCGCAGGCCGGCGCGGGCGAAATCCATCGTCACCTCGGCTTGCAACATGCGCTTCAGCATCTCCTCGATGACGACGAGACCGAAGCCGCGATGATTGGGGCGCTCCAGCGGGGGGCCACCGCTTTCGCGCCAGACGATGCGCAGGCGCCCTCCCGTGACGCTCCACTGCACGGCGACGGTCCCGTCGGGCGCCGACAGCGCGCCGTGCTTGGTCGCATTGGTGGCCAGCTCGTGGAAGGCCATGCCCAGGGGATGCGCGGCCTCGTCGGTGATGGTGACGTCGGGGCCGTCGAGGCCGACCTTGCTCTGCCCCGCTTCCTCGAACGGATGGAGGTGAGCGCGCACCAGATCGGCAAGCGGCGCCCCCTGCCCGCCGCTGCTCAGCAGCAAGTCCTGCAAGGCCGACAGGGCCTGGATGCGGGCGGCCAGGCCGGCCGTGTATTCATCCACGGTCGTGCTGCGCCGGGCGGTCTGCCGGACCATCGCCTGGATCAGGGCGAGCTGATTCTTCGAGCGATGCATGACCTCCCGGGTGAGGAACTCGAGCTGCCGCTGGTGCGCCTTGCGATGCGCGATGTCGCGTACGATGGCGGAGACGCCGCTGATGGACCCGTCCGCCGTGCGCAAGGGTCCGACGCTGATCGAGACATCCTTCGGCGATCCATCCTTGTGCCGACGGACGGCGTCGAGCACGACCCGCTCTCCGGCCAGCGCGCGGGCGATGAGCGCTTCCTGCTGCGCGGCCTCCGCGGGCGCGGCGAGCAACCCTGCCGGCTGACCGAGCGCCTCCGTCGCGGCGTAGCCGAACAACCGCTGCGCGGCCGGGTTCCAGGTCTCGATGAGGCCTGCAGCCGACACCGTCAGAAGCGCGTCTGCCGATTGCTCGACGATCGCCGCCAGCAGCGCATTGTGCAGCTCCGCCTGCTTCTTGGCGGTGACGTCGACGAAGGTCATCACCACCCCCTCGACGGTGCCGCGAACCGTGCGATAGGGCCGGATGCGCATCACGAAGCTCGACGACCCGTCCGCGAGCGCAAGCTCGCGCTCCACGACCGCGAGGGTGCGATGCACCGTCGCGACGTCCGCTTCCAGGGTGGCGTAGTCCAGCAGGTTGACGATATCGGTGATGGCGCGGCCGCGATCGCTGTCGCGCAGCGGAAACAGCGCCGTGATCTTCGGCGTGAAGTGCTTGATGCGCAGCTCCTCGTCGAGGAACACCGTGGCGATCTGCGTGCTGTCGAGCAGGTTCTGCAGGTCGCCGTTGAGGCGCTCGAGCAGGTCGTTCTTGGTGTTGAGCTCGCTGTTGATCGTCTGGAGCTCTTCGTTGACCGACTGCATTTCCTCCTTGGCGGTCTCCAGCTCCTCGTTGGACGATTGCAGCTCCTCGTTGACCGCCTGGTACTCCTCGGTGCTCGCCTTGGTGTCCTCGATGTAGGTCTCGAGCTGATCGGTCATCGCCCGAAGCTGCGCCTTGGTGGCGCGCAGCTCCTCCTCCAATTCGTGCGCGTCGGCCGCCCCGGACGGCGCGGGCGCGTCCGGCCTGGCGTGCGGCGGCTGCGAGCGATCGCGGAAGGCGACGACGAGGGTGCGGCCCTTGTCGCCGGAGTCGAGGATCGGCTCGATGATCAACGACAGCAGCCGGCTCCTGCCTTCGATCTCGATCGCCAGGGTGTCGTCGACGACGGCCTGGCTCGTGTCGATCGCCCGCTGCACGGCCGCGCGCACCGCGGGCCGCAGGGATCGCTGGAGCATGCTGAAGAGGTTCAGGTTGGCGGCGCCGGGCGACGGCTCCAGATAGTGGCGCGCCTCGCTCCCGGAAAAGCGGACGATCTCCTGCTGGTTGTCGATCACGAAATAGGCGGGCGCATAGCGCTCCATGATCCGGCGCACGCCCTTGTCGATCCGGTCCTCGGCCGGGCGCGCGGCGTGGCCGGCCTCGGGGGACGCGGCGGGCGCGGCGTCGGGACGGGGCAGCGGGGCAGCGCCCGCGATGTCGCGGCGCCGCAGCAGATGGTGCTTCTGGTCGACCGTGGTGAAGTACCTGGCACTGCGCGCGAGGCTCTCGGACGACCCGAGGAACAGGTAGCCGCCCGGCCGCAGCGCGTAGTGGAAGGTCTGGGCAAGCCGCTTCTGCAGATCGCCGTCGAGATAGATGAGCAGGTTGCGGCAGGAGATCAGGTCGAGCCGCGAGAACGGGGGATCCTTGACGACGCTGTGCTCCGAGAAGATGCAGATCTCGCGGATCTCCGGCCGCGGGCACCAGTCCTCGCCGTCCTTCACGAACCATCGCTCGAGCCGCTCGGGCGAGACGTCGGCAGCGATGCCGCGATAGCGGCCCTGCCGGGCGGCCGCTATCGCGCTCTTGTCGATGTCGGTGCCGAAGATCTTGAGCTCGTACCGGGAGGGCGAGGTCCGCCCGGCCAGGGCCTCGCGCAGCAGGATGGCGATCGAGTACACCTCCTCGCCGGTCGAGCACGCCGGCACCCAGACGCGCAACGCGTCGGCGGCGCCGGCGATCAGCTCGGGCAGGGCCCTGCCCAGGGCGGCGAACGCGTCGCGGTCGCGGAAGAAGCGCGTCACGCCGATGAGGAACTCGCTGCACAGCGCTTCGGGCTCCGCGTCGTCCCCCTCCAGGCGATCGATGTACGCCGCGATATCCTCGATCTGCAGCACCTGCATGCGGCGCTGGATGCGTCGGATCAGCGTGGCCGCCTTGTAGCCGCTGAAGTCGTGGTCGATGCGGGCGCGCAGCAGCCCGGTGATCACCGCGAGGTGCTCCGCGGCGTCCTTGCGCACGCCGTCGCCCTGCTTGCGGCCCGCCACGGCGTCGAGATGATGCTGGTAGTCGATCAGCTTGCGCGGCATCGCTTCGACCGGCACCACATGATCGACCATGCCGCTCGCGGCGGCGCTTTGCGGCATCCCGTGCAGCGCGTGGGCGTCGAAGTCGGCCTGGGCCATGGTCAGCCCGCCGTGCTCCTTGATCGTGCGCACGCCATACGTGCCGTCGCTGCCGACGCCCGACAGCACGATGGCGACCGCGCGCTCGCCGCAGTCCTCCGCAAGCGAGGAGAAGAACATGTCGATGCCCCGCCGGTCCTCGCGGTTGGGAACCGGCGTCACCAACCTGAGCACGCCGCCGCTGATCGTGAGCGTGGCGTCCGGCGGAATGACGTGGACGCAGTTGCCGCAGATCGCCGCACCGTCCTCGGCCTGCACCACGGGGATCGGCGAGCCGGCGGCAAGCAGCTCGACCAGCATGCTCTTGTGGTGCGGATCGAGGTGCTGGATGAGCACGAACGCCATGCCCGTGTCGGCAGGCGTGCTGGTGAGGAAGCGCCTGAACGCCGCGAGCCCGCCGGCGGACGCGCCGATCCCGACGACCAGCCCCTTGTGGTCCGCACGATCCCGTCGCGCGGTTCGAGCCTCAGCCACGGTACGCGGTCCCCGCTTCATGGCGATCGCCGAAGCGCGACGATCGGGGTGGAGGATGGCGCGGCCGTGAGCTTGGCAGGAAAGTTCCGGCCGATCATCCTCAAACATGAACCGGTTTCGGGGGCCGGCGTTCCGGGAGCAAGCAGCGGTGGGCAGTCGCCATGCAAACGCGCAACTCATGGCGCACGCTCATGATCGCCTGTAGATGAAGGAGCGATATCCGGTCGCCTTGCTCCACGATCGGGAGTGGCGAACGAACGCGTAGGGGGCAATGCAGATGACAACGAGCGTGATTGCGATCGCCGACCGCCGCCGGCGCGCCATGATCACCCAGTGGGTACAGAACCCGGATTGGGTCCTGGTTCAGGTCGAGAGCGCGGACATGCTGCGCGGCAAGGTGCACAACCTCGCCGCGGATGCGGCGGCGCGCACCGGCCGGGTCGGCAGCCACCGTGAGCGCTCGGTGATCATGCTCGAAGGCGGGCCGGATCGCGATCGGACCTGGTCGGTCTGGGTCCGCGCGACGTTTTCGAACTACAAGACGGCGTATCTCGCGTTCATCAGCCACGCCTACGGGGCCACGCTCAGCGGCGATGACATACCCGGCTACGAGGTCGACCACCTCAGCAACAAGGCCTACGCACCGACGGGACAGGAGTTCATCCGGCTCGAAGCGGTGCCGAAACTGGCCAATCACCGCTGGGGCGTGAACTTCGAGAGCCGGCGGACGGAGAACACGGATGCCCGCCCGACGCACCGGATGAGCTACATGAGCTGCGCCAAGCTGGGCGGCGAACTTCCCCCCGCGGGACCGAACGACGCCGCCGGCATAAATCGGCTCGTCGCCTACTTCACCGCGATCGGGCTCGATCCCCGAGAAGCCCAACAAGGCGTCGCCAGCATGCTGCAGCACGCCTACTGGCGGCGATAGGCGGTCGCTTGCGCAAGCACGGATTCGACCGCGCCTCCGCCTAGCAGCAAACGCCGGCGCGCTGCCTTTCGCCGGCCCCGGGCCGAAAGACAAGCTGCAAGAGACACGAGAGCGGGGACGATGCCGGTGACGCGCCACCGGGCCGAATGTTAAAGTTCCGCGCCATGCCAGGAGGATCGCCATGACGGATCGCACCCCGACCGATGCCGACGACATCGCCGTCAACCCGTCGCTCGCCGAGCCGCTGGGAGACATCATGGCGCGCCGCCTCGACCGCCGCAGGCTGCTCAAGGGCCTCGCTGCCGGCGCGCTCGCGGTGCAAGCGGGCGTGCCCGGCTTCGCGCGCACGGCCCAGGCGCAGCAGCAGCCCGGGTTCACCTTCGATCCGCTGCCGCACACCCAGGACCAGACGCACCACCTGCCCCGCGGCTACAGCGCGCGCGTGCTCGTGCGCTGGGGCGACAAGCTCGCCGCCGACGCGCCCGCCTGGGATCCGACGCAGCAGACCGGCGCGGCCCAGGCAGGGCAGTTCGGCTACAACTGCGACTACGTCGCCTACATGCCGCTGCCGCTCGGCTCGAGCAATTCGGAGAACGGCATCCTCTGCGTCAACCACGAGTCGGCGCGCAGCCCGCTGATGTTCCCGGGGCTCGAGGGGCGCGACTACCTGCAGCGCATGACCCGCGCGCAGGCGGAGGTCGAGATGCAGTCGGTCGGCCACGGCCTGGTCGAGATCAAGCGCGAGGGCGGCGCCTGGAAGACGGTCGAGGGCAGCCGCTACAACCGCCGCCTCACGGCCACGACGCCGATGCGGATTGCCGGTCCCGCCGCCGGCGCGGACCGCATGAAGACCGCGGCGGACGCCACCGGCCGCATGTCGGCCGGGACCTACGGCAACTGCGCCGGCGGCACCACGCCGTGGGGCACGGTGCTGACCTGCGAGGAGAACATCCAGAACATCTTCATGGGCGCGTTCGCCGGAACGCCGGAAGAGCGCAACCATCGCCGCTTCGGCATGAGCCCGACGCCGCGCCATATCTGGAACCAGGTCGACGAGCGCTTCGACATGTCGAAGCAGCCGAACGAACCGAATCGCTGGGGATGGGTGGTCGAGGTCGATCCTTATGAGCCGGCCACCCCGCCGGTGAAGCGCACGGCGCTCGGCCGCATCAGGCACGAAGGCGCGGTGACGGCGCTCGCCGCCGATGGTCGCGTCGTCGCCTATCTTGGCGACGACCAGCTGCGCGAATACGTCTATCGGTTCGTGTCGCGCGGCCGCTTCGACCCGCAGAACCGCGCGGCAAATCGCGACCTCCTCGACGACGGCACCCTGTCTGTCGCGCGGTTCGCCGCCGACGGCACCGTCGCCTGGCTGCCGCTCGTCCACGGCACGGGGCCGCTCAACGCCGCCAACGGATTCAACAGCCAGGCCGACGTGCTGATCGAGACGCGCCGTGCCGCCGACCTGCTCGGGGCGACGCCGACCGATCGGCCGGAGGACATCGATGTCAGCCCCACGACGGGCAAGGTCTACATCGCCTTCACCAAGAACGCCGAGCGCACGGCGCAGCAGGTCGAGCCGGGCAGCCCGCGCGCGGCCAACAAGTACGGCCATGTCGTCGAGCTGATCCCGCCCACGGCCAACGGCCGTCCCGATCACGCGGCGGAGACCTTCCGCTGGGAGATCTTCATGCTCTGCGGCGACCCGGCAAAGCCGGAGGATCAGGCGCGCTACGGCGGCGAGGTCGCCGGCGGCAGCTGGCTCGCCAATCCCGACAATTTCGCGTTCGATCCCAAGGGCCGGATGTGGATCGCGACCGACGGCATGGACGATCACGGGCCAATGGCGGACGGGTTGTTCGCCTGCCTGACCGAGGGGCCGCAGCGCGCGATCCCGCGCCGGTTCTTCGCCGTCCCGACCGGCGGCGAGATGTGCGGGCCGTGCTTCACGCCCGACGGCAAGACGCTCTTCGTCGCGATCCAGCACCCGGGCGACGAGGACGGGTCGACCTTCGCGAACCCGAGCACGCGCTGGCCGGACTTCGATCAGCGCCTGCCGCCGCGCCCGTCGGTGCTGGCGATCACGCGCGACGACGGCGGGGAGATCGGCTAGGGAGCCGATCCCGACGAGGCTGGGCTGCGGTTGCGGTGGCGCGGCCCAGGCCGCGCGACTGATCCAGAACCATCGA
>JADMIO011184651.1_pt1 | contig 23364 bp, 13 predicted proteins | sample 8958161 | NCBI WGS metagenome assembly JADMIO01 (sample SAMN16585339, study PRJNA669376) | soil metagenome | isolation source: Crop rotation soil | place: USA: Cullars Rotation, Alabama | collected 2011
AGCGGCGGGCTCCTGCCGCAAATGAAGGAGATGCCGGCGGACATGCTGATGGACATGCCGGCGGGGTGGCAGTTGGCCTGCCTGCTGGTCATGAGTGTGGGGCCCGGGATATGCGAGGAACTGGTGTTCCGCGGCTACGTGATGCGGAGGCTTGCGCTGCGCTGGAAGCCGTGGCAGGCGATCGGGCTCTCGTCGGCGTTCTTCGGGATCGCGCACATCCACCCGATGCACATCTTCTTCGCGTTCCTGATGGGGCTTTGGCTCGGGTGGCTGGCGTGGCGGACACGGTCGATCGTTCCGTCGATCATCGCGCACTTCGCCGTGGACTTCACGGTCTTCGGGGCCGCGGTGCTGTCCGGGACCGCCGGAAGCCCGACGGACGATCCCGGCGCGGCGGAGATCGGCTCTTCGATCGTGGTTTCGCTCGTGGGCCTCGCGGCGGTGGCGGTGGTGGTTCGCGCGACTCGCCCGGACGCCGCTCCGGCAGCCGCGGTACTATCTCCCCAATGAGCCAGGAACTGCTCGCGGCCACGGACCTTGGGACGTATCTGCCCGTCGCCGTCATCATCCTGATGGCGATTACCTTCGCGGTGGCCAACGTCGTGCTGACGCTGGTCCTGGGGCCGCGCCGGGCGGGGAAGATCAAGGGACAGACTTACGAGTCGGGGATGGAGCCGGTCGGGACGGCCCGGAAGCGGTTTAATGTCCGGTTTTACCTGATCGCGATGGTTTTCCTGGTCTTCGACATCGAAATTATTTTCCTGTATCCCTGGGCGACGACGTTCCCGAACATCGACCACCACACGACCGAGGGGCTGGTCTGGCTGGGGCGGATCATGTTCTTCCTGTTCACCACGGTGGTGGCCTATCTTTACGGGATTCGCAAGGGCGTCTTCAAGTTTGACTAGCACCAGGGCGAGTGCGATCGCCGGCGGCGGGGTTTGGACCCGGGTGTGGGCGGCGTGCATCGCGGCCCTATTGCTGGGGGTGCTTGGATTGGCGGCGTGGCTCAGAGCGGCGCCAGACGGCCATGGGACGCATACGCAGCTGGGGATGCCGCCGTGTGCCTGGCCGATGACGTTCGGGATCCCCTGCCCGACGTGCGGCATGACCACGGCGTTTGCCCGCGCGGCGGACGGAGACCTGGGGAAGTCGTTTCTGACCCAGCCGATGGGGTGCATCCTGGCGCTGGGGACGAGTGCGGGGTTCTGGGCGGCAGTCCACGTGGCGGCGACGGGCTCGCAACTGGGGATGGTTTGTGCGAGACTGCTCAGGCCGCGGCTGCTGTGGGGGGTGGCGGGAGCCGCAACGGCGGCGTGGGCGTACAAGATCGCGACCTGGACGTGATCGACCTGGACGAAGGAGGCACCGATGACTGGCGGGCGGCAGACTCGGCGATTGGAGCGGCGGCACGCGGCCCTTGCGGTCCTGACGCTTTCGGCGGGGTTGCTGGCCGGGTGCAACATCGTCAGCTTTGCCGCCATGGCGTACGACGAGGCGGTTCCGAAGAAGATCGCCGCGCAGTACCGCGGCCTGGCGGACAAGAACTTCGCGGTCGTCGCCACGACGGACCGCCGGATCGAGGCCGACTTTCCGGGCGTGGTGATCAAGGTCGTCTCGGACGTGAGCGAGCGGCTCGCGAAAGAGGAGGGCGTCAAGGCGGCCGGGTACATCCCGCCGGACCGGGTGATGACGTACCTCTATTCGCACCCGAACTGGGTGGTGCGCCCGATGTCCGAACTGGCGAAGGAACTCAAGGTCGATCGGCTCGTCTTCATCGAGTTGACCGAGTACCGGCTGAACGAGCCGGGGAACAGCTACATCTGGGACGGCGTGGCGGCGGGGGTTGTGCAGGTGTTCGAGGCGGACTCACAGCTGCCGGACGACCCCGCGTTCGACCGGATGGTCCAGGTGAAGTACCCTGACGATTCGAACACCGGCCCGGAAAACATGAAGGGCAACGAGGTGGGGTCAGTGCTGGTCCGGCGGTTCGTCGAGCGGGCGAGCTGGCTGTTCTTCGATCACGAAGAACTCAGAGACATCAAGTACTAGAACGGAACGCGCGTGAGGCCGCTGACTGCCGGGGAGTGCGCCGGGTGAGCATGAACGACTTGGAACATCGCGTGCGGAGCCGCCTCGTCGCCCGGGTCGCAGGCGCGGCTGTGTGTTGCGTGCTGGGCGCGGCCCTGGCCAGCCTGGCGGGCTGCAACATCGTCGCCCCGGTCTTCATCCTCATCCACGGGCCGGAGAAGATACCTCCGGTGTACACGCTGGACCCGAAGCGCCCGACGGTCGTTTTCATCGACGACCCGGCCAGCCGCGTGCCGCGCCGCCAGCTGCGGGGGATCATGGGGGACACGATCGACAAGATTCTCCTGGACAAGGGGCTGGTCAAGGCCAACGACAAGGAGAACCATCTCATCAGTTCGGCGTCGATCCAGACGGTCGCGGCCAAGGACAAGTCCGATGCGCCGATGTCGATCACGCAGGTCGGCAAGGCCGTTGGGGCGGAGATCGTGGTCTGGATCATGGTGGACCAGTTCACGCTCTCGCCGGACGGGCAGGCCAACGCGCCCACGGTCGCCATCCGGATGAAGATCATCGACACGGTCGCGGATAAGCGGCTGTACCCGGAGGAACCCGCGGGGAAGGCGTTCACCTTTGTCTACCCCGCCGCGTCGACGTCGCTTCCGGCGACTTCGGCGGAGCGGGCGCAGGCGGAGATGGACCTGGCGGAGTACGCCGGGCGCGGGATTTCGGAGCTGTTCTACGAGGTCGAGAAACCGCTGTCGGTTCGGTCGGGCAACAAGTGAGCATCGAGCCCGGATGCGCATCCTTCACCTGATCGATCAGCCCGCGGCAGCACGCGGCGCGGAGCGGCCGACGGACCCGGACGCCGCGCTGCTCCTGTGCCGGACGGTGGTGCAGCGGCTCCCGGAGTTCGAACATTCGGTCTGTCTGATCGGCGGGAGCGCTCTCGAGGAGCGGGCCGCGGGAGTCGGGCTGCCGGCGACGGACCGCGTGGCCCCGCCGCTGGGGCTGACGGTCAAGGCCAAGCGCGGGTTGGCGGCCTACCTCCGGGACCGGGGCGAACCGGACGTGGTTCATTGCTGGAGCGGAACGACGGTCCCGCTCGCGGCGGCGGCGACGCGGGCGCCGCTGTGCATGACACCGCGCGGCGCGTGGGCCGGCGTTGATCTTCGGGTCAGCCCGGCAGTCCGGGCGGCCTCCCGAGCGGCGCTGGGGGTCGAGGACGAGCGGCCGGTGGTCCTCCTGATCGGGGGCGAGCCGGGAGAGGCGGATGCGCTCAGGCTGGTCTTCCTGCTGGGGCTGCTGTGCGTCGCCGACTATGAGGGCGTGTGGCTGATGCCCGCATCGTCCGCAAGGATCGCGCGGGCGCTGCGGTTTCATTACGGGTCGGGGTGGCGGTCGCGCCTGGTGGTCACCGGACGATCCTTCGCAGAGCAGGTCGCGGGCGCGGATGTCGGGGTGTGGCTCGGCGCGGCGTGGGCCGACAGCGTCGGGCTGGGGCCCTCGGACGAGTCGGCGGTGCTGATCGGGGCGGCGATGGGCGCGGGGGTCCCGGTCGTTGCGCCGCGGTCGCCCGCGATCGCGGGGCTGTATTCGGAGGCGGCCGCTGGTGAGTGCGCGGCGTTCAACGCGACCGTCGCGGAGGTGGCGCGGAAGCTGGGGCCGCTGGTGGGCGATCGCGCGCGGTTGGCCGCTCTGCGCGGCATCACGAGCGGGCCGCACGCGTCGGGGCCGTCGTTCGAGCAGTTGGTTGGAGGCCGGTACCGGGCGTGCCGCGCTCAGGGGGCAGCGGTCTACGCTGAGCGGCCGTGAATCCGACGCTTCCGAAAGAGCCCGAGAGCGCCGGCGAAAAGACGGGCGTTCTGTTCGTGTGCCTGGGGAATATCTGCCGCTCGCCGCTGGCGGAAGGGATCTTCCTGCACCTTGCGGCGCAGCACGGGGCGGCGCGGCGGTTCGACGCCGAATCCTGCGGGCTCGGCCACTGGCATCAGGGCGAGCGGGCGGATTCGCGTTCGATCGCAGTCGCTCGGCGGAACGGGATCGAGCTCAACGGGCGGGCACGGCTCGTCTCGCCGGAGCGGGACTTCACGAGGTTTGGATTGATCGTGCCGATGGACCGTGCCAACCGGCGGGGGCTGCTCGAACTGGGCGCGCCGGCGGAGCGGGTGCGGCTGATGATGTCGTTTGACCCGGCGCTGGCGGGAGCGGGGGAAGACCGGCTTGACGTGCCCGACCCGTACAGCGGGGGCGAACACCACTTTGAAGAAGTGTTCGCGATGCTGCGCGCGGCCTGCGACGGGCTTCTCACGCAACTGCTGCGGGACAAACGGGGATAGGTTCCATGGGGCCTATAGCTCAAGCATCAGGCGCTGCGGATCCTCGATGCCTTCCTTGACCTTGACGAGGAACTTCACGGCCTCGGCGCCGTCGATCAGGCGGTGGTCGTAGGAGAGGGCGAGGTACATCATCGGGCGGATGGCGACCTGGCCCGGCGCCGCGGGGTCCTCGACGGCGCGGTTCTTGATCGCGTGCATGCCGAGGATGGCGCCCTGGGGCGGGTTGAGGATCGGCGTGCTCATGAGGCTGCCGAAGATGCCGCCGTTGGTGATGGTGAACGTGCCGCCCTGCATTTCTTCGAGCGTGAGTTTGCCGTCCTTGGCCCGGCTGCCCAGGTCCTTGATGCCGGCCTCGACCTGGGCGAAGGTCAGATCCTGGCAGTCGCGGAGGACAGGGACGACCAGGCCCTTGGGGCTGGCAACGGCGATGGCGATGTCGCAGTAGTCGTGCTTCTCGATCTCGGGCTGGCCTTTTTCGCCGGGGACGATCGAGGCGTTGACCATCGGGATCGCGCGGAGGGCGCTCACCACGGCCTTGACGAAGAAGGACATGAAGCCCAGGCCGACGCCGTGCTTTTTCTCGAAGTCTTCCTTAAAGCGCTTTCGCAGGTTCATCACCGCGGTCATGTCGCACTCGTTGAAGGTCGTCAGCATCGCGGCGTTGTGCTGGGCCTCGACGAGGCGGGCGGCGATGCTGCGGCGCAGGGGCGTCATGCGCTCGCGGGTCGCGCCGCGGCCGCCGGCGGGCCGGGCGAGGGGTTTCGCCTCAGTCGGCGCCGAGGGTGCCGGCCGCGAGGGCTCGGGCGAGGCGGTCGTGGACGACCGGGCGAAGGCGACAACGTCCTGCTCGCGGATGCGCTGGCTGGCGCCGGTGCCGACGACCTTGGTCAGGTCGACGTTGAGTTCCTGGGCGACCTTGCGGGCCAGGGGCGTGGCGCGGGAATCGCCGTTGGAATCGGCGGCGTGTTCGGACCCTACAGACGACTTGGCCAACTCCGGCACCAAGGAGACATCCGGCTTTCGCTCGGCTGCAACGGTGGGCCGTGATAGCACTGCCGGGCGAGCGCGTGTCTTCTCGTCCGTTACGTCCAAATCCTTCTTGGCGACAACCGGAGCGCCGGCGGATTCTTCGATCACCCCCACCACTGCCCCAATCGCGACCTCCGAGCCGGCGGCGACGCGCTGGCGCACAATGCCGGACGCGGGCGACGGCAGGGGCATGGTCACCTTGTCGGTCTCGAGTTCGAGGATGGTTTCATCGCGCTGGATGAACTCGCCGTCCTTCTTGGACCAGGAAGAGATGACGCCGCTGGTGACGCTCTCACCGACATTCGGGATGACAATTTCGATCGGCATGAATCGGGGTTCTCTGTGGCGGGCGGCGGGCCCCGGGGAGGCTTACTTGGTCTTTCCGATGGGGGCGAGGGCGGGCTTGGGCGGGTTGGGGCGACCGGCGTCCTTGCCGTTGCTGGATGCCCCAGGGACGGCGGGAGCGGGCGTTTCGCCAAGCTTGGCCTTGGGCCTGGGGCCGACGGCACGCTCAAGGATGGACTCCTGCTCGTCCTTGTGGCGGTGCTTGGAGCCGACGGCCGGGGAGGCGCTGGCGTCGCGTCCGATGTAGGTCAGGGGGTCCACGCCCAGCTGCGACTTGAGCGCGTCGGCGATGAAGAGGTACGCGCCCATGTTCCGCGGCTCCTCCTGGACCCAGACCCGCTCGGCGGCCGCGGGGTACGAGGAGAGGATGCTCTTCAGGGCCTCGGCGTGCAGCGGGTACAACTGCTCGACGCGGACGATGGCCGTGTCGGCGCGGCTTAGCGCCTCGCGGCGCTCGGCCAGCTCGTAGTAGATCTTGCCTGTGCAGAGAATCACGCGCTTGACACCCTTGCGGGCGGTCGCGCCGGTGGGCATCGCGGGGTCGTCGATCACTTCCTGGAAGCGGCCGGAGACGAGTTCCTTGATGTTGCCGGTCGGCGTCCGCAGCATGCTCTTGGGCGTCATGACGATCAGCGGCTTGCGGAAGTTGCGCCGGACCTGGCGGCGGAGCATGTGGAAACACTGGGCCGCGGTGGTCGGGTAGACGACCTGCATGTTGTCGTTGCCGCAGAGCTGGAGGAATCGCTCCATGCGTCCCGAGGAGTGCTCGGGGCCGGCGCCCTCGTAGCCGTGGGGCAGCAGGAGGACCAGGCCCGACCAGCGGTCCCACTTGTAGTCGGCGGAGGCGATGAACTGGTCGATGATGGCCTGGGCGCCGTTGTTGAAGTCGCCGAACTGGGCCTCCCACATGACGAGCATGTTGGGGTCGGCCAGCGAGTAGCCGTAGTCGAAGGCCATGACCGCCTCTTCCGAGAGCGGGCTGTCGTAGACGCAGAAGCGGGCCTGGCGGGGCTTGCCGTCCTTACCGGGGGCGCCGATCGGCCGGTCGGTGCCGGGCTGGCCGACGTCGCGGATGTTGTCCAGGGGGATGTAGGGATCGCCGGACTCGAAGTCGCGCAGGACCGCGTGGCGGTGGCTGAAGGTGCCGCGCCGGGCGTCCTGGCCGCTGAGGCGGACGGCGGTGCCCTCCAAGAGCAGCGTGCCGAAGGCGAGGGACTCGGCGTCGGCGTAGGAGATCTGGCCGGTCGTTGAGAGCTCGGCGCGGGCCTTGAGGAGGGCCTTGAGCTTCGGGTTGACGTGGAAGCCGTCGGGGACGCGCCCGAGGGCAGCGCAGACTTCCTCGATCATCTCCATCGGGACGGCGGTCGGCGCGGGCTCGTGGCTGAACTTGCGGCCCATGCCCGACCAGCGCTGGCTGCCGGGGTCGATGCGTGGGTCGAACGGGGTCTTCTTCGCGGCCTCCTGGGCCTTGTTCAGGGCCTGGTCGAGGCGGGTGCCGATCGCGGTCACGTCGGCCTCGGTGATCACACCCTCGGCCAGGAGCCGCTCGGCGTAGACCTTCAGGACGCTGGACTTCTTGGCGATCAGGGCCGAGAGGATCGGCTGCGTGAACGACGGCTCGTCGCCCTCGTTGTGGCCGTAGCGGCGGAAGCAGTAGAGGTCGATCACCACGTCCTTCTTGAACCTCTGGCGGTAGTCGATGGCGAACTGGGCCACCGCGACGACGGCCTCGGGATCCTCACCGTTGACGTGGAAGACGGGGGCCTCAATCATCTTGGCGATGTCGGTGCAGTAGCGGCAGGAGCGGGCGTCCTCGGGCGTCGTGGTGAAACCGATGAGATTGTTCACGACGATGTGAACGGTGCCGCCGGTCGTGTAGCCTTCGAGTTGCGAGAGGTTGAAGACCTCGGCGACGACGCCCTGGGCGATGAAGGCCGCGTCGCCGTGGATGAGAACGGGGATGACGCGCTTGCGCTCCAGATCACCCCGGAGCCGCTGCTTGGCGCGGGTGCGGCCCTCGACGACGCCGTCCACGGCCTCGAGGTGGCTGGGGTTGCTGGACATCGCCAGGTGAACGGACTTTCCGTTGCGGAGCCTTCGCTCGCCGGAGTAGCCCTTGTGGTACTTGACATCGCCGCCGCCGTCGGCCTCGCCGTACTCGAAGTTGTCCTCGAACTCGGTGAAGATCTGCTCGGGGGTCTTGCCGAGGATGTTGTTGAGGACGTTGAGCCGGCCGCGGTGGGCCATACCCAGGACGATCTCCTCGACGCCCAGCTCGCTGGAGCGCTCGATCAGCTGGTCGAGGAGGGGGATGAGCGACTCGGCGCCCTCGAGGCTGAACCGCTTCTCGCCGGGGTAGCGCTTGCCGATGAACTTTTCGAACGTCTCGGCGCGCGTGAGTTGTTCGAGGACATGGGCGCGGTAGGGGCGGTCGAGCGGGATGCGCCCGTCGTGGCGCTCGAAGGTGTCGATGAGCCACTGCCGTTCGTCGGTGTTCTGGATGTGGAGGAACTCGGCGCCGACCGGGCCGCAGTAGGTGCGCTCCAAGCGATCGATCAGTTGGCGGAGCGTCGTGCCCGGGCTCGTCTTGACGTCGCCGGAGGAGACCGGCCGGCCAAGATCGGCCTCGGTCAGGCCGTGGTAGGCGAGGGACAGGGCCTCGGGGCGGGAGCGGCGGCGACCGAACGGGTCGAGGGCCGCGGCCATGTGGCCCAGCTCGCGGTACATCCAGGCCAGCCCGTCGACGGCCGTCTGGAACTGTGTGACCCCGTCGGCCGTCGGGCGGCCCACGGCGGAGGCCGGAGCGGCCTGGGCGAGGTCGAAGCCCTGGAAGAACGCCCGGAGGTCGTCGGAAAGGGAAGCGGGGTCTACCTTGAACCGCTGGTACTGCGATTCCAGGTACTCGGCGCTCCAACTGTTGACCGACGCTGGGATGGCACGCGGCCCGGAACTCATAGAACCCCCGTGGGATTTCGGCCTCGCCACCGGGGGCCTCCCAGGCCCCGAACAGGTGCGGGAGGAATAATAGTCTTCACTATCGGTCGGATATGGGACGGTGTGGAGCGGCGGGGGGTGCAACGGCTCGTCCCCGCTCAGGGGGCGAGCGATGCCCCGGCGTCAACGGCACGGCTCGCCGCTGAGCCGGACGAGCGGTGGCATCCGAATCAACCGAAGCGGCCAGTGACGTACTGCTCGGTCTCGGGGAGGCGCGGGGTCTGGAAGACGTCGGAGGTCGCGCCGTATTCAACCAGGCGGCCGAGGTACATGAACGCGGTGAAGTCGCTCACGCGCGTGGCCTGCTGCATGTTGTGGGTCACCATCAGCACGGTGTAGCGGGCGCTGATCTCGGAGATGAGTTCCTCGATGCGCAGGGTCGCGATGGGGTCGAGGGCCGAGCAGGGCTCATCCAGGAGCAGGACCTCGGGATCGGCGACGATCGCGCGGGCGATGCACAGACGCTGCTGTTGGCCGCCGGACATGCCCAGGGCCGACTGTTTCAGACGGTCCTTGACCTCCTCCCAGAGGGCCGCGGCCTTGAGGCTCCGCTCGCACGCCTCGTCGAGTACTGAGCGGTTGCGTTCGCCGTTGATGCGGAGGGCGTACACGACGTTCTCGTAGATGGACATGGGGAAGGGGTTGGGCTTCTGGAAGACCATGCCCATCCGCTTGCGGAGGTCGATCACGTCCACGCCGGGGGCGTAGACGGGGGAGCCGTTGAGCGTGATCGTGCCGGTGACTCGCACGCCGTCCACCAGGTCGTTGAGGCGGTTGGTCGAGCGGAGGAGCGTGGACTTGCCGCAGCCGGAGGGGCCGATCAGGGCCGTGACGCGCCCGCGCGGGATGGACATGCTGATCGAGTGGAGCGCCTGGGAGCGGCCGTAGAACAGGTTGAAGTCCCGGACCTCGACGATGGGCGTTTCGGCCTTCACGGATTCGTGCGTCACGGACGTGTGCGCACGGCCCTGGCGGATCGCGTCGAGGACCCCCATCTGGGGCGGGGGGCGGCGCGGCGCGGCGGGAGGCGTGGGCTGGGCGTCGGGGGGCGCCTTAGGGGAAGGTTGCGGCGTGGCGGTGTCCATAGTCTTGGCGATGGTAAGCGATCGGGGCGGCGGGCTCGTCTCGGCGGGCATCATCGCGCGGTCCTCCCGGCCCTGGCTGTGACCACTCTGATTGAAACATTCACAATGAAGATGAGGACGATCAGAACAAGGATGCCCGCCCAGGCCAGTTCTTTCTGGGCCTCGTACGGGCCGGTTGCGTAGGTGTAGATCTGGACCGTCAGGGAGGGGAACGGCTGGCTGGGGTCGTGGGTGAGCAGGCGGCTGCCCAGGGCGGTGAACAGGAGGGGGGCGGTCTCGCCGGCGACCCGGGCTAGGGCGAGCATCACGCCGGTGACGATGCTTCCCGTGGCGGAGGGGAGGATCACGCGCATGACCGTCTGGGACTTTGTGGCGCCCAGCGCGATCGAGGCGTGGCGGTAGCTGTCGGGGACGAGGCGCAGCATCTCCTCGCTGGTGCGGGCGACGATCGGGACCATGATGAAGGCCAGGGCCAGCGCCCCCGCCCAGCCGTTGTAATGACCCATCGGGACGACCACCAGCTCGTACCCGAGGATCCCGACGACAATGCTCGGAACGCCCGCGAGAACATCGGCGACGAAGCGGACCGGCGTGGCCAGCCAGGTCTCGGTGCTGTACTCGGACAGGTAGACGCCCGTGAGCAGGCCGAGGGGAATACCGACGATGCTGGCCAGTCCGACCAGGATCACCGTCCCTTCCACGGCGTGGCGCATCCCTCCGGGGTGGTCCGGTTTGCCGGACGGCAGCGCGGTGAAGAACTCCCAGGAGAGGGACCGGAAGCCGATGGAGAACAGGTAGACCGTCACAAAGCCGAGCAGAACGACCAGGGAGATCGCAAAGACAGCGCACACGATGAACATCGCGTGGCTCTGCAGCCTTTTGGAGGAGTTGTGGCGGAGGGCGGCCATGGCTAGTGGGCGGCGGCGCCGCGGGCCCCTCCCCCCACGACCAGGGCGCGGGCCGCGACGTTCAGGATCAGGGACATGACGAGCAGGATCAGCGCGACCTCGAGGAGCGCGGATCGGTGGATCGCCGAACTGGCCTCGGCGAACTCGTTGGCCAGAAGGCTGGACATGGTCTGGGCGGGGGCGAAGATCGAGGGCACGATCTGGTTGTTGTTGCCGATCACCATCGCCACCGCCATCGTCTCGCCGGCGGCACGGGCCAGGCCCAGCATCACCGCCCCGAACAGGCCGGCGCGGCTGTAGCGGAGCATCGCGCGGCAGCTCTGCCACCAGGTCGCGCCCAGGGCCAGCGTCCCCTCGATCTGGGCCCGCGGAACGGCCTTCAAGACATCGCGGCTGACGGCGGTGATGATCGGCACGATCATGATGCCCAGGACCAGGCTTCCGCAGAGCATGTCGCGCCCGGTCTGAGGGACGGGCCTTTGCATCGACACGCCGCCGATCGTCACGCTCTGCGTGAACATCCAGCCCAGGCCGGGGACATCGCCCAGCACGGACTCAAGAAAGGGCTCGAGGTGCCGCTGAAGGAACGGCGCCAGGACGAACAGGCCCCAGATGCCGTAGGCGATGCTGGGAATGGCCGCGAGGAACTCGACGAGGAACGCCAGGACTCCCGCGATACGGAGGCGCGGCGCCACCCTGACCAGGAACAGGGCCGTCCCGAGGCTCAGCGGCACGGCGAATATCAGGGACAGGGCCGAGCTGACGACGGTGCCATAGATAACGGGGAGGGCGCCGAACTCGGGGGGAAGGGTCTCGGTGACAACCTCACCGTCCCGGATCACCACCTTGCCATCCGGCCCGATCAGCGGGCGCTCCAACTCGTTGGCCCGCCACTCCGAGCGGACCAGGAAACCCGGGCCGAAGGTCGTGATGCTGGGCAGCGCCGCCCTGAACAATACGAACGTGAGCGCCACCAGCATCGCCAGGATCGTCAGGGCGCTCCCCCGCGCCAGCACGCCCAACACCAGGTCGCCCACTCGGAGCCGCCGGGCTCGGACGCCCGCCGGACCGCGGGAGGAAGGGGTCTCGACGGCGATGTGCTGCGCCGATTCGCTCATCACGCCTCGCGGGGCTTGCACCGGGAAACAAAGGGGGGCCGGTCTGTCGCGGTCGTTCCGCGGCTGCCGTACCCCCCTTGCGGATCATCCAGTGGCCCGGCGGAGTACGCAACTCCGCCGGGCTTGAACTGACTTGGTCACTTGGTCGGATGAACGACGGCGATCCCGTTGAAGGTCAGGTCGCGGAGCGCGGTCTCGACCTTGGCCTGGACGGCCGGGCTCAGCGGGGCGTAGTCGAGTTCGGACGCGATTTTCTGGCCGTCGTGGGTCGCCCACCAGAGGAAGCCGCCGAGGGCCTCGGCCTGGGCCGATCCCTTGAGGTTGTTCAGATCCTTGTAGACGATCAGGTACGTGAACGAGGCGATCGGGTAGGTCGTCGCACCGTCCTGGTTCCAGAGGTCGACGGCTAGCACATCGCCCTTCATGCTCGCCGCGGCAGCGTCGCCGGCGGCTGAGACCGCGGCCGTGGAGGCCTTGACGAACTGGCCGGCCTTGTTCTTGACCTGACCGAACGCGATCTTGTTGGCGGTGGCGTAGTTCAGCTCGATGTAGCCGATGGCGCCGGCGGTCTGCTGGACGATGGCCGCGACGCCGTCGTTGCCCTTGCCGCCCTGGCCGACGGGCCACTTGACCTGCTTACCGGTGCCGATCGAGCTCTTGAAGGACTCGCTCTGGGTGGCGAGGTAGTTGGTGAACACGAACGTGGTGCCGCTGCCGTCGGAGCGCCACGCCGGCGTGATCGCCGTGTCGGGGAGCTTGACGCCGGGGTTCAGCGCGGCGATCTTCGGGTCGCTCCACTTGGAGACGGTGCCGGAGAAAATGTCGCAGAGGAGCTCGCCCGAGAACTTCAGGTCCGCGGAGATGCCCGGGAGGTTGTACGCGGGCACGACCGCGCCAGCGCACGACGGGACCTCGACCACCTTGTCCTGGCCGCCGATCGCCTGGAACTCACTGGTGCCCAGGGGGGCGTCGGAGCCGGCGAAGTCGACCGTCTTCTCGGTGATTCCCTTGATGCCGCCGCCTGAGCCGATCGACTGGTAGTCGATCTGAACGTCGGGGTGGGACTTCTGATACTCGGTCACCCAGCGCTGGTAAAGAGGATTGGGGAACGTCGCGCCGGCGCCCTGAAGGCGCACATCGGACGCCAGGGCCAGACCGCCCGCGAGCACCACGCCGGCCGCCGCCGCACGACCAAAGACCTTCGACACAGCAAGATTCATCGATTCGACCTCCGTTGGTGAGACCGTTGTTGCACACTTTCTCAGATGCGGAGAGTTATAGAGCGGCGAGTGCGCGCGCAACCCCGACCGAGCCGCTAAGATTGCGCTAACAGTGGCTTTTTTCGGGCTACGGAGCCGTATTTGCACCCGAACGCAGGCTCAACGGACCCGCCCGATCGACACCGACAGCCGGCCGCTCTGGATGGTCTGCCCCCTGGCGTCGGTAAACTCGCCGACGAGCCCGGCCTCGCGGTGGTCGACCTTCTCAGCGCCCGCGCGCCGGAGGTCCAGCGTGAAGCCGTACCCGGGCCCAACCTGGGTCTTGATGCGGCAGGGCGCGGCCTGATCGGGCGAGATCACCCATTCGGCGAGCGTACCACCGCCCGGGTCAGAGAGGCGGAATGTGAAGGTGCCGGCCTCGTCGAGCGGCAGGGCGTATCCCTCAGAGAAGATGTAGACCGTCGCGACGCCGGAGTCGAGGTAGCCGTTGTCGTCGCTGTCCACGAAGTTCTTCACGTTTACAACCAGCGTGGAAGGAACCGCGTCCAGCGGTTGGGGCCCCGGCTTCGGAGGCTTGCGCTCCGGTTGATCCGAGACGCACGCGGCCATGGACACGGCCAGCCCGAACCAGAGCGCGGCGATGCGCCCGTTCACCGCGGCGCTCCGGCAACGGGCGTCTGCGCCTCCGGAGGAACGGCCTTTTCATCCGGCAGCCGCGTGCCCTTGATGAAGTCGCCGCCGCCCTCGAACTCGGCCCGCAACTTCTCGGCGGGGGTCATCCGGTTGATCTCCTCGTCGGTGAGACGCTTGAGCCGCTTGATGGCTTCGTCGGATTCGCCGGGCACGACCTTGGGCGTGAGGATCACCAGCAGCTCGGTCTTGACGGTCTTGGTCGACGTTGAGCGGAACGGGATCCCGATGAACGGGATGTCGCCGATGATCGGCACCTTGGTCTTGTGCTCCTGGGACAGCGTCTGGAGGAGGCCGCCGAGGACCACCGTCTGGCCGTCCTTGACGGTCACGACGGTGGAGACCTTGCGGCTGCTGATCACGGGCGCGTCGAAGTTCTCCGAGATCTGCGTGGTCTGCGCCGTCAGCGTCGAGATTTCGGGCTGGACATCCATCTTGACGAACCCATCGGAGCTGATCGAGGGCGTGACCGTCAGCTTGATTCCCAGGTCCTTGCGGCTGATCGTGGAGCGGGTGCTGCCGTCCTGCAGGAGTTCCACGTTGTCGGTGAAGGCGATGTTGTCGCCGGCCTGGAAGAAGGCCGGCTCGTTGTTGTTGGCGATGATCTGGGGCCGGCTCAGGACCTCCAGCTTGCCCTGGGCCTCCAGGGCACGGACCAGGAACTCGAAGTCCGATGAGGAGAACGTCAGGTTTGGGACGCCAAGGGCCGTGGCGACGCCGGACCCGGCCGCGAGGGCCGCGGCGGTGTACATGTCGCCGCCGAAGTCCTTGAGCTTCATGTCCACGCCCCACTCGGAGCCGGAGTCAATGGTGACCTCCGCGAGCATGACCTGGATGAGAACCTGCGGCGGGGCCGCGTCGAGTTCCTGGATCATGTCGCGGACGAACTCGATCTGGCGCGGCGAGGCCGACACCAGGACGGTGTTGCTCTTGGTGTCGCCGACGACCGTGACTTCTCGCTCGAGGAGGCCTGCGGCCGAGCCGCCCATGTCCGGCCCGAGGGTCTGGCGCAGACGGTCGGCCTCGGACTGGAAGTACTTCACGAGCGTGTCCTGCACGGTCTGGGCGTCGGCGTTCTTGAGTCGGTAGATGAACCGCTCACGCTCGGTGGCGACGATGGCGTCCAGCTCCGTCACGACCTTGGTGACGTCGTCAATGTACTCCTGGGTGCCGGAGACCAGAAGGGTGTTGGTGCGCGGGTCCACCGTGATGGCCAGTTGCTGCCGCTCGTCGGGGACCGGGGTGAGCGTGATGTCGCGGACGCCGCCGGTCTTGTCCTTGTCCTGATCGGGGTTCTGGTCGTCCGGAGCTCGGCGCGTCGGCAGGAGGACGAACTGGTCGCCCTGCTGGCGGAGGTTGAACATGTCGCGGAGCACGTCGGCCATCTGCCGGGCGTCGGCGTTCTTGAGCTGGAACTGGGCGACCCTGCGTTCGCCGGCGCCCGAGCCGTCGAGGTCCATGATGATGTCGCGGATCATGGCCGAGATCTCGGCAGGGGCGTTGACGAAGACGGAGTTGGTGCGGAGGTCCGGGGTGAGGGTCACCTGGTCGCGGATGACGCCGTCGATCTCGGCCTCGGTCATCGGGCGGGCCGCGCCCTGCTGGACCTCGGCGGCGAGCTGGTCCCGCAGGTACTGGAGTTTGGTCGCGGGCTGTCCGGAGAGGTCGCGCCGACCGCTGACGGGCTGGCCGGCCAGGACGCTCTCGAGCAGGTTCACGATCTCGATCGCGTTGGCGGAGCGGAGTTCGATCCGCTCGAGCTGGCGGACAGCGGTCACCTCGGTGCTGCCAAGGCGCTCCACCAGCTTGCGGATGGCGTCCACATCCGCTTGCGTGCCGCTGACGATCAGGGCGTTGAGACGCTCGTTCGGGATCACGCTCACCGAGCCGTCGCCGCGGCGCTGGTTCTCCTTGTCGACGTAGAGCGTCTGGATGTTCTTGGCGACCTCCTCAACCTGCTGCTGGCCGACGGGAACGACGTCGGTCAGCGTGCCGCCGGTGCCGTCGCCTTTGCCCAGGGCGCTGATGAGATCCTGAACTATCAGGAGGTTCTCGTCGCTGCACGCGACGATCAGGACGTTGTTGGCCGGCTCGGCTTGGATGCTGAAGGTGTCCTCGGCGGTCTTGAGTTCGCCCGCCCGCGTCGCGGCCGCGATGCGCTCGGCCATGAGCGTCTGGATCTTGGGGGCCAGTTGGGTTGCGTCGTTTCCCGGGACTGGGATGACGTGCAGACCAACGGTCTGGTTGGTCTTCGCCTGATCCAGGGACTTGAGGATGCCCTCCAGAATCGCGAACGAGCGGGGGCTCGTGGAAACGACCAGTGTGTTGGTCCGCAGGTCCGGACGGATGACCAGGCGGTCCTCCGCCCGCATCGCACCCGATTGCTCGCGGTCCTTGAAGATGTCGGAGACGATGCCGGCGACGCGGTCGGCCGCGGCGTGCTCCAGCGGGAACAGCCGGACGACGTTGTCGGCCCCCGCGGCCTCGACGTCGAGCAACTTGACAAGTTCGCCGACGACGCGCGCATTGGCGGGCGTGCTGACGACGATCAGGGCGTTCAGGGACTCCTCGGCCTGGATCAGGAGGCTCGTCATCGGGGCGAAGAGGTCGGCCTCGAGCTTGGCCGAGGGGTCGGTCGGGTCCTTGCCGGCCTGGACGATTCGGATACGGGCGATCTGCTGCTGGAGACGCTCGGCCTCGGCCGAGGTGGACTGGCCGTCGGCGAGCACTTTGGTCAGCGTCGCCGCCAGGCGCGTCGCATCGGCGTACTGAAGGCGGATGATTGTCGGTTCGACCCAGTTGGAGATCTCGTCGCTGTCGAGGCTCTTGACCAAGACTTCGACGAGAGCCAGGGCTTCTTCGCGTCCGGCGACGATCAGGGAGTTGGTGCGGTCGTCCACGGAAACCGCGACTTCGCCCGCCAGGGCCTGGCCTGTTGCGGTGGTCGGCAGCCCTTGACGCTTGGTGCCGGGCAGGCGGCGGAGGGCTTCGCCCTGAGCGAACAGGTCCTTGATGATCGGGCGGAGGCGCGTCGCCGACGCGTTTTCCAGGGGGAACATCCGCATCACCACGGCATCGCCGACGGGGAGCGTGTCCAGCGACTTGACCAGTTCCGCCGCCGCGGCCACGTTGCCCGGGGTCGAGGCGATCATGACCGAGTTGGTCGTCTCGTCGGCGATCAGCCGGACCGGGACAGAGAGATCGAGAGTCAGGCCTTCCTGCCCGGCGCCGCGCGAGATGCTGAGGCGGCGGAGCTGCTCGGCGATGGCCTTGGCGGGGGCGCTGTCGTTGGTCTGACCGGCGGAGGAGAGGAGTTCCTTGAGCGTCGCGACGACGGCGGAGGCGCCGTTGGTCTTGAGCGCGACGGTCTGGACCGACTGCTCGGCGTTCGCGGGCGCCGAATCGAGACTCCGGACAAGGCTCGTGATGATCTGTCCGTCCTTCGGCCCCGCGACAACCGCCAGGGCGCGGCGGGTCGTCATGGGAACGAGGGTCACAGGCTCGCCCACGACCCCCGGCCGATCCGAGGGCTGCGCCTTGGTCACGCCGAGTTGCTCGAGCATTTTCGCCACATCGGCGGGCGAGTTGTTCTGGACATCGATGATGAAGACACCCGGGCCAAGGCCCGTGCCGCCGTCGGACGGGAGGGCCCCTTCGGGGGCCGGGGGCAGAGCCGAGTCGAGCTCTTTCACAACCTTCTCGATCTCGTCGAAGATCGCCTGGCTGCTGGAGACGACCAGCGCGTTGGTGTCGCGGCTGATCTCGACAGTCAGGGCCTCGTTGCGGGCCTTGGCCATGTCGGCGAAGGCGGCCGCGATGGTTTTCTGGAGTCGAGCGGCCGGGACATTGACGACAGGAAGGATCCGGACGTTCGCCCTGGCCACGTCGCCGCGATCCTCGAGCGACTTGATGAGGGCGCGGATCTGCGTCATGTTCGGCTCGTCGGCACGGACAATAAGTGAGTTACTGGCATCGTCGCCGACGATCAGAATGGCCCGCGGGCCACTGCTGCGCCCGGGGACTGATGCGAAGGCCTGGCGGACGGATTCGGCGACCTGGCTGGCCTTGCCGGTTTCGAGCGGGATCACCTGGGCGTCGGCGTACCGCGGGAAGTCGAGGATGTCCAGCTGCTTGACGATCGCCTGGATGCGCTCCATTTCCTTGGCCGGCGCGAAGACGATCAGCGAGTTGGTCTGCGGCTCGGCGGATACGGTCGGCTGGGTCGCCGTTTCGACGAGGAAGTTCGGGTCCACGTAGTAGGGGTCGCGGTACTGCGGGCCGTATTGCTGGCGCATCCGGTCCTGCTGAGTCTGCTGCTGGCGGACGCGCTGATCCATCGGGGCGCGGAAGCCCTGGTTGATCGCGGCCGCGACGCTGGTGGCGTCGGCTTTCATCAGCGGGATCACGGCCAGTTGCGTCGAGGTGTCGTAGTCCTGGGTGTCGAGTTTGGTCAGGAGAGCGCGGATGCCGTCCCACTCGGACTTGTTGGCGCTGATGATCAGCGAGTTGGACGAGGGGTCGGCGACGATCGTCACGTTCTTGGCGCCGGGGGTGCGGGCCTCGGCCGCGGAGCGGCCGTAGAAGACCTGCAGGGCCTTGGCGAGTTGTTCGGCGTCGGCGAAGTCGAGGCGCACGAACTCGGTGGCACGGTCGACATCGGCCGGGACGTCGAGCGTTTGGATGATCTGCTCGATGTCATGGATCTGGTCGGAGGTGCCCGAGTAGATGACCGCGTTGTCGGGCGTGGAGAACTCGATGCTGGGCGCGGGGTCGGAGCCGACCTTGGGACGGCTCTTGACCAGCTCGCGCAGCGTATCGACGACTGTTGAGGCAATCGCGTTCTTGAGCGGCGTCCGGCGGAACTCGACGGCGGACTTCTCCGGCTGGGTGTCGATACGGGAGATCTGCTCGGTTGCGATGCGGATCGCCTCTTCAGAGCCCGTGAGAAGGACGGAGTTGTTGCGCTCCACTGGCGTCACCGTGATCGTCACCGTGGGCGGCAGAGCGGCCTTCAGGGCCGTAGCGACCTCGCCGGCCTTTGCGGCCTTGAGGTTCACCGTCGACATCCGGACATCCCCGATCATCGTCGTGTCAAGTTGCTTGACGAGAGCATCGACGGCCTCGAAGTCCTCTCCCGCGGCCGAAACGATGATCGAGTTTGTGCTCGGCTGGGGCGTCACCAGGACCTGCGACTCGGGATGGTTGGTCCGCGGGAACTGCGAGCGCAGGGCGTCGGCCAGTTCGGCGGGCTTGGCGTTCTTGAGGATGTAGACCTCGCGCCGGCGGTCCGCGCCGGCTTCGGGCTGGTCGATCTGGGCGACGAGGTCGCGGAGGAGGCCCATGCTCTCGGGGTCGGCCGAAGCGATGATGAGGTTGCCGTCGGCGGAGCCGATGACCGAGACGTCGTCGGCCGGCAGGCCCTTGGCCTGGGCTCGGGCGGCGAAGAACTTGGTCAGGCTGGCCGCGGCGCGATCGGCCTGGGCGTGGCGGAGCGCGATCGACTCGAAGGCATGGTCGGGACGGGCGGCAGCGGTTTTGATCTGGTCGAGATACGATGCCGCCTGCTCAACGCGAGGGGCCTTGCCGATCAGGATCAGCAGACGCCGGGCCTGGTCAATCTGGACTTCGACGCCGTCCGGGTCCGCGCCGCGCCAGCGCTGCCAGCCTGGAGTCGCAGTGACCTGGCGGATCATGCCGGCCATGGCGTTGAGGTCGCCGCCGGAGACGGTCACCGCGCGAACGACCAGGCGCGTCTGTTCGGCCTGCGGCCGGTCGAGTTCCGAAATGATCTTGAGAACGGTATCAAGCGTCTCGCCCTGGCCCATGACCACGACGCTGTTTGTGCGGTCGTTGGTCTGGACGAACAGTTTGTCCTCGTTGTTGTCCTGTTGACGGTTGCCCCAGCCGAAGCCGGTGCGCTCCCACTGGAGTTCGGAGGCAATGCTCTGGATCGTCTCTTCGATGTCGCTGACCCGCGCGTTCTGAAGCGGGATGATGCGGTACTGCATCTCCCGGGCCTTGGCGGGCGAGTCGAACGTCGAAGCGAGGGACTGGACCTGGGCGAAGTCCTCATCCGAGGCCGCGACCATCAGCGTGCCGCTCTGGCGATCGCCGACGATGGCGACGCGGTTGGTGACCTTCTGGCCCGGGCGGGCGGAAACGGTAGCGCGGTCCTGGAAGAACTTCTGAATGGCCGTCGCGACGGTCTGGGCATCGGCCCGCTCGAGTTTGATCGGGCGAACGGGCAGGCCGCCGACCTCGGCGCGGTCGATCTGTGCGACGATCGTCCTGATCTGCTCGATCTGCTCCTTCGGAGCGCGAACCGCGAGGAGATTGGAATCATCCTCGGCCGAGATCTGCACCCGCTCCTTCTTCGCCGGGTCGCGCCCCACGACCACCTGCTCCACGATCCGCTGCACGGTGGTGGGGGAAGCGCTCTGGAGCGTGATCAGGGCCAGCTCCAGGTCCGTGTCCTGCTGCTCGCTGTCGGCGGTTTCGAGAAGGCGCTCGACTTCCTTGTGCTGAGCATCCGCGCCGGTCACCAGGATCGCGTTGGTCCGCTCATCGGCGACGAACTGGGCGCGGGGCGTGTTCTCGCCGCCGGGTCCCTGCCGCTGGGCGTCGAAGAGTGCTTGCAGCGTCTTCGAAAGATCCACGGCCCGTGCGTTCTTCAGTTCGTAACGCCGAATCGCCAGGCGGTCGGCCACGGGGCTCTGATCGATGAGGCCGATGAACGTGTCGATCAGCGGCATCGCCGCCGCGGGAGCGGCCACGATCACCGACGTGTTGCTCGGGTCGGCCGTGACGCGGATCTGCGTGGGGTCGATCGTGCCGCTGGCCGCGGCCTTGTCGCCCTTGATTGTCAGGTCGAGTTCACGAACCCGTCGTGCCTGGGCGCCGCGCGGCCGCAGCGTGAAGAGATCGGTGATGGCGCGGACCGCACTGTCGGCCTGGACCATGGACAGCGGATAGACCTTAACGGTCAGTTCCGTCGAGGCGCGCAACTGCACGACCGACGCGATCACCTGCCGGATCGTCTCGAAGTCGGTCTGGTTAGCCCACACGATCAGGGCGCCGCCCTGCGGATCCGGGGAAACCGAGACCGGGCCCGTGAACCCGCCGGGATTGCCAGGGCCCGTGCGCCCGACTTGGCGAACGGTCTCATCGAGCACCTGCTTGATCGCCGCGGCGTCGGCGGCCTCGGGCAGCGTCACGACCTGCACCTGCGCCGGCTCGGCGGGCATCTGCTTTTCGAGCATCGCAGCCAGTTCGGCCAAGCGGTCGGTCATGCGGGGTGAGCCGACAACGATCAGGCTGTTGGTGGCAGGGTCGACGGCGATTGTGACCTCGCCCGTCGGCTGCGGGCCGTTGTCCTGCTTCGGCGGGTCGGCCGGCTGGTCGAGGGCTCCGACGACCAGTGTGAGCCACGCCTCGATCGCGCGGTGCGGCATGCCCGCGGGATGCACGCCGGGCATGGGTACCCGCGGCGGCTCTGCGCTGCCGTCGGGCTTGGGCTTTTCCTCGCCCTTGAGCAGGTCCTCCACCGATATCACGCGAACCTTGGCACCCCCCCGGTCCTCGACGAGCCGTCGGAGGGCCTCGGCGATCATGGCCGCATCGGCGCGGGACTTGTCCACGGAGATCATCCGCATCTGTTGCCCTGTGGTCAGCGTCGCGGAGTCGAGTTTCCCTGCCAGTTCCTCGACCGTCTTCATCTGGGCATCGGAGGCCCGCACGATCAGGGAGTTGCTCTGCTTGTCCACGCGGACGGTGGGCGGCTCATCGCCGGTCTTCTCATCAGCGAAGACCGCCTGGATGTTGGCCGCGAGTTCGGTCGCGTCGGCGTTGGAGAGGGTCATGACGCGGATCGACCGCTCGCCACCCGCGCCCGCGGCCTCGACGTCCAGCTGGGTCACGACCTGCTCGGCCAGATCAAGGACGCCGATCGGGGCGCTGACCACCACGGCGTTCAGCCGCTTCTCGGGCGCGATCTTCACCGAGTCGCCGACGGCATTCCCGTTCTGCGCCAGATACTGCCCGACCTGCCACGGAGCCATCAGCCCGATGACCGAGTCCTTCTTCAGCACCGCCTCCAGCACGGCCGCGACCGATTCGGCTCGGGCGTGCTTCAGGTAGATCGTCCGAACGCCCCGTCCGTCGGCCTGCGTCGCCTGGTCCATGCTCTGGACCAGCTCCGACGCCTGCTGCAGCCGCGCGGCGCTCGCCGCGACGATGACCGAGTTGCTCATCGGCTCGGCCGTGACCACCGGCTTGGCCTCGCCGGGCTGCACGCTCGCCGCCAGGGCAGCCGAAATCGCTGCCGCGGCGCCGGCCGAATCGCCCTTCGTAAGTCTGAACAGGCGGACTTCGACCGCGCCCTGACTCTTGGGCTGATCCAGCGACGCGATCAGCTCCTTCGCGACCGGCGCCAAAGGCGACGGGACGCTGAGCATCAGGCGATTCGCCTTCGGATCGGCGTTTACCGTTGGTTGCGCCACGCCCAGCCCTGCCCGCTCCGCCGCGCGGAGTTCTTCCGGCCATCGTGCCCTGTCGCTGAGCATCGACTGCACCATCGGCGCGACCGCCGAGGCGTCGGCGTTCTTCAGGTCGACGACCTGCATGTCCACCGTCGGAAGGGACATCGCCCGGTCGTCGAACTCGGCAAGCGTCCGCACCGCCGCGGCCACCTGCTCCTGGCTGCCGATGGCAACAATGGCGCCGCTCTTGGGCTCGACGGTGAGTTCCAGCGCACGGCGCCCCTGGGGCGTCGTCGCGTTCACGATCTTCTGCACCGTTGCCGCAAGCGCGGTCGGATCGGACTTGGCCGGTGTGAAGGTCATCACCGTCCGGTCGGTGGCGTCACCCGGCTGGTCGAGGCGTTCGATGATGGTCTTGGCCAGTTGCACCGTCGCGGCCGGGCCGGAAACGATGAGCGAGTTGGTCCTCGGCTCCGCCTCGACACGCACCGGCGGCTTGGCGGGCAGCTGCCCCCGCGCCCGGCGCATCTGCTCGAGGATGATCCGGGGATCAGTCTGTTGCTGATCGGCGAGGAGCCGCTGCACCATCGGGCCGATCACGGCCGCGTCGGAGTTTTTGACGGCGAAAGTCTCCACCGTGAGCGCATCGGCATCGCTCGGGCGGACGTCAAGTGACGTAACCATCTCCTCGACCTTCTTCAGGTCGGCCTCTGCGCCGGACAAGAGGAGCGCGTTCGCCCCGCCCGCGGACATGATCTTGACCGTCCCACCGCTGGGAAGCTGCACCGTCGGCAGCAGCTCATTGAGCGACTGGGAAACTTGAGCCGAATCCGCGAACGTCAGGGGTACAACCCGGATCACCGCCCGCCCCACCTCGGCGGCCTCCGAGTCGAGCGCGATGATGAGTTCTCCCGCGATGTTCTGGATCGACTCGGGAGCCGAGATGATGAGCGTGTTGGTCGCCCCATCCGCGGCCACATCCAGCAGCGACTGCACCTCCGCAACGAACGTCCCGTCCCGCTGCTGCTGTTCCTTCAGCCGGGTTGTCAGGATCTGCTGGAGCATCGGCTTGAGCCGCTCGGCCCGCGCGTGCTTCAGCGCGTACATCTTGAGGCCCGTCTCGGGGCGAGC
>JADMIO011426231.1_pt1 | contig 23360 bp, 22 predicted proteins | sample 8958161 | NCBI WGS metagenome assembly JADMIO01 (sample SAMN16585339, study PRJNA669376) | soil metagenome | isolation source: Crop rotation soil | place: USA: Cullars Rotation, Alabama | collected 2011
GCCGGCGCGTGCGGGTTCAGCACCACCGCGTAGCTGATCAAGCCGGATCCGAACACCACCGCCGTCGCGAACACCGCTCGCCATGCACGCGACAGCTCAAACAACCGGCCCATGCGATAAAGTAGCCCGGCTGCGCCCGCCACCGGAAGCGTCACCGCCAGCAGCGTCAGCACGTAATGCACCAGCGCTTCGTTCTCGCGCAGCGTGAAACCCAACCGGGCCATCAGCCACGTCGGTCCCGACAGCAGCACCGCCAGCATCGGCGGCTGGTCCGCGTAAGCCTGACCGGCGACGAACTTCACGCTCGTCGGATCCGGCGTCGCCGGCACGTCCAGCGCCAGCGACGAGTGCTTCACGATCGCTTCGATCGTTGCCAGCCGCAGCGCTTCGTCGGTGGAGATCGACGTCGGATGCCGCAGCGGACGCAGCAGCGGCAGGCTCACCAGCAACACCAGCACCGGCCCCGACAGCGCCCAAGGCCTGAACATCGGCTTCTGTCGATACCTCCGGATGATCGCGCTGAAGCGCATAAATTGAAGTGCTCGTGATCGCGCAGGGCTCAGTTCTAATTTGAAATTTCAAATTTGGAATTTCAAATCTCAATACGTCTTCAAATACTGCACGAAGTTGTTCACCACTCGATCGCCCAGCCGCGCGTAGCGGGCGTAGTTTTTGACCGTGTCATCCCGCAGCTTGCGTTCGGCGTCGGCGCCCAAAAACTTTGCCGCCGTCTCGCGCTCCTTGGGATCGGCGAAGATCTTTTCGAACTCTTCCATCGTCAGCTCGAAATGATACTGAAACCCGAACAGCCGCGTCTTGAACCTGAACGCCTGGTTCTTGCACGTCCGCGTCGAGCTCAGCAGCGCGTTGCCCGTCGGTGGCGGAGGCGCGGGTGGCGGAGCGGGATTCGCCGGCGCGGGAAGTTTCGGCAGGTCGAATGTGTCGCTGTGCCACGCGAACATCGGGGCTCCGTCGCTCATCCCGTACACGATCGGCTCGGTCCCGCCGGGGAACGGAAACAACGCCGGCACCCAGCCGTATTCGGGCATCGGCGTCGCCGGGGCTTCGGGCGTGGCGCCGGGCTTGGCGTTCGGATAGACCTTCGCACCTGCCGCGTGCGCCAGCAGTTGCGCCCCGAACCCCAGCGCCAACGTCGGCCGATCCATCGCGATCACGCGCTGGAGAAACCGCACCTCGTCCGCCAGCCAGGGTTGCCGATTCTCGGTCACGTCGCCGATCGACAAGCTCGACCCCGCCCCGAGGACGACGACCACGCGCACCTCGTCCAGATCGTTCGGCAACGCATCGCCCGCATGCAGTCGGCGAAGCGTGCAGGGGATTCCAAAATCGCGGAACACCGGCACGACCCGGCCCGGCCCCCACGGATCGGCGTGCTGAAGGATCAATGCAAAGCTCATACAACCTCAAATGATCCTCGTTCACGCACAAGACCGTCAAGTGCCGACACCTGTGCGATCGCGGTCGGGAGCCCAGGTGTTGCGCTTTTGGCCGGCGGCGGCCAATCGGAACTTTTCGGCATTTTTCGGGAACGCGTTTTCATTATCCCTGCGAAAAACCGAGCGATTCCGCGCCAAGCGAATTCACCATTTTCCAGATTGTCAAAGAGCGTTTTGAACGTGCTAAAGACCCTCAACACCGTGCCCAAAAGCCGAGCATCCCGATTCATCGCCGACGCTCCAAAGCCTCCGGGGGTGTTGCGCTTTTTATCGCCCTGGCGCGCAACACCCCCAGCTGGCGTGCGGGAATCGAGGTATTTTTTTATTGCTGAGTCGTTGCGCCTGCGCTCGGCGCCGGCTTGGGAGCATTCCTTTGCGGCGGGAGTTAACTCGCTCGCCGCTCCGCTTGCGGGCGCAGCGTTTCGACGTGCGCGATGTGCAGATAGGAACAAAACGCCAGGCGTTCGCCTTCGCTGACCGTCGGATCGGGGAAGCCGCGCACTCGGTTGGTATGGCCGGGCCTACGGCCGGAAAACGCGCAATTTACCTGACAAATACCTAACAGATGCTATAATACGGTTGGTGTTCAATGATTGTTAAACACCGGCGCGCCTCAAGTGACACTGTTTACGAGGCCGCTTCTGAACCAGCGTGATCCGCTGGTTTTGGAAAAATTGATCAGGACTCTCGGTTCGTCGTGGGAAGGAGCGGCCGGTATGTCGCTGCGCGAAAACCGTTGGTTGGATGAAGAGCCCTATGACGCCCGCAACCGTCCGGAACTGCGCAATGCGCAGGCCGAACTGCTCGAGCGGGCGGCGCTGCTGGATCAGCCGGACCGCTTGCTCGTCGAGCTGGCGATCAAACATCGCTATTCGACGCGACAGATCGGGCGGCTGATGCACGCGCCGGGCGGGACGATTTACCGTCGATTGCGGCGGTTGCTCAACCGTCTGCACGATCCGCTGGTCATCGCGCTCCTGCGTCCAAATTGCCCGCTGCGCGCGGAGTTCCGACAGATCGCGATCGAAAACGCGCTGATTGGCCGAGGTCTGCGCGAGCTGGCGGACCAGCACCAACTGACGACGCATCAGGTTCGGCAGATGCTCGAATACGCGCGCGGCTGGCACCGCGGCGTATCGCTCACCCCTTCGCGATTCAACGGGCAACGGCTCACTACAAGTCGTTAGCCGCGCGCACAGCGAACGCGAGCAGCGAATGCCCGCAGTTTCGCGGCTCACCCACTCATTTCTGGAAAGGGCTGAAGATGAAGGACATCACGTTTCTACCGGCGCCGGTTCCACCGGTTCGATCGAAACGAGCCGGGCGCGTGGCGCGCGAGTTTGGGATCGAACCCGCGGCACGATGCGCGCCTTCGACCAACGCGTTCGAAGGAAATCTATCGAGCTGGCTCGATTCGCTGATCCCGCAGCCGGGGCAGGTAGTTCTGATCACCGGCGCAAGCGGAGCTGGAAAATCATCCCTCCTGCGGGCCGTAAAAAATGCGGTGCAGTTTCATCGGGAAGACCGGGCGCTTCGGTGCATCGATCTGTCGAGGATGACGCTGCCGGATCGGCCGGTGATCGATTGCTTTGCGCGGTGCTCTCTGAAGCGAACGCTGGAATTGCTCAGCCGCGTCGGGCTTGCCGAGCTGTGGACTTATCTGCGAACACCTGCAGAGCTGAGCGAGGGTCAGCAGTGGCGCTTGAAGTTGGCGATTTCAGTGGCGCGTCAGCAGCAGCGAGACCGGCGAAGGCGCAAGCGGGATTGCGACGTGACCGAGATCCTCGCGTGCGATGAATTCGCGGCGATGCTCGATCGCGTCAGCGCTGCGATCGTCGCGCGCACGCTGCGACGGGCGGTAACCGGTTCGCCACACCTGTGCGCCGTCGTCGCGACCAGCCACGACGATTTAGTGGCCGCACTGCAACCCGATCGCATCATCCGCTGCGACTTCGGCCGAATCAGTTTTGAACCACAGATAAACACAGATGAACACGGATGAATTCAGTTTGATCGATGTTCATCGGTGTTCATCTGTGGTTGAAAAATTGAAAGGAGAATCAATGTCCTTTGAAGAACTGCGAGTAGATCACGATCGCCGCCAGGATGCAGAAGATCGTCCCCAGGATGATCAGGTTGCGGGTCTCGTGTTTTTCGTACTGCTCGACGTTGATCTTGCGGGTGAACTTGGCTTTTTCCTGGAAGTCGGCGTTGCACATGCGGCAGACCATCTTGCCGTTGAGCGGCACGAGCCCGTCGGGTTTGACCAGCTTGCGGCACAGCTTGCAGCGGATTTTGCCGGCCTTTTCGGCGGCCTTTTCAGCTTTGGCGCACGACAGGCAGATGTAGCCGCGGCTGTCTTTCAACCGGCGGTGCCCGGCGACGTCGCGGCCGCACAGCACGCACACTTTCTCCGTGCGCGTCACCGCGTCGAGCGTCGCCGTGTCCGACTTGCTCGTGGTTTCAGGCGGGGGCGTGAAGCACGTGCAAGGCGATTCGCCCGGCGACGTATCACCGATGATTCCGCCGCAGTCAGGACAAACAACTTTGGTCGCCATAGCAGATCAAGACTCCAGAAAGGCAGATTGTAGCAGCAAAGCGGCGAGTCGTGCGAACGATGCCTCCGCACGCGCGAGAACCACTTTTCATTGGGGAAACTTGTCATGCCCATCACGCTTCCAACATTCCTGCCGGGTCAACTCGCGCTGCTCCGAGGCTGCGCCCGCGATTACGACGCCTTGTCGGCGTTTCACTACGTCGCACCGCGCCCCGCGACTTGGGCCGACGTCTGGGTCGTGCGCTATCGCTCGTCGGCCCGAGAAGAGCCCGGAGATGAGCGCCCGGTTGCGGTTGGTGTGCTGTCGTATCCGGTGCCCAGCAGCTTCGGCCGCGAGACTTATTTCAATCGCCGGCACTTTTCGCGGCGCGAAAACCTGGTTTTCGCGAACCAGCACATTCGCACGATCAGCCGGGTGATCGTGCATCCGCAGTTTCGCGCGCTGGGCTTGAGCACGCTGCTGGTGCGGACGCTCTGTGATGCGTGCCGGACGCGCTACGTCGAAGCGCTAGCGTCGATGGGCCGTGCCCATCCGCTTTTCGAGCGCGCGGGGATGATGCTGGTGAGACCCACCCGGCGCGGAAAGCCGCTGTACTACATTTTTGATCGCGGACCGGTGATGAAATCGGGAACGCTCACGCAAGGAGATTCTCATGTCTGACACCACTCTCATTTCGCCCACGGACAGTGGACTGCTCGCGCCAATTCGCACCGCAAACCAGCTTCACGACTGGATCCGGTTGTTCGTCGGCGCCGACGTGCCCAGAGCTGCGGTCTGCGCCCATCACCAGGCGCCATTCGAATACGTGAAGCATGCGTATTTCGAGCCGACCAAAGACGTAATCGTCTGGGCGCCGCGCGGCGGCGGGAAAACGCGGCTGGCAGCGATCGCGACTCTGCTCGATCTGCTGCACAAGCCGCATATCGCTGTGCGAATCCTCGGCGGATCGCTCGATCAATCGATGCGCATGTGGGAATACCTGCTGCCAGACGTGCAGCGACTCGCCGAGAAACAGATCGTCAAGCAAGCAGGCGGAGCAAGACGCCTGCACCTGACCACCGGCGCGCACGCGGCCGTGCTCACGCAGTCGCAGCGTGCGGTGCGCGGGCTGCGGGTGCAGAAACTTCGCTGCGATGAGGTTGAGATGTTCAACCGCGAGGTGTGGGAAGCGGCGCAGCTGGTCACGCGCAGCGATCACGGAATCTGCGGCGCGATCGATGCGCTCTCGACAGCGCATCGTCCGTTCGGGCTGATGAGCGAAGTCATCGATAGCGCCCACAAATCCGGCACGAAAGTCATTCACTGGTGCCTGCTGGAAGTTCTGGAGCGCTGCCCGCCTGAGCGCGAGTGTAGGACGTGCCCACTGTGGGATGAGTGCCGCGGCGTCGCAAAGACCCGGTGCGACGGGTTCTTCAGAATCGATGATGCGATCGCGATGAAGCGGCGCGTGAGCGTCGAAACCTGGCTGAGCGAAGTGATGTGCAAGCGTCCGATGCAGCGGGATTGCGTGTTCCCATCGTTCGATCCGGCGCTGCACGTGATCGACGTCGACCCCGAGGGGAGTGCTGATTCGCTGGCGATGGATTTTGGTTTTGCGAATCCGCTCGTGTGTTTGTGGATCGAGTCACGCGCGGATGGGACAACTTTCGTCTTCGACGAATACGTGCAACCGCAGCGCACGATCAACGAGCATCTGGATCACATCGAGTCGCGCCGCTGGGGCGCGATCAAAACGGTCGCATGCGATCCGGCCGGTGCGGCGCGGAGCGGGCACAGCGGCGTTAGCGATATCCAGGTGCTGAAAAGCCGTGGTTACAAGGTGCGCTCTCGATCCAGCCAGATCGTCAGCGGCATCGACATGATTCGCGCCGCGCTGCGTCCGGCACACGGCGCGCCGCGATTGTTCGTCCACCGGCGCTGCGCGCGCCTGATCAAGGCGCTGCAAGCCTATCGCTACGCCAACAACGGCAGCGAAATGCCCCTGAAAGACGGCGAGCACGATCATCTGATCGATGCGCTCAGATACTATTTCGTGAACGCCAAGACCGATGGCGCGATCGTGAGAAGTTATTGACAAACCCAATTCGAATGACGAAACCAGAAATCCGAATCAAAACCGAAATCCGAATGGCGAAAGGGGATGCGGACAAGTCGCGTTATGATCTGGAAGAGCGGACTGCGCAATTCGGCGAAGCTGTCATCGCACTGGCCAAACGCGTGCCGGTAAACGACCTGACGCGTGCGTTGATCTCACAGCTGGTAACGCTGAGATGAGCGAACAATCGACTAATCGTCAACCCTACTACGGCCTGGATGCGCCGATGGTGGTGCGTAACCTGCTTATCGTCGGCAGTCTCGGGGTCATCTCGCTGGTCACGCGACTGCTGCACATTTGGGACTCGCACAACCTCTTCGCGGCGCTTGGTCGCCCGCTGATTTACGCGGGGTTGACCTGTGGGCTGATGGCCATGTGGATGATTTACGACAGCCGCATCGGCAAGCTGCGCGAGCGCGCGAAGTATCTGGCCATGCTCGACTGGCGAGGCGATGAGCGCGTGTTGGATGTCGGTTGCGGTCGCGGATTGTTCCTGATCGGGGCGGCGAAGCGCTTGACCAATGGGGGACGCGCGGTCGGGGTCGATCTTTGGCAGAAGGAAGATCTCAGCGGCAACTCACCGGCCGCCACCATCGATAATGCGCGGCTGGAAGCCGTCGCTGATCGCGTCGAGGTGCAGACGGCCGATGCGCGCAAGCTGCCGTTTGCCGACGGCAGCTTCGACGTCGTGCTCAGCAGCTCGGCGCTGCACAACATCTACAACAGCGGGCAGCGCGAAGCCGCGGTGCGCGAGATTGCGCGGGTGCTCAAGCCCGGCGGGCGCGTGCTGATCGTGGACATTCGTCACACCACGCGCTACGCCGCCGCCCTCCGCGACGGCGGCGTGAGCGATGCGCGCTATTACAAAGGCGTCGTCAGCTATCTGTGGACGATCATCACGTTCGGGTCTTTGCGGTTCGGACATGTGATCGGCACGAAGAAACCCCAAATTGGAAGCCCGAATCCGAATAACAAGTGACGAAGTACAGATTGATGAAGCAGGCTGAGTAAATCCATGGTGATCTGGATAACAGCGGCAAGATAGACGGCGCCGATGAGCGCTGGTTGATGCCGCGTTGCACCGCCGACATAAACGCCAGTGTGATCCCGCCTCCGCGCGCTTCGCCAGATTACGATAATTTTGCTTTGACCCAGCCTGCTGCGTTTTGTTACGCTCCGCGCCGAACTGCACACCGGAAACTTGCGTAATTCCGAGAGGCGCCGCCCGCAGAGCGCGCCCCGCGTGTAAAGCGGTTTCACTCCAACATTCGTGCCTTCAAAGCTAGGAGCACACTCGCATGGCCCGCTCGATCGCCTCTCGCCGTCTCTCCTCGTCTTTTGTGTCGCCAATCGAACAGCTGGAACAGCGCAGGATGCTCTGCGCGCCAGGCGAGTTGGTGCCGCAATACGTTGAGCTTCGCCCCGACTTGGTGCAGGCAGCCCGCAAAGCTGCCGGGCTTGCTAAGGGCGGCAAGGGCACGATGGCGCCGGCCACCGCCGGTCCTGCCGCTGACATTATCTGGGTCAATCGCGGACAAAGCAGCGACGGCTTTGATTCAACTTTCGGCACGATGGCTCCCACCGCACGCGCCGTGGTCGATGCCGTCATCACCATGTACGAGCGAATGATCGGCAGCTTCAACTACGGCGATGGCAGCGCGAACTTCAACCTCACGCTTTCGATGAGCGGCGGCGGCTTCGGCGCCGGCGCCGGCTCGGGATCAACTGTCGGCGGCAAGCCCAAGAGCGGATCGATCACAATGGGCAAGGGCAACAACGTCACCCTGCAGGCCGGCCAGGGATCCGATCAAGGTTGGTTCCTGGATCCCACGCCGTTCGACAACAGCGAGTTCATGGGAGCGGTTCAAAGTGCTTATGCCGCCAACGCGACCTCCGGTGGTCCGGCCTCGGGAAAAGGCGACTTCCTCACCGTCGTCGAAGCTGAAATGACCCACGAGATGGGTCAGTTCGGCAACATCAACGCGCTATGGAACGCGATGACCACCAGCGTCGGCACGCCCGATCAGGCACACGCCGGCACGCTCTACGTCTTCCGCGGTCCCAGCATCAAGCACCTGCTGACCAGCGACAACGGCGGGGGCGCTTCCAGCTACGCCGGCGTGCACACCGCCGATCCGCAGGCGGCGGTTACCTTCCAGGGTGACACTTATTCTTCCACCGACGACCAGGGCAACGCCTTTTACGAAAACAGCCGCCGCTATCTCGTGGACAACATGCACGCCTTGATGTTCAAGGATGCGTTCGCCTACTCAACCGTCGATCCGGCGCAATTCGGCACGATGTATAACGTGCTGAACCAGACGACCGGCGCCGTGACTGTCCGAGGCGGCGATGCCGTCACCAACCGCACCAACAGCAACGACGTGATCACCATCACGCGCAGCGGCAGCACAATCACCATCAGCGAAGACATCGGCAACGACGTCGCCGCCTCCGGCTCGTTTCCCGGCGAAGGCAACTTGCCGGCTTTTGTCACTCAATACGACATCAGCCAGGTCAACAGCATCACGATCAACTCCGGCGACGGCAATGACACGATCACCATCGGCACTAACATCGGCGTGCCGATCAGCATCAACGCCGGCACCGGCACCGACTCCGTGACCATCCAGGGCACCACCAGCAGTGACAACGTCACGATCGGCAACGGCACGATCGGTGGCGATCTGTCTGTCACATCGCTTGCGAGCGTTGAAAACCTGATCGTCAACACCGATGCCGGTGACGATAATATCACCCTTACCTCTGGCGCGAACGTGAACTCGATCGATGCCGGAGCCGGCACCAACGACACGATTTCGATCGCCGGCAGCAGCAACGCCGACATCATCAACGTCGCCGCCAGCACGATCGGTGGTGCGGCGTCGGTCGGGTCGTTCAGCAACGTGGAGAACGTCGCGATCAATGCCGGCGATGGCAATGACGTCCTCTCCTTCAATGCGACAGGTGCCACGTTTGCCCTGTCGGTCAACGGGCAGAACAACGATGACACGCTGACGGTGACCGGCGGCAGCAACACGGTCATCAACTTCGCCGGCGGCAGCGGCAACAACACGCTGAACGTCAACAGCGGCAGCTTCATCGCCAACGGCGACTTCAGCTCCGGTGGGGGCACGATGACCGTCAACGTCAACAACGCGGCGTCACTGTCCATGACCACCTCGCAGCACCTCAGCGCGATCAACGTCGATGGCGCAGGCTCGCAGGCAAGCATGAGCACCAACGGCGGCAACGTGCTGGTCACGCAGTCGCTGTCGCTCACCAACGGTGGCAACCTCGACCTTAACGACAACGACATGCTGCTGGACTACACCGGCGCTTCTCAGCTTGGCGCCGTGGTCGGACTGATCAGCGCCGCTCGCAACGGCGGCGCGTGGAACGGAACCGGCCTGGACAGCTCCGCCGCTGCCGCCAGCGGCGGGCTCACCTCGCTCGCGGCGGTCGAATCCGCTGACTACAAGTCGATCTACGGCGGCAACGCCACGTTCGATGGGCAGCAGCTGGACAACGATGCGATCGTCATCAAGTACACCTACTACGGCGATTCCGACCTCAACGGTAAGGTGGACGGAGCCGACTACGCACGCGTCGATGCGGCTTTCAATCAGGAAGCGACCAACCACTCCAACATCGCCGGCTGGTTCAACGGCGACTTCGACTACAACGGCAAGTCAGACGGCGCCGACTACGCACTGATCGACGCCGCCTTCAATGCGCAGCTTGGCGTGTTGTAAGCCGGCGCGAGGTAACAACCAGGATTGCTTGCCAGGGGAGCAACGGCGGGCGCGAATCGAAAGATTCGCGCCCGCAATGTTTGAGCGCGGCTCAGCGAGCTTCGGCGATCGCGCGACCTTTCGGCCGTAATGCGCCCGCCTGCCCGTTGAACGCCGCATCGATCAGCGCGTAGTCGGCGCCATCGATCTTGTTGTTGTAGTCGAAGTCGCCGTTGAACCAGCCGGCGATATTTCCCTGCGTTGCCTGTTGGTTGAAGCTGGCGTCGATGCGGGCGTAATCCGCGCCATCGACTTTGCCGTTCAGGTCTGTGTCGCCGTAGTACGTGTACTTGATCAGCACCGCGGTGTTGTCGATGCTGAAGCCGGCGAACGTGGCGCCGGCTCCAAAGGCGGACTTGAAATCGCTTGCTTCGATCGCGCCGAGCCCCGTGTTGTGCTGCGGGTTGTTCCTGGCGGCGGTGGAGGTGATGCCGGTACCGGTCCAGACGCCGCCGTTGCGAGCGCTGCGGATCAGGTCCGCGAGGCCGGCAAGTGGCGAATCGCCGGTGTAGTCGATGACCAGGCTATCGTCGGCGACGTCCAGCGTCCCGCCTTTATCGATTTGAAGCTGCTCGACGAAGAAGCTGTGATTGCCCGACGGCAGCGACAGCGTCTGTCCTGCCGCGACGTGCAGCAGTCCGAGGCGGTTGGTCAACTCATACGCGCCCATGTCGACGATCGCGCCCGGATCGTTTACGCCGGGGAAATCATAGAAACGCGGATTGCCGATGATGTCGGTGGTCACGCCCGGCGGAACGGCATTGTTATCGCCGACGTCGATGACCGGCGAGGTGATCTGCACGCGTAAATCGCCGTAGTCGTCGTCGCTCGTGCCCCAAACACCATCTGCGCCAGGCGAAGGACTGCGGACAAACTGCGGATCGGCGTCGATGTTGCCGGTTCCGGCAGCGCCGCCTTGGACATCGGAATGATTGCTGGTCACGACGTTGAACTGCGGAGACGAAGGCGAGCTGTTGCCCCACACGATCCCGTTGTTCACGGTTCCGTGGGAGACGCCACCGCCACTTGTGCGGGCGGCGTTATCGACGATCGTGCAGTTCACAAGGCTCGCCGTGCCTTGCGTGCTGACTGCCCCGCCGGACCCGATTCCCGATGTCGAGGCCGCCGCGTTACCGACGAAGGTGCAGTTGACGGCATTGAGCATGCTGCCGTTGCGAAGGTTGATGGCGCCGCCGTTGGAGCCGCGAGCGGCATTGCCGTTGAACGAGCAGTTGGTCACGTTGACCGTCGCCGAACTATCGACATCGATCGCGCCGCCGCTGCCACCGAGGTTGCGCGTGAAGCTGCAGCCGGTGAAGCTCATCGTGCCGCCGGTGACGTAGATCGCCCCACCGCGAGAAGCCATCGCGTTGCCGGTGAAGCTGCAATGAATAAACGTGGTCGAGCCACCTCCGCCGAAAACCGCGCCGCCCCAGGGTAGGAACGGACTGTTGGGCGTGTCGTGGTTGTTGGCAAAGTCGCATTGGTCAAACGTCGGCGAGCTCGATCGCTGAAGCATTACCCCGGCGCCTAATCCGGTGGTGAGATTATTCGAGTACGTGCAACGAGTGATCGTGGGATTGGCGGCGTCGAGGTACATGCCGCCGCCCTCACCGCTGTCCAGATCACCCATCACATTCTTGTCGCTATGGCCGCCGGTAATGGTGATGCCGTCGATCAAGGTGCCGCTGCCGACCGCCGCCTCCTGAGTGGCGAAAACCACGTGGTAGCTGTTGTCGCTGGCGACGCCAGTTGCGCCGATGTCACCTGAAAGGATGGAGGGAAACGCCGCAACATCGCGCTGATCGGGGTTGGCCGCGCCGAAGCCGGCAAAGCCGCCGAGCAGGTCGACCTGGTCTTTCAGCTGAAAGGAAATATTGCGGTCTGTTGTGCTCGTGGGCTTGTAGGTGCCGTCTGCGATCCAGATCTGGTCTCCCGCGCCCGCCAACATCAGCGCCTGCTGGAGATCGGGAAACGCCGTCTCCCAGCTTGTCCCGTCGGGATTGACGGCCGGCGAGTTCACGTCCACCCGCACGATGCTGCTGAGCAGTCGGCGAGACTCAAGCCTGTCCATCGATACGCCGCGAGAACGATTGGAACACATACGACACCTAACCGGGTGGCTGAGGATGAGGACGAGGAAAATCAATCGACCGTTGGCGGGACAGGCAAGCCACCCAATCTGCCGTGCGTGCCGTCACCGGCGACGCCCTCATCATCCGCTACGCCTGTTAAGCCAGCATCAAAGCCGCGAATTAAGGTTGCGCAAAGATGCTAAACCGATTCGGTTCCGAGGTTTAGCACGTTTTTCTGGCGCGAGCGAAATCCTTTTTTTCGAATGGGTCGCAACTGGACATTCTACCCGTTGAACGCTGCGTCAATGAGCACGTAGTCGGCACCATCCACCTTTCCATTGCCATCAAGGTCGCCGTTGAACCGGCCGCCGATCGTGGTGTGGTCGCTGGTTTCCGATCAGCCAAACGCCGCGCAACGAAGATCGGCCGACGCATCGATGGTGCGCCGGCCGATTCGCTTGTTGCGGATTGTCGGTGCGGGCTGATCAGACCGGGCAGATCAGACCACGGGCGCCGCGACGACGGCCGGCTGATCCTCGGGTTCCGGCTGCTGCTCTGTCTTCGTCCGCAGCACGCCTTCTTCCATCAGGCGCTTGATCTTGGTCAGCGCCTTGTTCTGGATCTGACGCACACGCTCCTTGGTCACGCCGATGATCTTGCCAACCTCTTCAAGCGTCAGCGGGCTTTCCTGGGCCTGCTGCCAGTTGAAACGCTGGCGGATCACCGTCTGCTCGACATCGCTGAGGTCTGCGAGGTTGCGATCGACGATCTGCTTGAGCTCATCGACGCAATCCTCTTCGACCTGATCGCGCTTCTTGTCGATCCAGTCGGACTTTTCGTAGTCCGGCTCGAACTCGACCGGAAAACGCGTCCGATGTCGGCTGTGCTTCATCGACGTGCGGCTGAACGCCTTGAGGATGGCGCGGCAGGCGTACGTGCTGAACTTGAAGCCCCGATCGACATTGAACTTGTCCACCGCGCGGAGCAGCGCCATGTTGCCTTCCGACACAATCTCCGCGAAATCCACATCGCCCAGTCGCGTGCGCTTGGCCATCGCCAGCACCAGCGCAAGGTTGGTGCGGGTCAGGTATTCGCGGAAGTGCTCGAAGCGGCGATGCCACTCGAGAAACTCCTCGGCACGGTCTCGGGTCAGCCCTTCCAGCTTGATCTTGCGAACAAGCTGGCTGAGCCGGCGCTTCGAATAGTTAAAGCGCAGGAACATCATCTTTTCTTCATTGCCCTTCATAAGCTGCGGCTGGCCGACCACGGCGCTGTCGAGCATTTCGTCGCGCGTGGGCTGATACCAGCTGGTCAGCGGCAATGCGGGCTCCTGGTCGTTCTCAAAGGTGAACAGCTCAGCTTCTATGTTCTTGCGACGGAACACCGGGCTGTCCATGAAGGCGTAGTTTTCGTTGAGCAAAGCCTCGACGCGGGCGCGGAGCTGGCGCGGGACGGGCGAACGACGCGCCGCAGATGCTGCCGATCGCACCGAAGCCGAAGCCATGCGGGCGTGCACCAGCTTGCCGGTCCCCAGCTTGCCGGTCCCCACCTTGCCGGTCCGACGAGTAGTCGTGCCAGCGGCGTGGACTTTGTTGGGTCGATTCATCGTTGCAGTGGTGGCCATGGGTCAGGGCCTCCTGTTCCTAGCGAATAACGAAGTCTGATCTCAAAATTCAGGTCGGATCGCGCTGCGGGAGGTACTCTGGAGCATTCTACGTGCCCGTGCGCGCCGCCTGATGTACTACGAGTTTTCACATCCCAAGTTCATCACGCAAACTGCGATGAAACCTGGATTTACGGCAATCTCAATTCGACTGAAAGACACGCGCCCCTTCCAGGGGACACGTTTTAGGATCGCAAAGGGCGGCGTATCGGGCAGTCTCGCCGCACTCGTCCGCCATTTCAGCAGCCTGGCGGGTTAACGGTGTGTTTCGGGCGGGTGGTCATCGCGCCAAGTTGCGGCAAGCACGTTCATCGATTGCCGCTACCATATAGACGCCTTCTAAGGCAAAACGTTTCAGGACCCATTCATATTCGAAAACCATCGACTATTCCACGGCCTCCACGCGGTTCCTGCCTGTGCCTGGGCGGCAGCTTTAACCCCATACACAACGGACACCTGCGCTGCGCGCGGGCGGCGGCCGAACAGCGCAAATTCGACACGGTTATCCTCATCCCCAGCGCCCAGCCGCCACACAAGCCGCACTCGGCCGATTTTGCGCCCGCCGACGACCGTTTAGAGATGTCGCAGCTGGGCGGAGCTTATTGCAGCGATGAGCTGGTGAAGTTTGTCACGAGCGATATCGAACTACGTCGCACCGGCCCGAGCTACACGATCGACACGGTTCGGCAACTCAAATCGCAAGGCTGGACAGCCGTAAATTGGCTGATCGGCGCCGACATGCTGAACTATCTCCCGAAATGGCATCGTGTTAACGAGCTTGTGAAAGAGGTGACGCTTCTGATTCTGGCGCGCCCGGGCGTGCCGCTGAAGTGGGATGAGCTGCCTGCGAATCTTCGCGAAAAACTGCGCAACAGCACCGTACCCGCGCCTCTGGTCGACATTAGCGCCACCGACATCCGCCGCCGCGTCCGCGAAGGCTTGCCGATTGAGGATCTCGTCCCCCCGCCTGTCGCACGGTACATCGCGGACCACAACTTCTACCGCGATTGATGACCCGCGTCCCTGCTGACCAAGCGGTCGGCCATTCGGTACAATGACGGCGGCAGCGGACGGCACCTCATCTTTATTGGGGAATGTGGCATGAAATTTCTCGTCCTCGAACGGCTCGAGCGCCGCTCGCTCCTGAGCGCCGGCGCGTCGACCGGAACTGTTGATTCACTGTTCGGTCCGCACGGCGCGATCAATCTGCCTTTCAATCGCGCCGATGCGCGGGTGCGTGGCGTGCATCAGCAGGCGGATGGGCGAATCCTGCTGGTCATCCAGATCGAGCGCGAGAAGGCTCAGCTCAACAGCACAGAAGTTAATTTTCCCGTCGCCCTTGGCCCGATCGACGCGGGCTCCTTCGACTCGCGGGGCAGCGCGCAGGAGATCACCGCTCAATACAAGATGGCGGTACCGGCAGTCGCAGGAACGTACAGCGTTCGACTTCGCGATGGTCAGGTGCGAGATGGCGCGAAACACCCCGCGGCGGCGCCGATGCTGGGATCGTTTTCGGTCAAACGCTGAAGGAACACATGATGCAACACATCGCTGAAGCGCTGGAAGCGCGCCGCCTGCTCGCCGCCGGCGGGTTGGATCCGTTTTTCGGGGACGGCGGGCGCGCGATCACGCCGCTGAGCGATGGTTACATCCATGCGATGGACTTCGTCGTGCAGCGCAGCGGGCGAATGATCGTCGCGGGCAATTCGTTTCACCGCGGCACGGGCGACGCCGAAGATCGCTTTGGCTTCGCGCTGGTTCACTACACCGCCGACGGAAAACTTGATCCGCGTTTCGGGACCGGCGGGATCGTCGAAACCAGCGCTGCGATCTTTGACAACGACAGCGAGCCGCTGCAGCTTCAACCAGACGGTTCGCTGCTGATCGCACATCTCGATCAGCTCCAGCGCATCGCAGCCGACGGGACGCCTGATCCCAGCTTCGGCACCCGCGGGGTCGTCGCGATCAACGGCGGACCGCAAACGCGGATCGATTCGATCCTTGGACTGAGCGGTGGAAAGGTGCTGGTCACCGGATCGTTTCTCGACGCCCGCGATAATCTCGAGCTGTTCATCGTGCGGCTGAACGCCGACGGGACGCCCGACAAATCGTTCGGCACCAACGGGCGGGTGCAGTACGACTTTTATCCTGACGACCCGGAGCAGACCCGCGCGGTGCTCGAATCGCATGCAAGCCGCGCCGCCATCGACCCGCGCGACGGTTCGATCGTGCTCGGCGGAAGCTGGTCGAGCACCATACAAACCTTCGATGACATCATCGCGGACGGCCGACTGCTGGTCGCGCGATTCAGTGCGAGCGGCAAGTTTATCGGCAAGCGTGAATTCACAGCTGATGCCTCCGAATCCGGCCGCGTCAGGGATGTTCGCATCACGCCGGATGGCAAGATCCTCGCCCTGACCGACCAGAATGCGCGGGTGGTGATGAGGCTGTATCGGCTCAACCGCGATCTGTCGCTCGACGCGAGCTTCGACCGCGACGGCCAGGTCGCGCGCGGCTACACGCTGACCATCGACGCGCGCAGCGTCCTTCAGCAATCAGACGGAAAGATCATCGTTGCCCTGAGCGCACGCGACGAGGGACAATCCGCGACGACGCTGCTGCGATACAACGCCGACGGCTCGCCCGACAACAGCTTCGACGGCGATGGTGTGCGTAGCGACTTCCAAGCAGGCAAGGACAGCCACGTCGTTGCCGCGGCGCTGGCGCCCGATGGTACGATCGTCGCCGGGGGATACTTTTCGCCCGGCAACGGCGATCAGCAGATCCTGATCGAGCGGATCTGGCGAGACAACGCGCCCGCTGCAACCGCCCACATCGCGCCCCTTGTCGCCGGATGGACACGGACGCAGAAGATCATCGTCACCTATCGCTCGGATCAAGTCATCGATATCGAAACCTTCGGCAATCACGATTTGCGCGTCACGGGTCCGAACAACTACGTGGCCTACGCGAAAGTCGCCTATTTCGATATCAACACCGCCAGGGAGCGTACGGCGGTGATCTACAAGCTGGGCACCCCGGGTGGCGGGTGGCGAGCGGGAAGCTACAGCGTGCGGCTTCGGGCACACCAAATCGCCGACGCCGGCGAAGACTTCGCGGTCGCGCGCAACATCGGCACGTTTTCCGTGACGCAGACGGTATCGCGTCCATCACACCTGGGCGCGCCGCTGTCGACGGATCTCAAGCATCGTGATCACTTAATTCAACAACCGACCGAGGAGCTGCTGTGAATTATCCTGCTCGTTCGATCGAACCACTTGAACCGCGGCGCATGCTGGCAGCGGGCGCACTGGACCCGTTCTTCGGCGACGGCGGAACAGCGTTGACTTCGTTCCCCCGCGGCAGCTACTCCACAACCGACATGCGAGTATTGCCGAACGGCAGCATCGTCGTCGCCGGCAGCTATTCGTTTTATCGCCCGGAGCCCAACGTCACCAAGGAATCAGACACCTTCATCGCGCACTACCGCAGCGATGGCTCACTGGACACTCGCTTCGGCGCCGGCGGAATCATCACCCTCAAGCAGTTCGGCCAACAGGCGCTGGTTCCCAAGCTTTCGCCGGATGGGCGCAGCGCCTACGTCATGGACGGTCGTTCTGGCGGACTGGTGCGCGTGAACGCCAACACCGGCGCAACCGACATGCGCTTCGGCACGCTCGGGGTCGCGAAATTCGGCAACATCGTCAACAGCTCTTTTCCGCTGTTCGCCGTCAGCCCAATCGACGGCAGCATCATCCTGATGGGTAAGGATTCTCCCTTCGCAAGTGAAGGCCAGCTGCAGCTGGCGCGATTGACTTCAAACGGCAAGGTCGACAAGAGCTTCGGCACTCGGGGCGACGGAACTATTGTCGATGAATTCGACCCGCCTAAAGAAGCTTTCGACGCTTATCTCACCGAAGACAATGCCATCGACGTGGCGTTCGAACCGAACGGCAACATTCTGGTAGCCGGGCGATGGGTGAACCTGCAGGAGTTCCTGGATGGCGACAACGAGCCTTACGACGTGATTCGCGACGGTGCGTTCATCGTGCGCTATGACGCGCATGGGAAGAAGCTGGCATCCAACTCGAAACTGGTTCCATCGATCGATCTGCAGAAGGTGAACGACATCGCGCTCACCGCCGATGGCAAAATCATCGCGGCCGACGCGAATTTCGACGGCCTGGGCGCGATCCGGCTGAACAATGACCTTTCGCTCGACACCACCTTCGCCGGCGACGGCGTGGCGGACATCGCGATCGCCAAGCAGAGCGTTTTCAACTCCACCGCATCGCGGGTGATGGCGCAGGCCGACGGAAAGGTGCTGGTGCTGGGCTCGACGCCGATCGGCCCGAACCAGGATTATCACTACGCGATGGCGCTGGCGCGCTTCAACGTCGACGGTTCGCCGGATGCGTCCTTTGGCAACAACGGCGTGATCATCACCGACGTTCACGCGACAGATGACGAGCAGAATTCCGGAAGCAGCGCCATCGGCTTCGCGCTGGCCAACGATGGATCGATCGTCGTCGCAGGCTCGGCCGTCTCTCATGCGTCGCTCGGCTTGGAAGGCGATGATCTGTTCGTCACGCGCCACTGGCGCGACGCCGCCCCGGCAGCGACGGCGCGGGTTTATAACATCCGCGCTGGATCACCAGGCTCGCAAAAAATCGTCGTCACCTATCGCTCCGATCAGGCGACTGACGTCTCGACGCTGGGCAACCGCAACCTTCGCGTCACCGGACCGAACGGCTACGTCGCGTATGCGCGGTTCATCAGTTCTGTCGCGCTCGCCGGCGGAAAGCAGATCATCGCCACTTACAAGCTCGCGGCACCCGCGGACGGGTGGAGCGTTGGCGGCTATGCGCTTCGTCTGCGTTCCGGACAAATCGCGGACACCGCAGCCAATTTCATCGTGCCGCGCACGATCGGCTCATTTGACGTGGTGTAGATCCTTCGGATCGGAAATTGAAATCATCCGAATCGCCGCATTGCGTTGACCATTTCCCACATGCGCGGCACATCCCGCGCGAGGACCGATGGATCGGTCATCTTCGCGAACGCTTCGCCGATGCCGCCGTATTCGCACGCCAGGCACCACGGCGTCGGCCATTTCTTGCTCGCGATTCGATCCAGCGTCCACTCGAGCATTCGCCAATCGTCGTCCGTCATCGGCAGATGATCCTTGAGAATCGGTCCGATGTAGCCCAGGCCGGTGACGTGGAGCTCGCGCAGGTGCGCGACGGGCATGCGATCTAGAAAATCGCGTTCATCCTGCTTTGTGACTTGCGCGGTGATACGCGCGTGCGAGAGATCGAGCAGCAAACCGGCTCCGGTTTTCGCGATGAGGCGCGTGATCATGTCCGTCTCGGTTGCGCCACGCACGAAGTTCTCGGCTGGGTTTCCCCACGGAGCCATCTCGATAATGACGCGGTCTTTCCCGAAGCGCTGCACGACCTGCGTGATGTCGTCGATCAGCCGCGCTTCGGCGTCTGCTTCGTCTGGGAAATCCCAGGCATTGGGAACGAGGTGCACGTTGATGAACCGCGTCGCCGTAGCTTTCGCGAGCGCGGCGATGCGATCGAAATGGGTGTCCGCAAACTTCGCCGTACCGACTTCGATCGGAAAATGCGCATAAGCCGGTCGAAGCTGTTGCGCGGCGGCGATCGTGTCCGGCCAATCGGGGCACTTGAACCGATCGATCTCGATCGCGCCCTCACCAACCAATCGCGCGGCCGGCTCGGAATAATTCAGCGCAAATTCCATTACTTCTTCACGGATGGATCAACCCAGCTGGTGCTGCCGTCGGCCCAGACTTCCTTTTTCCAGATCGCGACTTCAGTTTTCAGCGTGTCGATCAAGAAACGGCAGGCCTCGAACGACTCACCGCGATGCGGACAAGAGACGGCGATGATGACCGAAGGCTCGCCAACGTTCACGCGCCCGATCCGGTGCAAAATCGCGATCTTCGTAACCGGCCATTTCTCTCGCGCACGCCGCGCCAGGTCCTGCATCTGCTTGAGCGCCATCTCTGGGTAGGCTTCATAGTCCAGCGCCAAAAGCTTTCGCCCATCGCTCGCGGATTCGCCGCGCGTGGTGCCGAGAAAAACATCGATCCCGCCGGCCGCTGCATCAGTCACAAACTGCACGGCCTCTTCGGTCTGTAATGCTTGTTCGCAAATTCGGATCAGATCAACGTTTGACATCGCCAACCTCCAGGCTGAGCACTGACTGCGGCTGGCTGCGGTCGAAGAAGTTATCTACGCCAACCAGAATCACCCGGCGTTTCGGCATCAGCGCCCGCAATCGGCGCGGAACGGCACGGTTGATCAACTTCAACGCACCCGTCGCGATGAGGATCAGTCCGAAATAGAGCAAAAACACCCGAGGCACCCAATGGTCGATGTTGCCGCGCCAGCCGCGCAAAGCGCGCATCATCCGGCTGAACAGGAGCCAGCCGACCCATATCATCAACGGCGTAACCGCGAGCACAGCACGCACCTTCTGAACGACACGCGTCGAGCGCTGTGTGCTTTCAAAGCAGCGGCGGCAGATCGTGTGAGATGTGGTGAAGCCGGCGCGAATCCAGTCTCCGCTAAGTCGAAACTCAAGCGTGCGCGGCCTTGCCTGTGCAACCCAACGGGCATTGCACGCTGTTGTGCAATGCGGCTCGCCGCAACCGATGCATTCATCGGTTGTGTTCGCAATCGAAAAACGCCGCGCCTGCGAGCGCGCGTAATACTTCACCGCGTCTTCCGTGCGATAAAACAGGTGACGGATCTTGTTTGGCTCGGCGCGGGCTTCGATCAGCTTCTCGGCTTCCGCGACCCATTCGGGAACACCGTCGGCGTCCGGCGTCGCATATCCCAGCACCGGCGCAGCGTCCGTGAATGATGCATCGAAACCCGACATCGCCGCTTCACCCCCCGCTCACCGGCGGAATCAGCGCCAGCTCGTCGCCATCGCAAAGCGTCGCTTCCTGCTTCACGTATTCCTGGTTCACCGCGAACGCCACGCGCGGCAGGAGCTCGCGCAGCTCGGGTAGCTTCGATGCTACGGCTTCGCGTGCTTGTGCCACGGTGGCACGGTCCTGCAAGTGCAGTACGAGATCGCTCGTGTTCGCGCGATCGCGCAGGATGGCGAACAACTTAACTCTGATCTCCATCGCGGAGAATTGTACTCAGAATCGCAGCCTGCGGTCGCTGGGCGAATCGCCGGTGGTGTCGTACCACCGGCCGAGTTTCAGCGCGATCTTGCGTAGCCCGGCCTTCTTGCACGCGATCAGGATCTGCTTCTGCAAACCGGCCAGCAGGAGCTGCTTGAGCTCGTAGAGGTGTGAAGAGCTATCGACGATCACGGTGAGCTGCCCGCGCGAGAACGACTCCAGCGCCGTGTGCTCCAGCAGCGATTCGGGGATCAGTTTAGCCCAGCATTCGGCTATCGGTGCAAACTTCAATTGCCGCCTCTGGACGTCGTTCTTGAAGAACGCGAGCAGCTCCGGGCCGAGTGTGGGCATAGGCTCCGCGGGAGCCGTCTTGACCCGCTGCAGCCGCATGAGGTTCGCTTCATCTTTAGGGTTACGCACTGTCCGCCTCACGAGGGCAAATTACTCTGCGGCCTGCGCGGCCGATTCTTGAGTGGTTTATCGGTGCCGCGAATTGCACCGTAGTACAGATTAAAACCGTCAATATAAACGCTGGTTCGTGGCTGAGATTTTGCACTGGCTTCTGTGATTGACACAACTTTTGTGCCGATATGGCGTATTACTCGGAGACAAAATCCCCTGTGCTAAGGCACAGGCCGCGAAGCCGCCCAAAAGGCGGCTTCTGCTTTTTCTCGGTCACTGCAAATTCACCGGCATGATCACGTAGAGGAAATTCCCGCCGGCTTTCAGGAGGCCGGGGCGGTTGGGGGCGGTTAGTTCGAGGCTGACCTCGTCGGTGTCGACGACCTTCAGCGCCTCGACCAGGAACTGCGGGTTGAAGCCGATCTCCAGGTCGGCGCCCTCGAATTTGCACGGGAAGTTGACCGTGGCTTCGCCGGCTTCGGGGCTGCGGCTGGTGAGGACCAGACCTTTTTTGCTGAACGCCATCCGCACGCCTTTGGATTCTTCGGTCGTGAGCAGCGATGCGCGGCGAATTGCACTGAGAAAGTCCGCGGTGCCGGCGGTCATTTTTTTGTCGGCATCTTTCGGGATCACATCCTCGTACGGCGGGAATTGTCCTTCCACGAGGTTGCTCGTGAGCGTCGCGTTGCTGGTGTGGAAGATCACCTGGTTTTCGCGCACCTGAAACCCGACGGCTTCTTCCGGATCGTCGATCAGCTTGTCGACCATCGTCAGCGCCTTGGTCGGGATGATCGCTTTAACGCCGTCCTTCTCGAGCTTGCCGGCCGCGCCGATTTCACCCTTGGCCATCGCCAGGCGTCGGCCGTCGGTGCTGACGAGGTTGAGCTTCTTGGCGTTGTTCTTTCCGCCGGCGACGAGCAGCACGCCGTTGAACGCGTAGCGCGTGCTTTCGCGGGCGGCGGCGAAGAGCGTCTGCGCGATCAGCGCCCGCAGCGCCCCGCCGTTCACCTCGAAATCGGCTTGGCCTTCAAAATCGGGCACCGGCGGAAAATCGCCGGTCGCTTGCGTGAAAATCTTGAAATGAGAATCGTTGCCCTTGATGTGGCAGTTGTCGCCGGTGATCTCGATCGACAGCGTGTCATCGACGCTCTCGCGCACGATGTCGCGCAGCTTGTCGGCCATCACCAGCGTCTCGCCGGCCTGCTCGATCTGCACCTGGTTGTCCGAGTAGCGGATGGCGACTTCAAGATCGGTCGCGGCGATGGTCAAACGGTTGTCGGCCGCGGACAGTTTCACGCATTGCAAAACCGGCTTAGGAGTGCGCACGGCGACGGCATTTCCGGCGACGCTCAATGCTTCCAGCAGAGCGCCACGATTGCAGATCAGTTTCATTTCTCAGCCTCGTTTTATTGGGTCGGGCAGTCTAACACCGGTACTCTATTAGTTAAACTTAACAGATCACAGTCGTAGTAGTGTAGCCTGGCGCATTGTGGATAGAACTGTTAGCAAAGACGTAAGCCGAAGCGGGTAAGGAAGTTGCAAGCGAGATTATCGGACATTGGATGTGGACAAGCTGTGAACGCCGCGACGCGGCGCGAATGGCAAAACACGGCGTGCGCATCATCGTCGGGCGCGGCGCAGAGTCGGATGTCGGCGGGATCCGATTTTCGCATCTGTGCCCCGTCCGCTCATCCGCCGACTTTCCACCGGTTGTCCAACGGTGCTGTTGAAAGCCATTTTGAGGCGTGATGCCTCGCGCCGAGCTCTCTAGATTTTTCGAAGTCATCGTGTGCGCTGTCGAGATTCTGCACCCACTGCCTCGCCCTCTCCGTGAAATACAGGCAGAGCGAGAGAACTCTTCATACGCAACCTCCGGCCGGGCCAGCGGTTGGGCCGGAGTAGACGGAATCGCTGAAAAATGGCCGACTTTCGAGCTTTTCGAGCATAGTGTGTTTCCGATCAGCGCGCGGGCTGATCGGCGTTTTCGGTCGGCATTGTGGGGACTGACCAGACGCGGGCGCGACGCGGGCCGGGAAATCCAAAAGGGCGATTTCCCAAAATTTCCCGCCGTTTCCCATCGGCCGCGGCCAACTGACTTGGAGGGACGGATGGACAACGAACTGAGTGACTCGCAGAAGACGGCAATCGAGA
>JADMIO011113571.1_pt1 | contig 23356 bp, 16 predicted proteins | sample 8958161 | NCBI WGS metagenome assembly JADMIO01 (sample SAMN16585339, study PRJNA669376) | soil metagenome | isolation source: Crop rotation soil | place: USA: Cullars Rotation, Alabama | collected 2011
CGCGACAACTTGTCCACGTGGAATTCTAAGCTTAGGATCCCAATGTGCTGGAAAGCCATGGCTCGTGACCGGGAATTGGCCTTGGAGCAAACCGTTGCCGAGGTCGATCAAAGTGATTACCGCGCCATTTTCATCGATTGCATTGGCTTGTGCCGTGATATTGCTGGGGCAGCAATTATCAAAAGCAACGGGTTTCATGAAATTGAATGTGGCATAGCAACGGCCCGGATCGTTCGTCAGAATGATATGATTGGTCATATCACACGAATCGATGATCGGGTTTGAAGGATCCGAAAAAATGGGGGGCAGAGTGTCCTGGACGTGAATGACGAAGTAGCAGCTGTTGGTGTTGCCCGCTGCGTCGTAAACGATTTCGGTGACAATGTAATCTGCAGATTCCTGATCTTCGGGCAGCGCAAAAAAACTTCCCGAGGGAGGATCGAAAACCACGGTGGGGTTCGGATCGCATTTATCAGATACGACCGGGGCGGGATATGACACATACGCTCCCGGCATGCCGTTCGCGTGTCCATGACACTCCACCACGTTGGTTCCGGCTGTTTCCCCGTACGGGCAGGTTACGCTGGGAGCCAGACTATCCACGAGACCTACATTGCCTTTGCTGCGGCCGTTAAAACTGGTGCCAAAACTATTCGCGAACGTGGAGGATTCGCTGGTGACTTGAATGCCTTCACTGCCACAACTGAAATAATCCATTAACAGTCCGCCCGTAGGCATCACGCGAAATTCGTATTGGTCGGTGGAACCGGAGTCGAGAAATCCGAATTGGATGATTTCGCCGGTAAGCAGCGTGCCAGAATAGGTGGTGGCGCCATGGACCACTGTTCCTTTCAGGATAAAATCATCACCCGGGATGCCGCTTGCCAGGTTGCCGGAATTATCGATCAAAACCCGCACCGCCATGCTCTTAATGCCGCTGACGAGGACCGGGGATTCACTCGGCGAGAACTGAATGGCGGTGGGCGAAGCGTCGATCGAAAAGAGGTTGTTGGTGGAATTGTATTTCAGTGCGCTCGTGCTGATATTCTGGTAGGTGATGAGTGGATAACCCAGATGCAGATTCAGCAATACACCGGGGGAGGAAAGGGAGGAGGCAATAAGAAAGGCGCAACAAATGGCGCGTCGGAGTAGGTAATTCATAGTAGCCCGCTAAGATGATTTTCTGACTAACAGGTCCATTGCAGAACCTGTTAAAGCATTAATGGCGCTCGCTGCGTTTAAGACAGCGTCGCCGGACGAAGATGGCTCCGGCCAGTAGTAACGCCGCAACGGATGGCTCCGGCACCTGGACAAAATTATCGGATACGCCGGAGTTGCCATTGTTATGAAAACTGCTGGTCCAGTTCCCGGTAAACGGCACACCGCCGTTCTGGAAGAATGCGTTGAGGATTACACCTCGATTTGCAGCGCCCAGCCCGCCGAAATCGCTGACGATGGTCGAATTTCCTCCCGTCACCGTGAACAAAAACTCAAAGATGTTGCGGGGTGAAGGGTCGCTCGTCGTCTCTGATCCAAAGGCAATCCCGTTCGCGCCAGTATTAAGCGTCCCGTTCAGGAGGGTTTCGACGCCTGAACCGATATCTCCTTGAATTGTGAGCGAGCCGGAAGAAAGAACGCCCGCGGAAGATATATTAGCTGTAAGGCTATAATTTCCGAGATCCATCAGCGTGGCCGAGCCCCCCTGGTAATCGGTGGTAAATCCCAACGCCGAAAAACTGCCGTTGGTAGAATTATACGAAAGGTTAACGAACGACGCCATGAAATCGGGAGCGTCTGCGTTTAAATTCAGTAGTGATGCCTGAGTGGAAAGGGCAAAAGCGAAAACGAGGACAACGAGAACGCAATGAGCCCCGTGCGATTTCAGTGTGCGTGGCATTTGAACGTCCGCAGAGTGTGAGAATAGCGTCGAATAGTCAAGCGAAATCAAACCCCTTTATATCCACCCTGGATGACTCTTGGATGCCACATTATTGGCAGTACGAATCCGTTTCTTTCCCCTGTTTTTACGGGCCTTTTCGGCAGTCTTAGGGTGTACACCCTATTGAGAGATTTTGAACATGGGATAGGGTGGCCCCGGTTCCTTGTAATGGTGGTTAGTTAGGTTCAAGGCGGCTCTGAGTGGAGCCGCCTTTTTGTTATTCCGATCGCATCAAATAACGAATAAGGAAGGTTTCGGCGATTTCTCGCCCTTCGGAAGGATACGCATGCCCCTGATGATGGTTCCACCAGCCGATATTGTCAGGCGCGCCCAAAAGCTTGTATACGGGCATCGCGGCGTGGATGAATTCCCAACTGCGATCGCCATCCGCAGAATCTCCGGCGAGCAATAGGAACGCTCGGGGCGCAATTAGCGCTAGAAGTTCGTCGTGTTCCAGCCTGAAACCCTTTCCGCGGATTCTCGAACCCAAATACCATGACGCATCCCAATTGCTGAACTTCAACCCGATGCCGCCCTCTGAGAAAACGCCAGCTTTATAGCGTTCGTCAAACGCCATGGCATAAAGCACAACCTTCGCTCCCAGCGAATGGCCGATGCAGCCGATCCTGTTCGTATCCACCTGCGGCAGCGTGGCAAGAAAATCGGCTGCTCGAATCGCATCCCAAAGCATGCGGGTCATACCGGTCCAACCCGGATGTTGGGCCATAACGCGTTTGGCGTTGCCCGGCCAATCGGCTCCAGGTGAATTAATGTAATTGCGTGGACACCAAACCACGAAGCCCCGGCCGACAAGTTGCAGACCCTGCCGTTTGTCGGCGGGATATGCGTCGTCCACACCCGCCACGCCTTTCGCTTGCGACGGTGTCGTCGGATGAAACACGACGACCGCGGCGCATTTTTTCGCGGTGGGTTTCGGCATGAGCAAGTATCCATCCGTCCAGACACCGCGTTCAGTTTCGTATTTTACATAGGAGCGGTCGAAGTCGAGGAGGTGCTCCGTTGATAAGACTTTCGGTTCGAGTGCTGGCCTTCGCGTCGGCATCTCACCGAGCACTACCTGCCATTGTCTTTTGATTGATGCGCGTTGTCTCTCCCAATCGGGGCGCGATGTGCTCCGCACTCCATCGGCAATTGTGAGCGAGGAATGCAGAGTAGGGGACGAGTTTGTGACTGAGGCCGGCGGAGCCTGTAAATTTTGCTTCACGGGATCGGCGCCGGCCACAGCCGCGGCTGTCAGAAACAACTTCAAAAGCATCATCTATCCACTCAAATTGTGACCTTCTGCCAGACAAAACCAAGGCTTAATCCATGCGGTGTTTGCGGCCGGTTTCCCGCGGTTTGGAGAGTGTTTCAGCTTAACTGGATTCGGGGGATAAACCTACTTTAGGCATGGGTAGTCGCCAGTAAGTTCTATACAGGAAAGGACACTAATCATGAAAAAGTATGCAATCACAATGATGGCGGCCGGGGCGCTGTTGGTAGGCTGTAATCAAAGTATTGAAACAGCCTCCACGAAGTTCAACGAGCTGCCTCCGGCGGTTCAAAAGACGGTGCGCGCGCAAGCGCCAAACGCGGAAATCGCTGCCGTCGATAAAACCAAAGACAACGGGATCGATGTCTTCGAGGTGAAATTTAAAATGCCTGATGGCAGCACGCCGAAGTTGTTGGTCGGCATGGACGGCCAATTGGTGAGCAGTGACTTCCCGAGAACTGCCGGGACCGTCGAGCGCGTTTTGACGCCGACTGGCGCGGTAGGCACGAAGTTCAGTGCGTTGCCTGAAGCCGCCCAGAAAACGATCAAAGCCAAAGCGCCCGATGCGCAGATCGCGGATATCTCGCGTCACGAGGACAACGGTCGCGTCTATTACACCGTCGAGTTCACCGACAAAGGAAAGAATCCTACGATGAAGATCGCTGATGACGGCACCGTGATCCAGGATCTTCAGAAATAAACGTCAGAAGCTGCTGCGACGAGGGGGATAAGGTCGTCGCAGTCCGCAGAACGAGTGCGCGCCTCCCAGGGACCTTCGGAGGCGCGCTTTCGTGTACAAATACTTCCCGTCGCTTTCGAGTTGTTGTAAATTTTCCGATTGTCTGATCGCAAAATTTCGGAACTCGTGAGTAAAGATTTCATCAAGATAGGCGGAGCGCGTGAGCATAATCTCAAAGATCTCACGCTGAATATTCCGCGCGATAAGCTGGTGGTGATTACTGGCTTGAGCGGGTCGGGTAAATCTTCGCTCGCCTTCGATACAATATACGCCGAGGGACAAAGGAAATATGTTGAGTCGCTCTCGGCCTATGCCCGGCAGTTCCTGGACCAGATGCAGAAGCCGGACGTGGATTTTATTGAGGGGCTTTCACCTGCGATCGCGATCGAGCAACGCAGTTCCGGGTCGAGCCCGCGCTCGATCATCGCCACGACGACTGAGATTTACGATTACTTGCGGCTCCTGTATGCGCACGTCGGCCAGCCTTATTGTCCGGATACCGGAGTTCCCATCGTGCGCCAGACGACGAGCGATATTGTGGATCGGGTCCTCGCACTGGCGCCGCGTACGAAAGTGATGCTGCTGGCGCCGGTCGTACGCGAGCAAAAGGGAGAATTCCGGGATGTGATCGAGCGATTATCGCGCGAAGGTTTCGTGCGGGCGCGGGTTGACGGCGAAATGATCGAATTGGGAACCGGAACGCGGGTGAAGCTGGACGCGAAGGAAAAGCACACGATCGAAGCAGTAGTTGATCGCTTGGTGATTGATGAAAAAATACGTGTTCGCTTAAGCGACTCGGTGGAAACGGCGTTGAGGTGGGGAGAGGGTGTGATGGTAACCTTGCACCAGGACCCGGAAGCTCAAAATTCCAAACTCCAAGCTCCAGGCTCCAAGCTTCAAGTTTCCGAAGAGCGGCAGGGTACGGAGAAACTCGCAGGTGTTTCCGGCCATCAACTATCAACCATCAACAATCAACATTGGCTCGAAACCACCCACTCCAACCGGAATCTAAGTCCGGCCACGGGCAAAAGTTACGAGCCGCTCACGCCGAAGCATTTTTCTTTTAATGCTCCGGCCGGCGCGTGCCGCGTTTGCCATGGGCTTGGGCAGAAGATGGTGTTTGATCCCGACCTCATTGTGCCCGATCAGGAAAAATCGCTTGAGCAGGGAGCGATTTTGCCGTGGCGCCGGGGTGGGAAGCGAATGATCGTTTATTACAAGGCGATGTTGAAAGGAGTAGCCGCGCATTGGGAAAAATCCAAAATTCAAACTCCTAACTCCATCCTCCTTCGCCAAGGCTCCAGAGGACAGGGAGAAACTTCAAACGTCAAATCTCAAACAGCATCGGATGTCGATCGTCCGAAGTTAGCAAAGGACAAAGCTGCGGATGGCGGTCCGGCTATCATGCAGGTCCCGTACAAGGATTTACCGGAAAAGTTCAAGAAACTGCTGCTTTTTGGATCGGGAGAAGAGGAGGTTGATTTCACATTCTGGCGCGCCGGAAAAATCAGCAAAGTGTCTCGTCCATTTGAAGGGGTTATTCCAAACCTCGAAAGGCTTTATCAGGAAAGCGAAAGTGAGTTTACGCGCAATCGGTTGAAAGCGTTCATGGCGCCTCAGTTCTGCGACGCCTGCAACGGCAAACGGTTGAAACCGGAAATACTCGCGGTGAGACTGGGAGTTGAAAACTTCGAACTTCAAAATTCAAACATCAGTGAAGATTCAAATTCCAAACCTCAAACCGGCAACGCTGACACTGCTTGTCTCGCTGAAAGTCAGGCCTCTCCCGCCCCTGGCGCTTCTCACCTCGCACCTCCACTCCCTGGTTTGTCCATCATGGACGTGTGTGCTTTATCGGTCGAACGAGCCGACAATTTCTTTGCGGGACTGAAGCTCACGGAATTTCAGGAAAAAATCGCTCACGATGTCATAAAGGAAATACGGGCGCGGCTCGGATTTCTGAAGAACGTCGGCCTGGGTTACCTCACGCTGGACCGTGAAAGCGGGACTTTGAGCGGCGGCGAAGCGCAACGCATTCGGTTGGCCACGCAAATCGGCGCCGGCTTGGTCGGGGTGCTGTACATTCTCGACGAACCGAGCATCGGGTTGCATCAGCGCGATAATGATCGCCTGCTGAAGACATTGGAAGGACTGCGAAACCTCGGTAACTCGGTTTTGGTGGTCGAACACGATGCCGATACCATCCGCCAGGCAGACTACATCTTGGATCTCGGACCCGGAGCGGGAGTGCGCGGCGGCGAACTGGTGGCGGCTGGCACTTTGCGGGAGGTGCTTCAGAATCCGCACTCGCTCACGGCAAAGTATCTGACGGGCGAGTTGTCCATCCCAATCCCAAAACAGCGTAACAAACCATCTCCCGACCGCGGCTGGCTGGAGGTGCTCGGTGCGCGAGAAAATAATTTAAAAAATGTGGACGCGCGAATTCCATTTGGAACGCTGACTTGCGTTACGGGCGTGAGCGGGTCGGGCAAAAGCACGCTTGTCGATGATATCCTGCGTCGAGCTCTGTTTCGCAAATTCTTCGGTTCAAAAGAGCGGCCGGGCGCACACCGGGCGCTGAAAGGTTACGAGGCGTTGGATAAAGTGATCGTGATTGACCAGACGCCGATCGGTCGAACGCCGCGAAGCAATCCCGCGACGTATACGGGGATGTTCAACGCTATTCGCGATCTGTTTTCCAAACTGCCTGCTGCGCGTGTGCGCGGCTATGAGTCGGGACGATTCAGTTTTAACGTCAAGGGCGGACGATGCGAAAAATGCCAGGGCGACGGCGTGATCAAGATCGAAATGCATTTTCTCCCGCCAGTGTACGTGACTTGTGAAGCGTGCAACGGTCGCCGCTACAATCGCGAAACACTTGAGATCAGTTATAAGGGCAAAAATATCGCCGACGTTCTCGACATGACGGTGGATGAGGCCGTGACGTTTTTCCGCGCGGTGCCGCAAATTTACGATCCCCTCCTGACCTTGGCGGAGGTCGGGTTGGGGTATATCCGGCTTGGACAGCAAGGCACCACGTTGAGCGGGGGCGAAGCGCAACGGGTAAAGCTCGCATCTGAATTGAGCCGCAAAGCTACCGGCCGAACATTGTATATTTTGGACGAGCCGACAACGGGTTTGCATTTTCACGACGTAGCGAAGTTGCTCGAGGTGTTGTTCAAGTTGCGCGCGACCGGGAATACGCTGTTGATCATCGAACATAATCTCGACGTGATCAAAACAGCGGACTGGGTGATAGACCTAGGACCGGAAGGCGGCGAGCGTGGTGGCGAGATCGTGGCGCAGGGAACGCCGGAGGCGGTTGCAGAATGCGAACGGAGTTTTACGGGAAAATATTTGAAAGATGTCTTAAAAAGACATTAACGATGGTGATGGGACCGCATGAAGCGGTCAATAAGGCGACCATTCAGGGCGGCAACGGCTTGCTTTAGCTTTGCCGGGGGCGTATATACATCATTGTATGACTACGTTATATCCCATCCGGTTAAATGCGGAGGAAAAACGCCAATTTCAACGGGCGGCCCGGTCCAATGGGATGACTTTGGCTGAGTTTATGCGGCAAGCCGCTCGCGAAAAGGCGCAGGCTGTGAGATCCAAGCCCGCGTGTTTGAGCTATACGGACATTCAAATCTCTTCCGAAGCGGCACACGATCCAAAGGAGTATTTCCGTAAAAAGGTCAAAGCCAAGTATGAAGGCCATCGCCGATAGCGGATTTATCATAGCGCTTTTCGAGCGGCCGGGATCCAAAAACCGGCTCTGGGCACGGGAACGGATCGCGCAAATTAGTCTTCCAGCGATTACGACTGCAGTGAATTTGCACGAAGCCGGGCACGTATTGGATAACCACGAAGGGGTAATGCGGATGGTCGTTGACGGCGACCTTAAACTGACATTGGATTTCCAAGGGGAGGCACAGAATCTGCACAGGCTCATGAAAAAGTATGCCCCGCGCATGGACCTCGCGGACGCCGCGATCGTGCGTCTTTCCGAGCTTTTCCCGGAACATACGGTTTTAACAGTAGATGAAACAGATTTCGCTATCTATCGCAGGTTTGGCCGGGAAAAGATCAAATGTGATTTCCCGGCTTGTTGATTTCGTGGTCAAAATTGCCGTTTCATTGCTTCTCCCGATATCCTAAACTGTTGACCGAGTTGATGATGAAGCGATTCCGGTTTCTCCTGTGGTTGGTGGCATTTTGCGCAACCGCCGCGCATCTGCTCGCCGCAAATGCGGAGGCGCAATGGAAGAATGCATGGGACGCCTTCAATGGCACGTTTTATCAGCGCGCGGATAATCTTTGCACCGAGTTTGCGCAGAAGTATGCGAGTTCGCCGCGTTTGCCAGAGGTAATCCTGCTGCAGGCGCGGGCGCGGCTCGAGTTGTCCAATTACGCCGGGGCGATACAACTGCTATCGACCAATCTTGACTCCGTCGGCGTGCCGAAAGATCAGTATATCTTCTGGATGGGCGAGGCTCGGTTGCGGGAAGGAAACGTGCCGGAAGCAAACAAACTATTTGCCCGGGTAGTGAATGAGTTCCCGTCTTCCCAATTACGCGCCGACGCGGCTGTGAAGCAGGCGATGGGCGCCGCCCGGGAAAACAATTGGGCGGCGGTGATAAACTTGCTGGCAGGAACCAACGGAGTGTTTCGGCAGGAAGCGAGCACGAACGAGGGCGCGCCTGCCGTGTTGCAAGGGTACTTTCTTCTGGCCGACGGCTATCTGAAAACCAGCAACTACGCCGCGGCGAGCGCCGTGATCGAGCCGCTCGGAAAGCGGTCCTTGAATCGCACCGACGCATGGGCCTGGAATTACCTGCGTTGTCGCGTCCAGCGCGGTTTGGGAAATCTATCGGGAGCTCTCGCCACGACTACAAATCTTACCACGGTTGCAGCGGAAACCGGTTTGCCGTCATTGCAGGCGGAGTCAGCCGCTGTAAAAGGCGAAATCCTCGAGCAATCAAAACGGTGGGACGAGGCCATTGCCGCGTATACGAATAATCTGGTTTCTACGGCTCCTGTCGAACGTCAGAGCGAGGCGGTGGGTAAAGTGGCAGAACTGACCATTATCAAAGGCAGCCCGGAGGATGGCGCGCAGGTGTTGGAGCGTTATGCGCGACAGAATACGAATTCGCCGGTAGTGAATCTCGCGTGGGAGAAGTCAGGGGAATTGCGTCTTCGGGAGTACATCCAAAACACGCGTTCGAGCGCGGGGACAGTCAGCAACGCAGGTTTATCGACGAACTATTTGGATCAGGCGATTTCGGGACTGCAAGCGGCTCTCAAGGGGGCAACCAATGCGGCTATTTTGGCTGACGCGCAATATGCGCTCGGTTGGTGTTATTGGTTCCAGGATAAGATTGCGGAAAGTGGTGAAGCCTTTGGCAAATCTGTGGAGCGATTGCCGGGCGGCACACAAAAAGCCAGGGCGAGGCTGAAACTGGCTGACGCTCAGTTCCGGTTGAAGCAGTTTGGAAGCGCTTCGGCTAATTACGAAAATGCGGTAAAGGAGATCGCGACCGCGGGTGTTAATGCGACAGAAAGCAGTCTAATCGAACCAGCCCTGTACCAAACAGTGCGAGCCGGGCTTGCGGCGGGTGATTTTGCCGCCTCTTCGAACGCGCTCAGGCGCATTATCGCGGAGTATCCGGAAAGTTTTTCGGCCGGGAGCGCGACATTGCTTTTTGGGCAGAAAATTGGAGAAGCCGGAACGCCGGCGAAAGCCCGCGATGTGTTCATGACTTTCATGAACATGGCTCCGAGCAACGCATTGAAACCCGAAGTTGAATTTGCGATCGCTCGTACTTACGAACAGGAGGCGAACTGGCCGAAGGCGGTCGACACGTATACAGCGTGGCTGGGAGAATTTACGAATCATTCCGCGCGGGCCGAAGCGATGTTTTATCGCGGGCAGGCGTTGTTCCATACGGGCGACGAAACCAATGCCTATGCGTGCTTCACGAATTTCGTCGCGGAATTCCCGAAACATCCGCTGGCGGGGCAAGCCCAATGGTCGATCGCGGATCGCTACTTCCAGACCGGGGCGTATCAGAAGGCGGAAAATGATTTTCAACTGGTGGCCTTGAACTGGCCGGGCACAGGGCTCGCATATGAAGCCCTCATGATGGCCGGACGGGCGGCGTATCTGCGGCAGGGTTGGTCCGACGCGAAAACCTATTTCGAGCGCGTGCTCCAGGCTACGAATTGCGCAACCCATTTGCATTTCAGCGCTTTGTTCGCTTATGCGGACACCTGGATGACTCAAGTATCGACGAACAAAGATGCGGACTACTTAACAGCCAGCGGTTATTTTGATAAGATCTGCGAACAATATCCGACCAATCATTTAGCGACGTTGGCATGTGGTGAAAAGGCCATGTGCCTGCTTCAACTCGCGCGGAACGGATCCGGATTAACTAATGCGGCAGACGCTTTTCGAGCCGTGATTACAAACGAGGTGTATGCTGATGGTCACGCGATCAGCGTCGCTAAAGTCGGACTTGGCGTCGTGCTGGAAAAACAGGCCGCGGCGGCAACCGCGAGCGAGCAGCCCGCTTTGCGAACTGAGGCGCTTGATCAATATCTTGATGTCCTGGATGGGCGTTACCTGAAGGAGAGTGATGGCGACGAGTTCTGGACGCGCGAGGCGGCAATGTCCGGCGTTCGACTGGCTACAGAGATGAAGGAATGGGAGAAAGTGATCAGTTTCTGCGATCGAATCACAGAGAAGGTTCCCAGCGCCGCGCCGTCGTTTGAAGAGCCGCGCCGAAAAGCCGTGGAAAATCTTTCCCGGGGGAAAATCGCTGGACGCGACTGATTCAACCCCGTTTGACACGTGAGACACCAGTGCCTAGCTTTCAAATAGCATGCAAGTGGACGAGAAAACAGTGGTGAGCCTGACTGAGAGCGCTGCAGTCGAGGTGAAGTCATTGCTGACAAAGCCCGAAAACGCGGGCAAGACGCTGCGCATTTACGTGGAGCAGGGCGGATGTTCCGGCATGCAGTACTCCATGACCTTCGATGAGAAACGCCCGGACGATGCAGAAACCCAATGGCATGGTGTTTCAGTCCTCGTCGACCCCTTCAGCGCGCAATACCTAAAGGGAACGGTGGTTGATTTCAGCGACAGCTTGACGGGAGGCGGTTTTAAAATGACGAATCCCAATGCGCGTCAGAGCTGCGGCTGCGGAAAGTCGTTTACGGCGTGATGCCGTAAAGGCCTTTCAGACCTACGGCTTCGCGTTGGCGTGCGTTTCCGCGTCCGCCTTCACTTCGTCCAGGAGTTTCTGAAGTTCGCTTTTCCTGGCGTTTACTTTCCGCTCTTTTAGAAACAATGGATCGTCGCGGTCCTGCACCATGGATATATCGCAATCGAGAAGAGTTTCGGTGTGCGCGCGGGGCGTCATGAACAATCGCACACGCGCCCAAACTGGGCCTGAATACCAATCGCCATAAAAGAAAGCGTTCATTGCAGTGGCTTTTTTCTCGAATACGATGTCCTTTTCATCATCTTCGCCGGGTTCAAAGCCGTGCTTGGTAAAGACCGCGTCGATGCTGGATTTGATCGTTTCGTTGGAAGCACCTTTGATGAGTACGGCCGCAGTGCGATTGGAGCCAAGCTTTTTTGGAACCGAGGCACAACCGCAAATCACAAAGGCTGAAAGAACGAAAAGGTAGACAACGAAAGAGGCCGATAATTTTGCGCGAATCATTTCTGTTCCTAGTTCTACACCGTTTTCGCGTGGTTTCTACCCAAAACGGGGAAAAGTTGGCACGGAGGCACTCACAGTTATTTCAAAGGAAAGACAATCCCTAACGTACGCGAACACAAGGCCTCCAGCGATCATTTGGAACATTCGCAATCAAGGAGAGAATTGTACTCCACAAACAGCGTTTGAGTTACGGCCGATCTGCGGAGCGCTTTGTTATTAAGTGATTGGCATTCGACGACGCCGAACGAGGTGAGGGAAAGGAATACACCATCGGAGTTCGACAGTTGGTCCAATGTCGCGTTCGATTCGCGCGAAGGAATCCCAAGCATTTTGCACAGACCCAAAACAATCGATCGGGTTACACCTGGTAAAACGCCGCTCGGCAATGGAGGCGTGTTGACAATGCCGTCTTGGATCCAGAACAGGTTGCTGCTGGAGCCTTCAACAGCAAAACCGTCGGTATTGAGGAGGATGATGTCGTCGGCGCCGGACGCATCCGCTTCAGCGCGCGCGAGAACCTGATGGAGCTTGTTGCAGGTTTTGATAGTGGACAGCTCCTCGTTTGCGGGCAGACGGATATTCGAACTGATCACGCGCCAGCGAGGCAATTCTGTTGGCCGCGCCGGCGCGGGGTGAAGAGCCATTACGATGGTGGGAGTATTTGCGCCCATTGGAGAATAGCCACGGCGCGAACTCTGTCCGCGCGAAATATTCAGGCGGAGCAGGGAATCAGGCGCTTGGTTTTGTGCGATCAACCGGGTCGCAAACTCGCGGAGTTCGGTGCGCGCATACGGGCATATGATTTTCAAAAGGTTCAGGCCAGCGTCGAGGCGTTTGACATGCGCCTCCCAACGGAATAGTTGGGAATTATACACACGGACTGTTTCGAACAGGCCATCTCCATATAGGAAGCCTCGATCGAATACGGAAATGAGCGCCTGCTCCTGCGGCACGAATTGACCGTTAAGAAATACGATCATGATCGGACCGATGCGACCGGCGAATTTGACGGGCAGCTAATTGCCTGCAGAATGCCGCTGGCTTTCGCCAGCGTTTCCTCATATTCGGCTTCGGGATTTGAATCCGCCACAATCCCTGCGCCGACATGCAGCCACGCCCTGTTCTCTTTGCAGATCGCGGAACGGATAGCGATGCTTAACTGACTTTCACGATTGAAACCAATGTAGCCGATCGCGCCGGTATAAGGTCCGCGGATAACGGGTTCAAGTTCATCGATAATTTCCATCGCCCGTATTTTGGGCGCGCCAGTGACGCTGCCACCGGGAAAGCAGGAAGCGAGGGCGTCGAAATGCGTTATATCAGGCCGTAAACGGCCTTCAATCGTTGAGACGAGATGTTGCACGTGCGAAAACCGTTCGAGCCGCACCAATTCGGGAACATAGACGGAACCGAACTCGCACACTTTCCCGAGGTCATTGCGCAACAGATCGGTGATCATTATGAGTTCCGCCATTTCCTTTTGGCTGGTCTGAAGTTCATAGGCAAGTTGCGTATCGCGAGTGGGATCGAGAGATCGCGGGCGCGTGCCTTTGATTGGGCGGGTCCGGATATGAGGACCGCTAAGTCTTAAAAATTGTTCGGGTGACGCCGAGGCAATTTGAAAATCTCCGCAGTTGAGAAAAGCGGAGAATGGGGAAGGGGAGATTGCTGTGAGACGCTCAAAAAGTTCCCATGGGGTAAACGAGAGCGGCAGCGATAGCCGTTGAGCAAGGTTTGCCTGATAAATATCGCCGGACCGGATATACCGTTGGCAGGTTTTGACTCGGTCGACGAACTGTTGGGCCGTGAGATTGGAACGGGCACATTCAGCGATGCGCGGGTCGTTAGATCGCTGTGCGTGTTCTGGAACGTGCGCAGCGTGAGTCTCAGACGCATGGGCCAGCAATTCCATCCAGGAGTTTGCGCGCTCGATGGCCCGAGCTTCATCACGGGAACCGTCGGCACTCAGTCCGGTGCAAATGATCCATGCTTTTCCGAGTGCGTGGTCAAATGCCAGCAGGCTGTCGTAAAAGCCGACGGCGCAATCGGGCAATTCGAGATCATTCAATGCCCGGCGCGGGAGTTTTGGTTCGACAAAGTTTTTTAGATCGTATCCCCAATATCCAAAACAGCCCCCGAGCGGGAATGGCAGGTCGAGTTCGTCCAGTAATTCGTACCGCGACATGAGCGCATCCAGTAATCTCCACGGATCGCCATATTGGATTTCGGAACAGTGGCCGCGAGTTATCTCTGCGCGGGAGCCGAACGAACGGAATGTGAGAAACGGCTCAGAAGTTAAGAAGGAGTAACGAGCGTGCCTGGTGTCGCGTTGACTGCTATGAAGGAAGACCAGGCCGGGCAGATGCGATAACCCGGCAGCTATAGACTCCGGAGAATGATTAGAGACGATTTGTTTTACAATCGGTCGCATAATCGTCGTTGGTAAATGCACGGGTACTCATGCGTCAGGCTAATTAAATCCTAAAGCATTCAGGAGATTCTTATCGGATTTCAGAGGGCTGACCAGCGCGAGATTCAGGCGTTCAGGGCGGAAGAAGTCGCGCGCGGCCGCGGATATCTCCGCAGGCTTTACCGCCAGCAAACGGCGTTTGAGTTGGGCGGGCGGCATAACTTTACCATACCCGAGAAGTTGTTCGCCGATGTTGTTCATCTGGTTCTCTGTGCTTTCAGCGCCCAAATCGATCTGGCCGGAGAGATATTCCTGGGCACGACGGAGTTCGGCCTTCGCGGGCGGTTTATGCGAAATGCGACGCAGTTCTTTCCCGATGAGCTTGAGCGTTTTCGGCAGGTTGTTCGTGTCCAATCCGGCTGACACGACAAAGTCGCCCGTGTCGGCGAAAAAACTCGGACTGGTGTAGACCGAATAGGCAAGGCCGGAATCTTCCCGGATGATCTGGAAAAGCCGGGAGCTCATATTTTCACCAAGAATTGTGTTGAGCAAGCGTACCGCGTAACGGCGAGGGTCATGACGCGAGCACGACCGGAACCCCAGGGCGATATGGGTCTGCTCGCTGTCTTTGCGAACTAGCCGGATACCGGAAACAGATTGAGGATTGCCGGCGGCAACGAATTGCGGACTCGGGCGTCGTTTGAGTTTACCGGCAAAGCGCTTAACCGCTTTCATTAGTTGAATGTGTTTCAGTTTTCCGGCCGCAACGATCACAGTGTTGGCCGACACGTAATTGTTCCGGAGATAGTCGAGGAGTCGGTCTCTTGACAATCCATCCAGCGTTTTCGGAGTGCCGGTGATCGGACGCCCAAGTGGTTGTCCAGGCCACAGAATCGAGTTCAATACTTCGTGAACATGGTGATGCGGCTGATCGAGATACATGGCGATCTCTTCCTTGATCACATCACGTTCTTTCGCCACTTCGGCTGGAGCGAACAACGAATTGAGCAGCATGTCGGAAAGCACTTCGAGAATCGCTTCAAACCGGTTATGCGCGGCGCGAGCGTGAAAACACGTAACTTCCTCGCTCGTGAAAGCGTTCAAGTAACCGCCCACGCCTTCGACAGCTTCAGAAATATCTTTGGCTGATCGTTTTTTAGTCCCTTTGAAAAGCAGGTGTTCTATAAAGTGACAAACACCATTAAATTCCGGGGACTCATAGCGCGAACCAACCCCGACCCAGATGCCGACGCTGACGGAGGTCATGTGCGGCATTTCAGCCGAGGCGACGGTCAGGCCGGAATCAAGTTTGGTGACAGTATACACCTCGCCAAAGGTGAGCCATGACGGCGGTAGCGACAAGTGGAACATACGTGATTTGCTCAGTGCCCGTGGACATTTTGGGTGTAAACTGCGTGAGCACTTGAGCGATTCATGGTCTAATTACCTTCGAATTCACAATCTATTCGTCTATGCCGGTTGAATCATCTTTGCAGATACCTGCGATCGGTGTGCGTCCCGCGTCGGGGAAGGCGGAGCGGCATGCAACCCTCTGCTCGCGATTGGTACTCCTGGGTGGAACAAGCATTGCCATTGGAATTCTTTGGGACATTTCATGGCATCGCACGATTGGCCGGGACACGTTCTGGACTCCCGCGCACATGGCGATCTATTTCGGCGGATTATTGGGTGGGCTTACGTGCGGATGGCTGGTTTTGAAGACGACGTTTTTTGGCTCGCAGGAGGAGAGGGCGGCCACTGTTAGCATCTGGGGGTTCCGCGGGCCTTTTGGCGCCTGGGTGACTATCTGGGGCGCCTTTGCGATGTTGACCTCGGCTCCATTCGATAATTGGTGGCACAATGCGTACGGAGTCGATGTGAAAATCCTGAGTCCGCCGCATACGGTGCTGGCATTGGGGATGTGGGGTTGCGTTCTGGGCGCGCTGTTACTTCTCCTGAGAGAGCAAAACCTTGCGGGCCCAAGCGTGAGTGGAGGCGATGCAAGTCAAACCATTCGACCGCTTTATGTCTATGCTTCCGGCGTGCTTGTGGTGATGGCGAGTGTCTTCCTGATTGAAGTCAGTTGGCCCAACGAGCAACGAGGCGCAAAGTTTTACGAATTCTCCGCGGCTACGTTTCCGTTCTATTTAATGTGGTTGGCGCGCGGCTCGAAACTGCGCTGGGCGGCCACCTGGATCGCGCTCGTTTATATGGGCATTACGGCAGCGATGGCCTGGGTGCTGCCGCTATTTCCGGGGCAGCCACGGCTTGGTCCGATTTATAATCCGGTGCGGCACTTCGTGGCGCTGCCGTTCCCATTGATCCTGATGGTGCCGGCATTCGGATTGGATTTGCTGCGTCTGTGGATTGGGCATGGACGCGGGTGGCTGCGCGATTGGCTGCTTGCTGTCGTCGCTGGCCTGGCATTTTTCGGGCTGTTTCTCCTGGTGCAATGGTATTTCTCGGCGTTCCTGATCAGTCATTGGGCAGAGAATTGGTTTTTCGCCACCATCAATCACTGGGGGTACCGGGAAGGCATCGGTGAGTGGCGCTATCGATTTTGGAAGGAAGGCATGACGCCATTTTCTCTAAAGGCAGCCGTGCTCTCATCAGTGTTGTCAATCCTCGCGGCCCGGATCGGCTTGTGGCTTGGGAATTGGATGGCGAAGGTGCGGAGATGAGGTGCATAGAACTTCACTACGGGAGACGGATGATTGCAATCCTGCTCCTTGCTTCATTGCCTTTGTGCGCCGAAGCCCATGTAGGCAGCCCAAACGTGTTTTTCGAGGGGTATGCTGGACCGTATCGAACATATATTGTGGTGCAGCCCGCAGAAGTCATTCCTGGGCTTGCGCAAATTTCCGTTCGAATAGACGGAGGCGGGGTGTCGCAAGTGACGGCGTTGCCCATGAAATGGAATACGGGAAGGAAAGGTGCCCCGCCGCCTGATATCGCGACGCCCGTTCGAGGTGAAACGAATCTTTATACCGCGCAACTCTGGTTTATGGAGCCCGGAGCGCACGGCATCGAGATTGGAATCCGCGGCAAAGCAGGAGAAGGGAGCGTGATCGTTCCCGTGAACGCCGAAGCTACCCGCGTGTTGAAGATGCCGCGTGGGCTGGGCGCAGCCCTGATTGGATTGGGTATATTACTGATCGCGTTGCTCGTCAGCATCATCGGCGCAGCAGCGAGGGAGAGCGTTGTAGAACCAGGAGCCGTGCCCTCGACCCGGCATGTTTGGCGGGGACGCGGCATTATGGTCGGAGCTACAGTGTTGCTGGCACTTCTGCTTTGGGGTGGTGAGCACTGGTGGCGCGTTGAGGCTGCAGACTATCGAGATAATCTCCTCTCGAGGCCGGTGAAAACGGAGGCCGCGATTGAAGTGAGCGGAACGAACCGGACTATGCGCATTAAAGTGCCGGAATTTGCCCGGGGCACACCGCCGCTGGTTCCCGATCACGGTAAATTGATGCATCTATTTATGGTGCGAGAGCCATCGCTTGATGCATTTGCACATCTGCACCCGGTAAAACTCGATAAAAAAACCTATTCAGCGCCTGTGCCAGATTTGCCCGCGGGAAGATACAGATTTTATGCGGACGTCACATATGAAACCGGATCGTCGGATACCCTGACAAACAGCGTGGAATTACCGGGTATTGAGTCGGTTGCTGCTTCCTCGAACAAGACTATCGCGATCCGCTCGGATGAAGATGATGCGTGGACAGCATCTGTTTCCAACGTCGGAGCTCCAGGTGGAGCCTATGCGCCCGGTCCAGGATGCCTCGCAAGATTCATCAGCTCCGGACCAATTCGGGCCGGTAATAGCGCGGATCTCAAGTTCGTGGTGCAAGACGAGGCCGGCCGCCCTATAAAACTTGAGCCTTACCTGGGAATGACAGGACATCTCGTGGTGACCCGGCGAGACGGCGCTGTGTTCACGCATTTGCATCCGGGCGGCAGCGCCTCAATGGCGGCGATGCAACTTTCTGCGCTGCGAGCAGAAGGTAAGCTGCCGCTGAGAGTTGCGTTCGGAAAAGAAGACCCTGTTTGCAAACTCCCCGACGCAGGAGCGAAAGAGTTGGCGTGGCTGAATGGTCCGTCGGTGGATGAAGGTGTCGTGACGTTCCCTTATGCCTTCCCAAAGGAAGGACAGTATCGTTTGTGGCTGCAGGTGCGAGTGAAAGGGGAAGTGAAGACCGCGGTGTTTGATGTAAGTGTCGACGGCACGGGAATGCGGAAGCAGGCAGGGGCGCTGGCAAAGCTGAGTCGTTAATATCTAAAGATGAAAAAGCTCGAAAACTCGAAGCAATCCCGGACCAAAAAGCGGTTTAGTCGCCGGTGCTCCGCGCCGTTGCGGTGAGCAGATCAGCGCTGAGATCATTGCGCCAGGCATGGTTTGGGTCGTTAGCAACTCTTTGAATTATTTGTCGCATTTCAGCGAGGATCGGAACGCTAGCTCGATCGTAAACATCTCCCTGGAGGATGCGCGTGATTTGCGCACGCGTGTCGGGTTTCGAGATCAAGTCGAAGAAAAGCGGCGGTAACTGATAATACATTATGATGAACTCGCGCCAGATATCCACACCGGCCCGAATCGAGGATTCATAAGCGGCAAACGAGCCTGCGGAGACGTCGCCTCTTAGCAGCGCGTCGATAATGGCTGAAGCAGCGCGTTTGGCGGATTCCATCGCCACACTAACGCCGGAAGAGAATACCGGGTCAACAAAACGTGCCGCATCTCCTACCAGCAGCCAGCCGTCGCCGGCAAATCGGTCCATCACATAACTATAGTTCCCATCCCGTGTATAGGCGTGGACAGGTCGCGCGTTTGCCATCCGCTTGGCCAGGACGGGATGGCTGTTGATATGCCGGGCGAAGAACTCATCCGGCGGTTCTGAACTTTTCGGGAAATCAGCCGTCCGGGTTACTATTCCGACAGATGTGATTGTGTCGTTGATGGGAATGATCCAAATCCACGCCCGCGGAATCGAAAGGACGTGGATGTGGATGTAGTCGGCGGTTTCCGTGGGTCCACGATCAACATTCTCAAACCAGTTATGAACGGCAAACTGGTCAAAGAGCGCGTCATGGTGTTTCAGGCGTAATTGTGAACCAAGAACGGTGCCGCGGCCGGAGGCGTCGACAACCAACTTACAACGGAGTGACTTTGGCGCGCCGTTAATTCTGGTGTGAATGGTGATTGGCGCGTTGGATTGATGAGAAGATTTTTCAGATCGGAACCTGGGATCGGGCGGCAAGATGCCGCCCTCTACGGCAAGCGGGACGCCCGCCGCTACCGGGAATTCGACCCGTTCGACGCGCGCTGATTCGATCACCCGTGAACCCTGCCGCGCGGCGTGTTGGAGCAGCAATTGATCAAAGCGGCTCCGATCTACATGGTACGTATAATCCTGCGACAGGCCTAGTTCCGGGATTTCGCGGAAACGAATGACACATTCGCGCGGGTCCGACCAGTGCGTCCACACCGCCCCGTGCTTGTGAATGAATCCTTCTCGCTCCATCACCGACAAAAACTCGATATCCTGGAAAATCCGGGTTGTTGAGCAGACAAGCGACTCACCAACGTGCGGCCGGGGATGAACCGCTTGGTCAAGCACGATGTGGTCAATGCCCGCTCGCGCCAGATAAGCGGCGAGCGTTGAACCGGCCGGGCCGCCGCCGATAATGATAACAGTGGCGTCGAGATTCGATTCCGCTGCCAGGCATGGAGTTCCGGCTTTAGCCGGTTCCGAGCCTTGGGTGGGGCTATCAGGACCGCCTGAAGACTGAACTCCAAACCTTTCGACGGGCGGGTTTAGCCGCCCGTCAGGCTTTGGGTGCTTGGCCTCGCCTGGACTCGTTGAATGCGAAGGTTCGGCCGATTGCCCCGCAAAATGCAAGTGCTCAAGGATGTCGCTGCGAAGACGCAGAAACTCCGGGCTGTTGCGCTCCCGCGGTCGGGGCAGCGTGATATCGATGTTCCGTTCAATTCGCCCGGGTCGAGGAGTGAGGATCACTATGCGATCACTCATGTAGATTGCTTCGTCGATGTCATGCGTGACGAGCAGGACCGTGGTGCCGCGCGCTTGCCACAAACGCAGCACTTCGTCCTGCATGCGCATCCTCGTGAAGGCGTCAAGCGCTCCAAGTGGTTCATCCAACAGCAGAATTTTTGGGTGATTGATCAATGCGCGCGCCAATGCGATCCGCTGAGCCATGCCGCCGGAAAGATGATGCGGAAAAGAGTTGGCAAATTGTTCCAGACCGACAAGCCGCATGAACTCGGCCACTTCATTGCGTTTAGATTGAAGCAATCCGCGAGCGACCAGACCCGATTCGATATTGCGCCGCACGGTCAGCCACGGGAATAAGTTAGGGTCCTGGAACACCAGGCCCCGTTCAGCATTTGGTCCACGGATGGCTTCATTGCCGACCAGAAGTTGGCCGGAGTTTGCTGTGTCGAGCCCGGCGACCAGGCGGAGCAGGGTGGATTTTCCGCAACCGCTGGGTCCGATGAGCGATACGAACTCGCCGGGCGCGAGCGAGATCGAAACGTTATCGAGCGCAAGCGTGCGCACCTGAGGATCATCGATGGCCGCAAAGTCTTTGCTGACATCCAAAATCCGCAAGGATGCACCTTCGTGCGGAGACATTGGTTGAGGGCTTACCATTTAATCGTTCCCTTCTGCCAGATCAGCACCCGGTCACGGACTTTGAATAACAGCGTCATGATCGAAGAAAAAAATGCGGCCATGATGACCAACGCAGCGTATACTTTTCCATATTCCGCCCACGCTTGAGCCCAGCCAAGGTACCAGCCCAGGCCCGACTTGACGCCCACCGTTTCCGCGACGACCAGTGTCAGGAATGATGCCCCCAAACCCATGAATAATCCGACAAATATATTCGGCATCGCTGCAGGTATTGCGACGCGGAAAATGAGGTAAGCCGGGCTTGCACCAAGAGTTCGAGCAACATCGAGATATGACGCGCGGGTGTTTGAAATTCCGGAGGCTGTCAGCATCGTCACCGGAAACCAAACCGCCAGCGCAATCAGCCCGATCGCAGACAGCGTCGTAGACGGCGACACGACCATCGCGAGGGGAATCCAGGCGGTTGCGGGAATGGGGCCGATAAGTTTCAGCAGCGGCATGCCCCAATACCGCGCTTGCATGAACCAGCCGATGCAAACGCCCGTTACGAGCGCAATGGCGACGCCAATAAGGTAACCCGAAATTAAAAGGATTAGTGAATGCCACGTGCTATCAAAGAGCATCGCGCGATCGTAGAGAAGATTGTAAAGAATCGCGGGCGGCGAAGGGAAGTAGGGCATCGGAAGCCAGTGCAAGCCGCTGGTAATTATCTCCCCGATCGTCAGCGCAACTATGCCTGCCGCCAGGATGGGAAATATGTGCTCCATCCACTGGCGAAAACGCGGAAAATTCGATTGGAATAATAATCCTGCCAGGGACAGAACGAGAAGAATTCCCAAAAGGATTGAATACGAATGACTCTCATTAGCCGTTTGCCTTTCGGTCATCGCCAAGTGAATCGGGAATGCCAACAGGATAGCTATTGGAAACGAGAGTTGCGCTCGGAGTCGCGGTTTTGAGCGGGCGATCTGCGGTTGGTCGGCGCTGAGCGTTTCGGGGGAGCGCGGCGCGTTGGCAGAATTAGGTGCGGATAGTGTAGAAGTCATTCCGGAGTTACAAAGCAGCAGCGGTCCTGGGAGTCCGCCAGGATAATTTGGGCGAAGCGGCGAATATCCTGTTGGGAAGGCACATCACCCGCAATTCTCTCAACTTCGAGATTTTGTATCCAATCATCTGAAACGCCATCGAGGTGCACAAATGCTTTAGACAGTGCGGCCAAATCGGTCGAGGTGCGCAACATGCCGGCACGCTTCATTTCGAACGCGGCAGATTTCACAGCGGCTTCCGCTCCCGAGACGCTTGGCATGTAGCGCAAGTGCGAAAGCGCGATTGAATTCAGTTCTGCATTCGAGGCGATATACTTTTTTTGCACCGAGAGAATCGCTGCCGCCCGGGGATTGGTGTTCACCCATTTAGCGCCTTTGAGCAGCGCGCGCGTCGCCGCGGCGCTCGTTTTGGGATTCTTCGATAGAAATTTACCGTTCACTATCACCGCGCAACAATATTCGTCTTTGTAGCCTTCGTCGGCGGCTTGATCGGCGATGTTCCGAACCTTGCCATCCGCGAGCAGCAGGCTCCCGATAGGTTCGGCATTTGCCACGGCGTCCACTTCGCCCTTGTCCAAAGCCAGGCCGAGTTGTGCCGCCGGGAAAACGAGCCAGGTTATTTCTTTGCCGGGGTCAATACCATGTGAGCCGAGCACGCGGTTCGCAAAAATGAAAGGGGGCGTTCCCATGCCGGGCACCCCGATGCGCTTTCCGCGAAGGTCTTCTACCGAGTGAATCTTCCCTTTGGTGGCGGCCTGAACACGGAGACAACCCTTGTGTATTCCGCCGGTGAACTTCACATCCAACCCTTGCTCTACCGGTTTAAGAAAATACATGATCAGATGGTGAGTGATATCGTAACCGCCAAGCGCTAGAACGTCTTTGTAATTGGCCCACTCGCATTTGACCAGGCTGATATCCAATCCTTCCTCTTTGAAAAAGCCCTTCTCGACTGCGGCGAAGATCGGCGCTTCGCAGGTAAGCCCGATGTAACCCACGCGCACCTTGTTGGTCTCTCCAATCTGTTCTTTGTGGCAACTGGTCAGCAGCGAACAAATCAATAGCGCTGCGATCGAAAACAATGCATTTTGGAACATCCCGTTCCATGCGACCAACAAAAATCTGCCCGCGGGCTGCGCCATAGTTTGTTTTATCCATAGCTGATAGGACGGGTGTGTGCAAACGTTGCTTTCACGGCGAAGCGTCCTTATGCATGGTAGGTGAAACCCTGATAAGCAAGTCAAAGCAGTGAATTTGCCCGTATTTTAACCGTTCGCCGGGGAATCAGATCAGCCGGTAGGGTTTTGATTTCATTTTGCACTCGAACGAAACCGTACATAGTTGAAGTGATGATCAAACCGGCAACGCCCACACCTGCACAGTTGCATGCGCGCGGACGCGAGCAGTCTGAACTCCATGAGAAGGCCTTGGACTTTCCAGCACAGTGGGATCCGAAGCTTGGAATTCACGTGACTTGAAGTCGCGGCCGCACTGACCCTATAGTGAGTCGTATTAATTTAAATCATACCAACATGGTCAAATAAAACGAAAGGCTCAGTC
>JADMIO010970565.1_pt1 | contig 23354 bp, 22 predicted proteins | sample 8958161 | NCBI WGS metagenome assembly JADMIO01 (sample SAMN16585339, study PRJNA669376) | soil metagenome | isolation source: Crop rotation soil | place: USA: Cullars Rotation, Alabama | collected 2011
AGCAGCTGCCATCCGCCACTTCAGGGATGAGTTTGAATGGCATGTATCGAACCCAGAAGAGTCACAGGCAAGAAACTTTGGCCTGGCACATTATGCGGATGCCCTGGAAGTAATGGCATAACACTTAGAACGGCCGCTTAGTAGCCTATGATCGATCCGCGCCCCCTGCATCAGTACGCGACAGGCGCACGAAAAATGAAGAACAATGAAAGTAACAATTGACAATATCAGCATAGATGTAGCTCCCGGCACCACTATCCTGCAGGCTGCCCGGCAGATCGGTGGAGAGGTCACACCTCCCGCCATGTGCTACTACTCCAAGCTGGAAGGCTCGGGTGGTAAATGCCGCACCTGCCTTGTGGAAGTAAGCAAGGGCTCTGAAAAGGACCCGCGTCCTATGCCCAAGCTCGTCGCCTCCTGTCGCACCGGGGTAATGGACGGAATGGAGGTGAAAAGCATGACTTCCGAAAAGGTACTGGATGCCCGCAAGGGTGTTACGGAGTTCCTGCTCATCAACCACCCGCTCGACTGTCCGGTTTGCGACCAGGCCGGCGAATGCGACCTGCAGGACCTCGGCTATGAGCACGGAGGAGCCGGTACCCGCTATGAGTTCAAGCGCCGCACTTTCGAGAAGGAAGACATCGGGCCATATATCCAGCTTCACATGACGCGCTGCATCATGTGCTTCCGTTGTGTTTTCACCGCCGAGCAACTTACCCAAACCAGAGAGCACGGAATCCTGGATCGGGGAGAGCATGCCCAGATATCCACCTACCTCAATAAGGCCCTGGGTAATGAATTCATAGGCAACGTCATAGATGTGTGCCCGGTAGGAGCGCTGACCGATAAGACGTTTCGCTTCAAGAACCGCGTCTGGTTCACTAAGCCTCTCGACGCGCATCGTAATTGCGAATGCGAAGGTTGCAGCGGCCGCGTTCGTATATGGATGCGCGGCGACGAAGTATTCCGCGTGACTGCCCGCAAGGATGCCTGGAATGAAGTAGAAGATACCCCGGAAGGCAAGCCGGGATGGATTTGCAATACCTGCCGCTTTGAGAAGAAGAATACCGCCGACTGGATCATAGAAGGCCCTTCTCAGATCAACCGCCACAGCGTGATCTCCCAGGGCCACTATCTGGGCCTGAAAAAGCCTAAGGATACCCTAACTGAACTGATGGGACGAGCCCCGAAGCATTTGATGGATATTCATCAGGTAAGCGACGTCAACAGGCCGGAGATAGACCTCAGCCTGATTAAGGGGCCGGCACATACGGATGATTTTAGACATGCCAACACCGCACCGCAACATAAGGAAATCAATCTGGAAGAGAGCGGAGAAGGCTAGACAGCTTATTCTTCCCTCAAAAAGAAAACACAGGTAAAGACCCACATCTTTTAACTTACTGACTAATTTCGCGCCGCTTATGTTTCTTGCGATTGGCTTAGGATTCATCATCCAGAAATTTATCCTCGTCACGATCATCCTTCTCGGCTCGCTCGGGGTGGCCATGTATGCTACCTGGGCTGAACGAAAGGTGGCCGCCGTCATGCAGGATCGCCGGGGCCCGAACCGCGCAGGCCCATTTGGCCTGTTCCAACCACTGGCCGATGGTCTCAAGCTGTTCATGAAGGAGGAAATCATCCCCAGTGGATCTACCCGTTTCATATTCATTCTCGGCCCTTGCCTTGCAATGCTGACGGCCACCATGACCAGCGCGGTCATTCCCTGGGGGCCGGATATTGTATTAAAAAGCTCCAATGTTATTTCCCTGCAGGTCGCCGATATCAATATCGGAATACTGTTTGTCTTTGCGGTGGTGAGCCTCGGAGTCTATGGCGTCATGCTCGGTGGATGGGCCAGCAATAACAAATTTTCACTGCTCTCCTCCATTCGTGCCGCCTCTCAGGCCATCTCATACGAGCTGGCAATGGGTATCTCGCTGATCGCACTTCTGATGATGACCGGCTCCCTGAGCCTCCGTGATATCGTGGCACAGCAGCATGGCTTTTGGAATAACGGCTATCCAACCTGGTTCATTTTCAAGCAGCCATTGGGTTTCTTCATTTTCCTCGTCTGCGCATTTGCCGAGCTGAACCGTGCTCCTTTTGACCTTCCTGAGTGTGAAAGTGAGCTGAACATGGGCTACCACCAGGAGTACTCTTCAATGAAGCTGGGCTTCTACCTCTTCGCGGAGTACATCAACATGTTCATTTCCTCGGCAGTAATTGCAACCCTGTTCTTCGGCGGTTACAATTTCCCCTTTATGGACCAGGTAGCGGCAAAGCTCGGTGACGGTTCCATCCTCATGGCGCTGATCTGTGTAGGCGCCCTGATGACCAAAATCGTTTGCCTGATCCTCTTCTTCATGTTTGTGCGCTGGACACTTCCCCGCTTTCGCTATGATCAACTGATGAACCTTGGATGGAAGAGTCTTATCCCCCTGGCCTTGGCAAATATGCTGATCACAGGTGGTCTCATTCTTTGGGTGTTTAATAAATAATGGCATGCTCCGGGTCACTATTATTAGGTGGTCCGCGAAAAGACTTAGATAAAATGCAGATAACGAACAGAGCAAAAGCAGTTGACCGTAGTCCGATGACCTTCGGGGAACGGATATATGTGGTGAACATCGCCAAGGGCCTTGCCATTACGCTCAGTCACATATTCAAGAAGAAGCCTACCATCAACTACCCCGAAGTAAAGCGCCCCTTCTCTCCGGTGTTCCGTGGGCTGCATATTCTTAACCGGGATGAGGAAGGCCGTGAACGCTGCACAGCCTGTGGCCTTTGCGCACTTGCCTGCCCGGCCGAAGCCATTACAATGGAAGCTGCGGAAAGACAAGTGGGCGAAGAGAACCTCTACCGCGAAGAGAAGTACGCCGCCAAATATGAGATAAATATGCTGCGTTGTATCTTTTGCGGTTACTGCGAAGAGGCCTGCCCGAAAGACGCTGTATACCTGACTGAAACAGTCGCCCCTTCCAACTATAACCGGGAGAGCTTTATTTATAAGAAAGAGGATTTGTTGATTCCCAAGAAGTAGAAAGTAGCTGCCAACCACTATGCCTGTACAAGAAATTCTGTTCTGGATCCTTTCCGTTGCAGCCCTCAGCTTCGCAATGGGGGTCGTGCTTAGCCGCAATCCGGTCAACTCCGTTCTTTTCCTCATCCTCACCTTCTTCAGCATCTCAGGTCATTACATCCTGATGAATGCCCAGTTCCTGGCAGTCGTAAATATCATCGTCTATGCCGGCGCGATCATGGTGCTCTTCCTCTTTGTGATCATGCTGATGAACCTGAACGCCGATGTGGAGCCCCAGAAAAGCAAGCTGGTCCAATTGGCCGGAGCTGTCAGCGGAGGCGCCTTGCTGCTGGTAATGCTTGCAGCGCTCCGGAGTTCCTATCTCCCTCCCCTTGAGCAGAATTCTACAAGTATCGGTCTTATCAGCAATCTGGGCAAGACTTTATTCACCCAGTATGTGCTGCCGTTTGAGATTAGCTCAGTGCTGTTCCTCAGCGCAATGATCGGTGCGATCGTTGTGGGTAAGAAAGATGATTCGGTACACCGTGACGTTAGTATCGGCGACCAGATAGACGGTATGGACAATCTCGTCCGGCCCGACACTCCCAGTACCTATCCTCCGCGTGAGAATGCCCGCACCGTAGTTCCCGAACACGATCACTACGAGTCCCACTCATAAATCTCAATTCCTAATTCTTAACCGATCCCAGGTCTTGCCAACTCAATACTACCTCTTCCTCTCGCTCGCCCTGTTTTGCATTGGCATCATGGGTACGCTCATGAGGCGCAATGCCATCATCATCTTCATGTGCATCGAGCTTATGCTGAATGCTGTGAACCTGCTCCTGGTGGCATTCTCCAAAATGTACAACAATGCCGACGCCCAGCTAATGGTTTTCTTCATCATGGTGGTAGCCGCAGCTGAGGTAAGCGTTGGCTTGGCGGTTATCGTGATGATGTATCGCAAGGTGCATAGCGTCGATGTCAATATTCTAAACCGGCTTAAACACTAAACCTCCGGGTTGATGATCCAATACATTTACTTAGTTCCGCTGTTTCCACTTATTGGCTTCCTTATCAACGGGCTTGGATGGAAAGCGCTGCCTCATAAGGCAGGTGGTATTATCGGCTCTCTGGCCATTCTGGCCTCCTTTGTCGTGTCACTGCTGATATTCTTCGAGGTTCGCTCAGGCGCTGCCGGGATCGTACAGCTGTTTTCCTTCATCCAGAGCGGTAAGCTGAACATTCCTTTTGCCTTCCAGGTAGATGCCTTGTCTTCCCTTTTCCTGCTGATCATTACCGGCGTAGGTTTCCTCATCCACGTGTATTCTGCCAGCTATATGGGTCACGATGAAGGGGTCGTAAAATACTTCTCCTACCTGAACCTGTTCGTGTTCTCGATGCTCCTGCTGGTGCTGGGCGCCAGCTACCCCATCATGTTCATCGGCTGGGAAGGTGTCGGTCTTTGCTCTTATCTTCTTATTGGATTCTGGTACAAGAACCGCGACTATACCAACGCCGCCAAAAAGGCCTTCGTGATGAACCGTATCGGCGACCTTGGCTTCATCGTGGGTATGCTCCTGTTGCTTTACAACTACGGCACACTGAGCTACGGCGAGTTCTTCCCACAACTTGGCTCTGCCACGGACCTCACCGGCACAGACATTAAGAACTGGATCGCCATCTGCTTCTTTATCGGGGCTACCGGTAAGAGCGCCCAGATCCCCCTCTTTACCTGGCTACCGGATGCGATGGCCGGCCCGACCCCTGTCAGTGCCCTCATCCATGCTGCAACCATGGTAACTGCCGGCATCTATATGATCGCGCGCAGCCACCTTCTCTATGATATGGCCCCGATGGCCCGCGATATAGTTGCCTATGTAGGCCTGGCCACGGCAATAGTCACCGCTACCATCGCGCTGCGTCAATACGACATTAAGAAAGTGCTCGCCTATTCAACGGTAAGCCAGCTTGGATTCATGTTCATTGCACTGGGCTGTGGCTCCTATACCACCGCGGTATTCCACGTAATGACACACGCCTTCTTCAAAGCCTTGCTGTTCCTTGGCTCTGGCTCTGTAATTCATGCCATGGGCGGAGAGCAGGACATCCGTGTCATGGGTGGCCTCGGAAAGAAGATGCGGATCACCCAATTCACCTTCCTCATCGGTTGCCTCGCCATTGCGGGAATACCCGGCTTCTCCGGTTTCTTCTCAAAAGACGAAATCCTGACCGCCGCATTCGCCCGGAATCCGGTACTGTACTACGGTGGAGCAGTCGCTGCATTGATGACTGCGATCTACATGTTCCGTCTCTACACACTTACGTTTACCGGCGCTTTCCGTGGCACGCATGAGCAGGAGCATCACCTGCATGAAAGCCCGGCGGCCATGACCATTCCCCTCGTCCTGCTCGCTATCCTTGCAGTGATAGGCGGTTATGTTGGCTTGCCTGCCGTCATCAGCGAGCATCATGCGCTGCGCAGCTTCCTTGGATTGAATGGAGCGGTAGTAAACTATCACGAGCTCATGGAAAGAGTAGAGGCACTTGGACATAGCCGCGAATGGATGCTGATCGGCGTCTCTGTTGCGATCGCCATCATCGGCTCGGCCATCGGCATATTCTCCAACCGGCGTGTTGATTTCCGCCCTGCAAGCGGACTGACGCTCGCCATGGAAAAGAAATGGTATGTGGATGAACTCTACGATGCCGTAGTGGTACGGCCTCTCATGGCGTTCAGCGGCCTGCTCGACCGTTATGCAGAGCGCAAGGGAATAGATGCCTCCGTGAATGGTGTTGGAAAGTTTGTACGCTGGAGCTCAGACAGGGTGCGGCTGGTGCAGAGCGGACAGGTTGGCTACTACATTTTCATAATGGTGCTCGGCATGACTGCATTACTCGCTGTAGGCTTTTTCGTCAATCCTTTTAAGTAAATATTTTTTGCCGGTGTCTGAGGGCCTCGTTGCTCCCGGTTCCGGAAAGAAACTCTTTGTAATGATCCTTCTTTCTCTCATACTTATTCCTCTGGTGGCTGGTCTGCTTTGCTTTGTCGCAAAGCGCGCAGCACAGTATATCGCACTGGGATTCTCTTCGCTGCTGATGGGGCAAGGCATCGGAGCGGTATTTGCTGCTCACGGTTCCCCACTTACGTTTTCCTGCGCCTGGATGCCCCAGATCGGTGCGTCCTTCAGCCTGCTGGGCGATACGCTTAGTACCATGCTCACTGCACTGTCCGGCATCGTGCTGCTGGTGGTAATGCTCAGTCAGCAGAATAAGGAAGTGGAAAACCCGGGATCATTTTATGGGCTGATGATGCTTAGCGTCGCTGGCATCAATGGCGTCTTCCTCGCAGCCGACGGACTATTGTTCTACTTTTTCTGGGAACTGGCCCTGATCCCTGTGTACTTCCTCTGCTCTCAATGGGGCGGAGACCGCCGGATCCCGGTCACCTTCAAGTTCTTTATCTACACCTTCCTGGGCTCCCTGATGATGCTGGCGGGCCTCATCTACATCTACCTGCAGACGCCCAGCCACAGCTATGCCTGGGCCGACCTGGTGGCCGTTGGAAACGGATTGCCACACAGCTCACAGCTTTGGGTCTTTATCCTGGTCTTCATCGCCTTTGCGATCAAGATGCCCCTGTTTCCATTCCATACCTGGCAGCCGGATACGTATGAAGCTTCACCTACACCGGTGACCATCATCCTCTCTGCCCTGATGGTGAAAATGGGCATTTATGGGGTCATTCGCTGGGTAATTCCATTCTACCCCGAAGCACTGGCCCAATACAGCAATATCATCATCAGCCTCTCTGTTGCAGGGATCCTCTATGCGTCGTGCATCGCTATGATGCAGACCGACCTGAAGCGCCTGGTGGCATATTCCTCAATTGCCCACATGGGCCTGATGTGCGCCGCCGCTTTCTCTATGCAAAGTCCCGACGTTATGCACGCCGGCATCAATACTTCCGCACATGGACTATTGGTCCAGATGTTCAACCACGGCATCAATATCACGGGCATGTGGGTCATGGTGCAGATGATTGAGAACAGGTACGGCACCCGCGATATGACAAAACTTGGCGGAATGGCCAGTGCCGCCCCATGGATGAGCATTGCCCTGGTGATTATCGCATTTGCCAACATCGCACTGCCGCTGACGAACGGCTTCATCGGCGAGTTCATGCTGTTCAATGGCCTCTTCCAGAGCGCTTCACAATACCACGTGGTATTTATGGTCATCGCAGGCATCGGGGTAATACTCGGCGCCGTCTACACCCTGACTATGGTTCAGCGTGTGGCCTATGGAAACGCTGTAGAAGGCGTAACCACCACCGATATCTCATCCAATGAGTTCTGGGCACTGGCTATCATCATTTCCCTGATCCTGTTCCTTGGCGTTTATCCGCAGCCCTTCCTTAATCTTCTTAGCATATAAGTCACCTAGCAAATACATGTACTCGATTATCGCTACCACGCTCTGCGGCATCATTATGATGGCTGTGGGCGCCTTTGTCAGTGAAAAGAAAGGCGTGGCTACACTGGCTGCCTTGTTGCTGCTGCTCCTGCTCCTGATTAACTGCGTGGAATTGACGGTGTTCCTGAAGCCCTCAGGCCTCATCAACCCCGATTTTTATAATCTGCCATTCCTTAGCACACCGGTGGTTCCTGCAAGCAATCCCGGCTCACTAAACTTCTTCGGCAACATGCTGGGCTTCGATAAGTTCACCATGATGTTCAATACGCTGATGACGGGCGCCACATTACTCTATGTCCTGCTGCTGGGTCGCGATATTCGCCGGGTCGGGTCTCATGTGGCCGAGTATTTCGCGCTGATCTTCTTTACCCTCTGCGGTCTGTACCTGCTGAGCTCCTACAATACACTGTTGATGCTGTTCCTTGGCATTGAAATCCTGTCAATTCCTCAGTACATCCTCGCCGGCTCCGACAAACGCAATCTGAAAAGCTCCGAGGCCTCCCTGAAATACCTGCTGATGGGTTCTTTCTCCACCGGCATATTGCTGATGGGCATCGCGCTGCTCTATGGCGCCACCGGAACTTTTGACATCTCTTCCTTCGGTTTTTCAGCCACCGGCGAGTTTCCCCCGATGGCCTTGGGTGGAATACTTCTTTTGCTGGTTGCCTTCGGTTTCAAGGTTTCGGCTGCGCCGATGCATCTCTGGACGCCCGACGTGTATGACGGTGCGCCTACTCCGTTTACTGCATACATGGCTACGATCGCCAAGGCAGCTGCCTTCTTTGCCTTCCTTCGCCTGTTCCATAGCTCTCTTGGCTCCGTCAGCGATCATTGGTTGTTCGTGCTGTCAATCGTTACGGCCTTGACCCTGTTCGTCGGAAACATTACGGCTGTCTTCCAGCAAAGTGTAAAGAGGATGCTGGCTTATTCGTCGATCGCCCAGGCTGGCTTCATGCTTTTTGCAGTGATGAGTTCTAATGCAATTGGCATGCAGAGCATTATCATTTATGCTGTCGCTTACACGATCGCCACCGTGGGACTGTTTGCCGTATTGATGAAGATGAAGGATTATACGTATGATGGTTTTAATGGGCTTGCCAAAGGAAATCCGACACTGGCTCTTGTTACAGCCATATTCATCTTCTCGCTGGCCGGCATCCCGCTGACAGGCGGCTTCATGGCAAAGTACTATGTGCTCACTGCAGTGATGACACAGGGCCATTCTATGTGGTTGGTAATCTTTGCGTTGCTGATGGCGGCTGTGAGCGTTTACTACTATTTCCGCGTCATCTGGGCGATGTATTTTAAGCCGGGTACCCCCGTGCTGGCCCAGGCGGTGACCGTTTCCGACAAATGGCTCTTGGGCGCCACAGCTGGTCTCGTGATTCTGCTCGGAGTTGCGCCGCAGGTGATCCTGCACTGGATCAGCTAGCTTGATTCTTTAGCAAAATAATTAGCAGGCCCCGGTATTATTGCGTTATCTTCGCGGCTCATTTTCTTATTTTTTATTTTTATTGCAATGCAAGAAGGAACAGTAAAGTTTTTTAATGAGACCAAAGGATTTGGTTTCATCAAGCCTAATGACGGCTCCGCCGACATCTTCGTTCACGTAAGTGGACTGATTGACGAGATTCGCGAGAACGACAAGGTTTCATTCGAAGTGCAGCAAGGCAAGAAAGGCCTTAATGCCGTGAATGTAAAGGTTATCTAAGTATTAAATCACTTATTTTCAATCACTCAGGCCCGCTCAATGCGGGCCTTTTCTTTTTCTTCCATTCCGGTTTCATTCCTTCCTTCCATGCTTCGGTCTCTCTTTATGCGGTAGGCACGCCGCATGCACGCCGTTAGTGCCGCGTTAGTACGCCGTTAGTGCCGCGTTAGTACACCGTTAGGGAACCGTACTTAAGCTAAGAATAAAGACCGTTTTTCGTTAACAATTGTTAATTGAAAACCGTCATTACCCGATGTGTTCCCCGGTTCACCCCCGCATACCCTGCATGCTCTCCGCATGCACGCCGCTAGTGCGCCGCTAGTACGCCGCTAGGATGCCGCTAGTACGCCGCTTATGAACCGCATATAGGCCCTTTTTCGATAACAATAGTTAATAAGAAAGTCCTCACAAACTCCCAACTACAAACTCCGCACCTCAACTCCCAATATGACATACTCCTTACTTTGATGGCCAACTAAAACCCATTATATTCACGTCTTCGACAGTCATCGCAGTTTCCACCAAACGTCACGTTCATACCATAATTTAGCGATTCTGTTTCTTTTGAAAAGATTTGCTATAATTTGCCTACTGAATTAATTACACAACAATCACTCGTATGAAAACACTCATTACGCAGCCTTTAACCGTCGCCCGCAAGGTTAGCTGGAAATTGCTCCCGGCTCTGCTGGTTGCGCTTTGCAGCCTATGTTCGGTGTCTGTTAATGCCCAATCCTGGACCATCGGTACAGGTACCAGCATGTACAGCTCGACCAGCACGATTCCGCCTTCGCCGCTGGGCTACTACTCGCCAACGGCAAGGGCGCAGTACATCTACACGGCTGCGGAATTGACCGCTGCAGGTATGACGGCCGGCCCGATCCATCAGATCGGTTTCAACGTCGGCGCTCTCAACGGCGCTATCGCTGCTCCTAACTATACTGTTAGCATGGGTCTGTACACGGGTACCTCACTCCCTACTACCGGTTATCAGGCAGTAAGCCAGGTGTATAACAACGGTACCGCCGGATATGCACCAATAGTAGGTTGGAACTACATTCCTCTTACTCCAACGTTCAACTGGAACGGTACATCTGCCATCATCATTGACGTATGCCATGCCAAGCTGAATACGACCTACGGTCCGGCCGGAGCAGGCGTTTACTATAACACCATGACCGGCGCTTCTTTGTCGGCTGCAGTAAGCTCCGCAACTTCTTATTGCGGACAGAGCTATGCGATCATCGGTGGTTCAGGTAGTACGATCCGTCCGAATGTTCGCTTCAACCGCCTTGCCCCATGTACCGGCGCTCCTACTGCAGGTACACTCAGCCCCGTTGGCGTTGTTTCTACGCTCTGCCCGGGCAGCCAGGTGACTCTTGGTTCTACCGGCTACACAAACGCGCTGAACACCAACTTCCAGTGGATGACCAGCACAAACGGCACGACCTGGACACCGGTTCCAGGCGCTACCGGCCCAACCTATACGACTCCTCCAATGATCTCTACGGTTTATTATCACCTCAAGATCACCTGCCTCAATACAGGCCAGAGCGATAGTACTGCCAACGTTCAATTCACGTTCCCGGGCGGCTTCCCTGTATACGCTACGCTTCCTTACTATGAAGGTTTCGAGACCTGGGGTAATGGTTGCTCTACTGGCGACAAGGTTTCTTCCAATAACTGGACAAACTCACCTTCTACCGGCAACCAAAGCTGGCGCCGCGACGACGACGGTACTTCTGCCGGCTGGACTAACCCCGCCTCTCCAAGCGCAGGCGGCTTCAAGGAAGGTGCACATAGCGCACGCTATCATGCCTATTACGCCGCCGCCTCAACTCCTGGCTTCCTTTCTCTCTATGCCAACATGAGCGGCGCTACGGGTAACAAGGACCTGACGTTCTGGTGGAAATCCGACAACTATGCTTCTGCCGGTGACTCCCTGACCGTAGATACCTCCAGCGATGGTGGTTTGACGTTCGGACGCCTGGTTTCCTTTGGCCCTCCTCCTACCGTTAACTGGACCAAGCAATACTGCAATAACCTGCCATTGAATTCCGCTACCACCGTATTCCGCTTCACTGCAAAGAATACCCTGTATGGTAACAGCTATAACTCCGATATCTTCATTGATGGGGTAACGATCCTTCCTCCATGTACAGGTAAGCCTGCTGCTGGCAGGGTGGATTCTGCCATCGCCTGCTCCGGTAAGCCATTCACGCTTTCTACTACGGGTACTTCCGCTACCGCCGGCCTGTCCTGGCAGTGGCAGTACAAGGCTGTCGGCGCTACGTTCTGGGCTGCCCTTCCGGGTGGAACTGTACCGATGCCATCACACACCATCACGACGCCTACTATGTACCGCGTGATCGTGACCTGTACGAACTCATCGCTTAGCGACACCAGCGCGGCCTATACTGTGCCTATCGCGCCATTCTACTATTGCTATTGCCCTGCTGACCAGAATGCTTCTTACTCCTCGTACGGTTATGTACTCGTTGGTAATGCCGCTATTCGCAAGCAGCCATCAGGTGCCCTGATCATGTACAATGGTAACCCGCTGCCAACAACTGGTAATACCGCGACAAGTATCGCCGGGTACGAGGACTTCCGCACTAAGGTGACTCCTCCAACCTTGGTTCGTGATAGCTCTTATGAGCTGGCCCTGACTCAGACTTCATTGTACTCAAGCTTCCTTACGGGTATGTACGCTGCAGCATGGCTCGACCTCGACATGAACGGCAACTTTGATACCTACGAGCGCTTCATGTTCAAGACGATCCCAAGCCAGACCAACCCAACTGCCAAGCAGACATTCACTATCCCATCCACAAGCCCTGTAGGCCTCACCGGTCTGCGTGTGACGATCCAGTACTACTACAATGTATATGGCATCAACCCTTGCGGTCTGACTTATGCCTACGGTCAGTATGAGGATTACCTGGCGCGTATTGAGTACCAGCCTTGTAGCGGTCCTGTAAATCCGGGTATTGCTATCGTTTCTGATACTTCAGTTTGTCCCGGCTACACCATCGACCTCGTGGATACCACTTACGCCAAGACTAATACGAATATCATTCGCTACTGGCAGGTGAGCACCAACGGTGGCGCTTCTTACAGTGTGATCCCTGGCTCCGGACAGACAGACATCCTGTACAATGTAGTTGTTACGGCTTCTTCCAAGTATCGCCTGATGACGATCTGCGGTCCTACCGGAGATACCACTTACAGCAACGCTGTATCTGTAACCAGCCCAAGCCCTGTACACTGCTATCCGGTGTCTACTTCCGCTCTGGGTGCTGTTGATAGCTCCGATATCGGCGCTTTCATCATCGGCAATTTCTTCAACCCTGCTCCCGGCATTCCTGCTGGTCCGCACCTGTCAAATCCTGCAGCTCGCAAGCGTCACAGTGACTTCACTAACCTGACTCCAATTGAGCTCTATGCAGACAGCACTTACCGTGTAGCTGTATTCCAGACTATGCCAGGCGCTTACCACTCCGATGCCCTCGTGAGCGTGTTCATTGATTACAACAACAACCTGAACTACGACGTAACTGCTCCTCCTCCTCCTACTCCGTTTACCAGCGAGCTGGTGTTCCAGGGTAAGACAAGGGTTGACAGCTTCTTCCTGGATACTAAGTTCACAGTACCTGATGCCGTGATCCCGAATGTTCTCACAGGTATGCGCGTAATCCTGAACAACGATGTAAACATGGTTCCGTCTAATCCTGCTCTGAAGGGTAACGGCCTGTTCACCTCTGGTGAGGTTGAGGATTATATCGTAATCTTCCGCCGTGCTGGTTTGAGCGCTGGTACTACTAACCTGCTGCAAAATCTGTCTCTGTATCCGAACCCGACTGGTGGTAAGGTTACTGTTCTCAGCGACGCAGCCCGCTCAGTTAATCACATGGATGTGGTCGTGACTACTATCACCGGTCAGCAAATAATGAGCCGCTCATTTGATAATGTAGGTGCTCATTTTACAACTACACTTGACCTGAGCAATCAGTCTAAGGGTATCTACTTCGTAGAGCTGCACGCTGATGGTGAGAAGATCACCCGCAAGCTCGTACTGCAGTAATTGTTTGTTTTTATTACAAGAAACGCCGCCTGTCAAAGGGCGGCGTTTTTTTTAGTCATTAAAGACCTCCCGTTGGATAATCCATGTTCCTCTTTCTTCCCGGCCCCACCTTCCCCAAAAAATAAATGTAAATCAGCCTGTCAGCACCACAGGGGATCCATTGTTCAACGTAGATCAGCTCATCAGCCCCATCAGCGCTCTATTCATCTCCACCCAGTTCTTCAACAGACGCATCCCATCCGGCGTTCCCACGGACTCCGGATGTGCCTGGAATCCGATGCACGGATATTCCTTGTGCGCGACAGCCATATTGACGCCGTCGCCGGTATGAGCGATAGGTTCCAGCCCGGTATTTTCCAGATTGTCCAACGACAGCGAATGATAGCGCATCGCGGGGAATGGGTCAGGTATTCCTGCAAACAGAGGATGGGCATGGTGATACACCGGATGAACCTTTCCATGGACCGGCTCAGGCGCATGTACAAGACTAGCGCCGAAATGCAGTCCCAATGCCTGGTGCCCGAGGCAGATCCCAAGTATTGGAATGCGATCGTAAAAATGGCCTACGGCCTCCATTGTAATGCCGGCTGATTCCGGCCTGCCCGGCCCCGGTGAGATGATCAGGCGTTCAGGGTTGAATTCAATCAGCTCTTTCAGGCTGATTTCATCATTCCTGCAGATTCGGCATGCGGCACCAGCCTGGAGCAGATAATGGTACAGGATGTGAGTGAAGGAATCGTAGTTGTCAATGAGCACCCACATGATCAGGCAGATGGGAATTGACCCCGTCAAAGAAGTGTCCGAGATCGGAAAAAACGTCTTTGGCAAAGGGAAGCACCATGCCCACATGGCTGAATACCCAGGGTGCTACCGGTTGAAAATACTCATAGGTATGCGACGCGGCCTTCGTCTCAGGAGATATGAAATGTGCCTTATTTGCTACCCACAGGAAGCAGCTCCAGATAAAGCAGGCGATGAAGCCATACAGCAATGCACCGGCCAGCCGGTTAAATATGCCCAGCATGGCTGCCTTGAGAGTGGATTCTATAAGCTTCGCTCCCAGCCGCAGCAGCCAGACAACTCCAAGAAAGAGGATGATGTACGAGATGATCTGAGCCCAGGCAGAAGTAACCCATCCCTGCTTCAGAAGGAAAGCCCCCAATGCTCCGGAAAGCTTGAGGGCCGCCAGCATACCTAGTATGATGCCCAATACAGAGAACACGGCAACGATCACTCCTTTCCGGTATCCACGCACGGATAACAGAATCAGGAGTAGAATGCCGATGATATCAAGCATGTGCGTGATTCAGTCTATCTCGCCAAAAGCTCCTTCACCACCTCGGCAATCTGCTTACCATCAGCCTTGCCGGCCAATGCCTTATTGGCCGCGCCCATCACCTTTCCCATATCGGCGGGAGACGATGCACCGGTCTGTGCAATGATCTCCTCAACGGCAGTACGAATCTCCTCGGCATTCATCTGCTGGGGGAGAAACCGCGAAATGATGGACAGCTCTTCCTCTTCCTTGGAAGCAAGGTCCTCACGATTCTGAGCCTTGAAGATGTCTAAAGAGTCTTTGCGCTGCTTGGCCATCTTCTGAAGCATCTTGAGTTCGTCGGCCTCGGTAAGCTCTTTATCTGATCCGGAAGTTTTCTCAATCAGTATAGCTGCTTTAATAGCGCGAAGGGTACGGAGAGCAGCTTCGTCCTTCGCCCGCATAGCGGTCTTAAGCTCCTCCATGATCTTGTTCTCGAGAGACATAGTATGTACTTGAATAGGTGAAGGGGATTAGTCCCCGGATTCTTTTGTTGATTGCGAACCGAGCTGGCTGATTGGAGATGTCTATTGTTCCTTCTTCAGCTCTTCATTGACAGCATCAATAGCCTTCTTGTGGAAGGTTTTCGCGAATGCTCTCATCTCGTTGGAAAGCTCTGTGTTCTTGGTAGCACGGGTATAAGTATCAGCCATGCCCATCAGGCTTTGATAGAAGAAATCAGCCATTTCATCTACCATCATTTTCTTCGTCCACAGATCTATCCGTAGAGCAGATTTTTCTGCACCATCCCAAATGCCAAGCAGCATTCCCTTGGCCTCCTGCAATTCGTCAATGCCGCCACCCGGCGCCTGCCATTTAATGGTCTCGGGCATCTTTTCTTCGTCGAGCGTAACCTGTATGTTGATATGGGATTCGTGCATGTCCTTAAGCTTGGAAGTAGTTTGTATGCGCCGTAACTGCTGTCAGAGCGGCGATGAATGATTTGTTGTTAGTGGTATTTACTTACCCAGTTTCCGGAGTTGTGAAATGCAGGCAGCAATGTCTTTTGGAAGGGGTGCTTCTGCCGTAATCTCCGTACCCGCCGGGCCGGCAAAGGTAAGGCGATAGGCATGCAGGGCAAGCCGGTTCAGCAAGGGGCGCTCGGCCTCTGCGTCCTTCGCCAGCTTATACTTCCGCTTTATCGAAGAAAGCAGGAATGGTTTGCCGTCGCCGTACAGCTCATCGCAAACGATTGGATGGCCGATGCTCTGCATGTGAACCCGGATCTGGTGTGTGCGTCCGGTGTGTATCTGCCATTGCATCAGGGAGAATAACGGCCAGCTTTCAACGACCCTGTAGTCGGTGACGGAGTCCTTACCCCCTTTCCTGGCAATGATCATCTTCCCTTTCACAAAAGGATGCTCCGCGATAGGGGCATCAATCCGGTCCATCTCGGGCTGCGGACGGCCATGCACAAGCCCTGCGTAGAACTTGCCGATCTCATGCCGTTCAAACAGGCCGGACATGTATTTGTGGGTGGCTTCGTTCTTGGCAAAAGCTATCACACCGCTGGTCTCGCGGTCAATGCGGTGCACAACGAACAGAGGCTGGCCCAGCTCCTGCTGGACGATGCTGCGGACGGATGGCAGATTGGCATTAAACCGGTCTGCAATAGACAGTACCGACGCGGGCTTATTGACGATAATCAGATCATCATCTTCGTATAATCTATCAAGCTTCATTAATTCTCTCGCATGTTGCCGACCACTTGTTCAGGGCCTCGTCTTCTGCCTGACGCATCTCAGTTTGCTCGGCCGGTGTCTTATCTCTGAGGCCGCAAAGATGCAGGGCTCCATGAAATATCACGCGATGCAGTTCGGTGTAGTAGTCCGTCTGGAAAGTTTTGGCGTTCTCTGAAACCCGGTCTACAGAAATATAGATCTCGCCAACTAGTGAGCTCGCCTTGTCGGATAGGTCAAACGTAATAATGTCAGTATAATCGTCATGATTCAGGAACTGCAGATTGATGTTGTGCAGTATGGAATCATTACAAAAAATGTACGTCAATTGTATTCTCGATACCCTGCGCTTGCGTTCGGTAACCAGGGAATCCAGGAAAGCACTCAGGTTGCGGCGATTGGTAAGCCTGGAATTAACCTCCTGGTCAAAAAAACGGGCAGACATTGTGGGTTAAAGCAAGTTAATTAATCAAACAATTAGCTACATAGAAAGGTACGGTTTCATTTCTGTATAGCAATTCCTTCATTCTTTCAATCCTTCATTTATTTCCACCTCCACCCAAATGTGCTCCGCATCCCTCTTCCGGATGCTCAGGTAATATCCGGCAATCGATATCGCCATTGGATCTCCTAGTGGCGCCAGCATTTCTACCCATACCGGTTCTCCGGGAATACAACCCATTTCCATGAGCGTCAGGCGAAAATCTGTATCCTCATGCCTGGAAATGACCGCTCTCCGTCCCGCCTTCAGCTTGGATAGCTGCATTATTGACTCCATGCTGCAAAGGTAAACTGGAACAGTAATGCGAACGCTGATTCTCAATCCATCCCCAAAACAGCGTAGATCAGCTTATCAGCCCCATCCGGGGTTCATCAATCCTGAAAATCCATGTTCCATTTAACTTTGCTCCCCAACCCGGAATCAGCGACGATCAGCTCAGCCAGCTTAATCCGTGGTCTATTTCCCCAATCCATATCGCAGCATGCATATCGGTCTCTACTTCGGCTCCTTCAACCCTATCCACACCGGACATCTCATCATCGCCAACCACGTCCTTCAGCACTCCGAGATAGATAAGATATGGTTCGTACTCTCCCCCCACAACCCCTTAAAAGAGTCGCACTCACTACTCAATGAATACCACCGCCTGCATCTCGTAGAACTGGCCATAGAAGGCAACCCGCGCTTCCGGGCCAGCAACGTTGAGTTCAAACTCCCCAAGCCATCCTACACCATTGATACCCTGACCTACCTGAAAGAAAAGTTCCCGCTGGAACGCTTCTCCGTGATCATGGGAAGCGATTCCTTTCAGAACATCAGCCGCTGGAAGAACTACGAGCAACTGTTGGCTCAATACGAATTGTATGTCTATTCCCGTCCCGGCCACGAAGTGGTAATTCCCGACGGAGCCCACGTCCGGGTCATGGACGCTCCGCTCCTGGACATTTCGGCCTCGTTTATCCGCAAACAGATCAGAGCAAAAAAGTCTGTTCAATACCTGCTCCCGGACCCAGTCTGGGAATATATTACTGCCAATCGCTATTATCTTTAGCGCTTGTGAACACCTCATTCCGTGCCTTGCCGGCATACCTGATGATCATTACAGCCAATGCCCTGCCGGTATATGGAGCGGTTATCGGAAAGCTGGTGTTCTTCCAGGTGCTTTACCTGTATTGGGTGGAGAGCTTTCTGCTGATATTCTTCGATAATATCCGCATTATGGCGGCGCGAGGTAATACGGTGCCTTCGGATGGCATCAATGTCAGGCTTATCAATGCCATGATGAACCGTGAGGCCGGGACTCCCGAACACTGGAATTTCTTCAAACGCCTCTGGCTGGTTATCCGTACCTCGATCATTCGTACGCTGATATTGCTGTTCTATATGGTGTTCATCGTGGCCTTCATCGCCTTCCAGGTGACGGACAAAGGCCATCGCCACGACATTCTCGATACCGTATTGTTCCGAAACCAGTTCTTCAACTATTCTCTCATCGCATTCCTGATCAACGCGGCCGTCCAGCTGATCAGCGGCTTCTTTCTGAGCGGCAACTATAAGTCCGATTCGCCACGGCAGTTTACAGCGCCATTTGACGGCCGCACCATTCTCATGCATGTAATGATCGTTGGCAGCGTATTCATCCACCAGTACTTTTTTGCCGGCAAATCGTATGCTTCCAAAGGCGAGATCGTCTACATCGGCTTGTTCATGCTCATCAAGACGATCGCCGACCTTTTCCACCTGAGATCAAGGGTTGAAGCAAATGCAGACGCCCCGGCATTCATATGAGCGCCGCTCGCACTGCGCAGGCATAGCAAGACTGCTTCGTTCAAACCCTTACTTTTAACCCCGTCTGCAAAAGCAGGCGCCTTAGAGACAATATGGGCTGGCTGGACAAGCTATTCGGAAATGAAGGGTCGCCGACCACAAGCCAGGTGCAGGCAGAGCCGGCGCTTGCGCCCTTCGCAGGACTTGAAGGTATCCGGTTCGGACGCTATAACGACAGCAATAAATCCTACGCCAGGGCGCAGAAATGGATAGAGGCAGATGATCATTTTAAGGCAAAAGAATACGCTGCTTCGTTTGCTGCATTCTTTGAGTACATCACCGATGAAAAGGAACAGAATGTTGTGTTTCGCAGTGATGGCGATAAATTCAGCTTCGAGCTGATCCAGGGCTCTAAGAAGATATCCGGAGAATGTGACGGCACGAGGATTACCGCGTTCGCTGCCATCGCGGAAATGGCGCAGCCTTCCAATGCTGTGATGAGAAGGATGCTGGAGTTGAATTTCTCCCTCTTCTACACACGTTGTGCGCTGGACGATAAGAATGTGCTGTGCATGTTATTTGATTCCCGGGTGGAAATGACTCCGCCTATGAAGCTGTACCTGGCGCTGCGGGAAATGGCCATATCGGCAGACCGTCAGGATGACCTCCTGGTAATGGAATTTACCTCGCTAAGGCCGGTTGACACCGGCCATGTGCAGCCCATTCCGGCGGCGGAAATCGATGTCAAGTACCATTGGTTCCGGCAATGGATCCAGGAAACTATTGATAGAGTCTCGAAGCTGAACGCAGATGCCTTTTCCGGCGCAATATCATACCTGTACCTTTCCCTGCTTTACCGGATCGATTTTCTTATCGTCCCGGAAGCAAGGCTGATGGCTGACCTTGAAGCAGTCTATCACATGTACTGGAACCGAAAAGATGAGATTGCCATCGTTGAGCGCAATGCGATGATGAAGGATGGCGTCATCAAGCTGCTTGACATCACCCGCGAACAATTTGCGGACGGAATGTACCGGTCAAGAGCAACATTCGGCGTAGCGCCGGCCCCGCCTGGAGACAAGCTGAGAGAGAATGTGCAGAATGCGAACAAGGATGGTGATTGGTACGTGGACAACAAGTACCCGGAACTGGCCCTTGTGATTAACGAGTATGGCATGTTGTACAATCAATACGCCTGGTCGGTGCCCCGGATTGTAACGGATCTTACGCTTATTTATATGGCTGTGCTCTATCCGGATTATTTTCAGGCCTTGGGTATGAAGGAGCTTCTCTACGATGAGAAATTACATTCGCTGAACAGGCGCTTAGTCATTCATGCGATTGATGAAGCCATTGAGCGGTGGAGGGATAAGTATGTTTCTTTGAGTTGGGACCACGGAAGAGTAGATTATGGCTCTTTATGGGGCTTTGCCAGCACCTTCTCTGAGCAGGTGGCGGGACTGAACCTGGAGCTAAGGCGGTAGTCAAATAAGAATAAAGAATTCAGAATTGCAGATTCAGGACACAATAGGACGCTATCAAAATGCAGTTGTGCAAATTGCCACAAAGACGGGCACCGGCACAGGCTTCTACCTGCCTGCGTATGACCTGATCGTCACCAACAATCATGTTGTGCGCGATATGCGTCAGGCTACGATCAAGGGGAGGACCTTTGGTAAGCAGCTTTCAAAGGTTGTCTTCACAGACTCGAAGTACGACCTGGCCTTCCTGATGCCTCCTCAGAATGTCAATGACTTTCCGGAATTGCGTCTGGGAGATTACAGGCAGCTGCACAACGGAGATGTTGTGCTTGCAATCGGGCATCCTTATGGATTGAACTATACAGCAACCCAGGGGGTTGTGAGTAGGGTAGACAGGGTCCAGAACGGCATCAACTACATCCAGATTGATGCGGCTATCAACCCGGGAAACAGCGGCGGGCCCTTGGTAGATGAACAGGGACAGGTGGTAGGCGTCAACACATTTATTATCCGTGGCGGTGACAACCTTGGTTTTGCCTTGCCGTCGTCATACCTGAAAGAAGCATTGGATCAGTACCTGCCCATGCGGGGTGAAGTGGTTATCCGTTGTCCGTCATGTGGTACCCTGGTAACACCGCAAAACCTGGAAAGCGATAAGTACTGCCCCAACTGCGGGACTAAAATTGAGTTTCCCCGTCAGAGCGCTGCCGAGGAGCCGCCGTTGACGGGAATGGCAAGGATTGTAGAGGATATTCTGGTCAGGATCGGCTACAATATTGAGCTGGCCAGGGCCGGAACGAATCATTGGGAAGTAGAGGAGGGGAGTGCAAAGATCAAGATCAACTACAATCCCGAAAATTACTTTGTAGTCTCCGACGCTTTTCTTTGCCGCTTGCCGAAGCAGAATATTACAGCAGTGTATGCCTACCTGCTAAAGGAAAACTACAAGCTGCAATCAAAGCTCTTTTCACTCCAGGGCGACAATATTGTTTTGAGCTCCCTGCTGAATGATCTTGAGTTGAATGTCGATACGGGAGAAGCCATGTTTAAGGACCTGTTCCAACGGGCCGATTTTTATGATACCTACCTGATGGAGCAATTTGGCTGCCTGCCGATACTGGAAGAGAAGTAGTTGCCGGAAAAGCAATTGCATTCGGGCACACTGTACAGCGATTTATCACTCATAATACCATCTCATCCTAAAAGATGAATTTACAGGACAAACTCCGCGAGATGCTCGGACAAAAAGCATCACAACAAATGGAACAAGGACAGAAATTTCTTGAAGAGAACAGCAAAAGAGAGGGAGTAGTTACAACTCCGTCTGGGCTGCAGTATGAAGTATTGCAGGAAGGCAGCGGCGAGAAGCCAGGCCCCCGTAGCATGGTCACCGTTCACTACGAAGGTCAGCTGACAGACGGTAAAGTGTTTGACTCTTCCTATCGCCGGGGAACGCCCGCAACATTCGGCGTGCATCAGGTCATCCCGGGATGGACTGAAGCGCTGCAATTGATGCCTACAGGCTCCAAGTGGCGGGTATTTATCCCTTCCGAGCTTGGCTACGGCGCCAGGGGTGCAGGCGGAAGTATTCCACCAAATGCGGCATTGATATTTGACGTGGAATTGCTGGGAATTTCCTGATCAACCACCAGGTGGGGTTGCCAGACTTTAAATGACTGGCAACCCCACTTGATCATATAGCCTGCCGGACAAGATCAACGAGCTCGGTAAGTTGCCCGGTCTCCTGGCCGCCCGCAGTGGCAAGTCCTTTCTGGCCTCCACCTCCGCCCTTGATCAGGGGAGCTACTTTTTCTTTAATGAGCTTTGTTGCGTCCAGGCCTTTAGTCTGTGCAGCTTCCGACGCTGCGATTGCCACGGCTGCCTTATCGCCGATAACAGCGGTGAGTACCACAAGGCCTCCCTCCAGCTTTTGAAGGGTATCTGCAGCAAGCTTGCGCAGCGCATCCATTGATGAAACGTCCACCCTCGTGCCTACAAAAGCAAGAGAGTTGACAGTCTCCCCGGTTGCTGCCAGCTCAGCGGCCATTACAGCCAATTGACGGGCCTCCACGGCTTCCAGCTTTTTCCTGAGCGCAGTTGCTTCCTCCTGTAGTGAGCTGATGCTCTTGCCGATATCTTTCGGATTCTTGAGGGCCTCACGGGCAGCACGCAGTTGAGCCAGTTCCGCATGGATCAGCTCTTCCGCAGCCTGGCCGCTTACTGCCTCAATCCGTCGGACGCCGGCGGCTACCGCTCCTTCGCTCTTTAGCTTGAAGAACCCAAGCTCGCCGGTACTGCCCACATGGGTTCCGCCGCAGAGCTCTATGGAGTAATTCGGATCGATCACCACTACCCGGACAACATCGCCGTATTTCTCTCCAAACAAGGCCATTGCCCCTTCGGCAACTGCTTCGTCCTTGTTCATGCTCTTTATGACAACCGGAATATTCTCCCGGATCTTTTCATTGACAATACGCTCTACCGCCGTGATCTCCTCATCGCTCATTTTGGCAAAATGAGAGAAGTCAAAGCGGAGATGCTCATGGTTCACCAGCGAGCCTTTCTGTGCGACATGCGTTCCGAGCACCCTGCGCAGGGCTGCATGCAGCAGGTGTGTGGCGCTGTGATGCACTTCCGTATTCATCCGCCGTTCAATATCTACGGCAGCTATTACGTCACCGCTCAGATCGTCCGGAATGCTCTCGGTGAAGTGTATGATCAAATCATTTTCCTTGCGCGTATCGTGGATAGTAAGTCGGGTATCGCCGATAGTCAGAACGCCGCGGTCTCCCACCTGACCGCCACTTTCCGCGTAAAACGGTGTTTCCGCAAGGACCAGCTGAAAGCTCTCCTTTCCTTTGGCCTTGACCTTTCGATACCGCAGAACCCCGGTTTTTGTCTCCAGCGAATCGTAACCGATGAATTTAGTACTACCGTCCTTCAAAACCACCCAGTCTTCCGTATCCAATGCAGTGGCCGCACGGCTCCGTGCCTTCTGCTCAGCAAGTCCTTTCTCAAATCCGGCCTCGTCCACGTTCAGGCTATTTTCGGAAGCTATCAGACGAGTCAGATCAATAGGGAAGCCGTAGGTATCAAACAACTCGAATGCGGCAGCACCTTCGATCGTGCCGCCGTTTGCATTATTCATGAGCTCATCCAGCCTCCGAAGCCCCTTTTCCAGTGTTCGCAGGAAGGCATCCTCTTCTTCCTTTACCACTTTGCTGACAAAATCGACCTGCTTCTCCAGCTCCGGAAACACATCAGAAAATTGGTTGGCGAGGCCTGGCATCAATTGATGCAGGAGCGGGTGTTTGTAG
>JADMIO011285650.1_pt1 | contig 23352 bp, 67 predicted proteins | sample 8958161 | NCBI WGS metagenome assembly JADMIO01 (sample SAMN16585339, study PRJNA669376) | soil metagenome | isolation source: Crop rotation soil | place: USA: Cullars Rotation, Alabama | collected 2011
CGCGACAACTTGTCCACGTGGAATTCTAAGCTTAGGATCCCAATGTGCTGGAAAGTTGATCCTTGGGGCAATCCTTATCGAGTTAAGATAACTGAAGGTTCAGTTTACCATACACTAGAAATCCGCTCTGATGGTGGTGATAAATTACCATTTACCGCTGACGATATCGTTTCTACTGCATCTTTTAAGCATGGTTCAGTTTCTCAAGAAGTGGGTAAGTCTTTGCGCATCCTTGGCAGGAATGCTACTCAAGGACTTACTGAGGGCATTAAAGAAGGATTGACTAAGGAACGTGATCCTAATGACCCCAATCAATAATTCTGATACAGCATGGTTAATTGTCTCTGATTTTAATCAGGACAATAACCTTCCCTATGAGGATTTAAGGGAAGATGTATTGAATCCTGAAATAGATCAATATATGTTTGAATTTATAGAAATGTATTTTAAAGGTGTTGGTTTTGAAGATGATTTTAATGAAGAATTATGGGATTGGCAAGTTGGAGACGGCAATTCAATTCATGTAATAAGTGAGTTGGTTGGCAGTAGGGTTGGCGCACATGTAGGTGATGAGTCTAGATTAGTCGGTGGAAAACACCATTATTCTCTAGACTGGACAATACAACATGAGGTAATTCAAGCTGTACCAAGGGGAGCATTAACCTAAACAAAACTTGGAGTTAAAAATGACCGAAGTTACGCTTGAACAACTTGTCACTGCCATTGAAGCTTGGAATTACATGAAGGCTGGTAAGAAGACTGTTGGCACTTTCTCAGTGCCAATGCAGGACATTATCAAGGGCAGTTCGTTGTTTGCTAAGTTCGATACTCAATGGGAGATGGTGACAAAGGGGCCGTTGCTTGGCAGTCGTTTTGTCCGCACCCAACATGGTTTGGTTGTGCAAAATCCCGAACCTTCCAATGAAATCAGTCTCATTCAGGAAGGAACTGCAAAACTTATGGGAATCATTTGATGATTCCAATAAACAATTCAGATACAGCTTGGCTAATTGTAGCCGATTACAATCAGGATAATGCTATTGGTTGTCCTGATTTCTTAAGAGAAGATGTTCTTGATCCAGATGTAAACACATATATCCCTGAATATTCTACGGCTGGTATAGTTGGCACTAATTTTAATCTTTTTGCTGACATTGGTGGCGACAAATCTTATGCTGGGAAATTTTTAGGAAGTGCAGGTATGAACACTGGCGGAAATGGCGTAGGTAATCTTCCTAATGGATATTTTGTAGGCAGTTCTGCCAAATTTGCAGGCGGTTTGGTGGGAGGCAATCTTGGTTCCGATTAATAGCTCAGATACAGCTTGGTTAATCGTATCTGATTATAACCAAGATAATGATTTTCTATATGAAGATTTAAGAGAAGATGTTCTAAATCCAGATGTAGATCAATGGCACACTCTAATTTATTACATAGCTTTTGATGGGGTTGGCAGTAGTGATGTTAATGTTGGAACTACAGGCTACCTTGAGGCAAGAGTTGGCATTGCTACTGCGGTCGGTGGAGTGGGTCCGTTAAATCCTAGCATATATAATGCTTTTGGACATTTAGTAGGCGGCAATGCTCCCGATTAATAATTCTGATACAGCTTGGCTTATTGTATCGGATTATAACCAAGAAAATGACAAGTTTTACGAAGATTTAAGGGAAGATATATTAAATCCTGATATCAACCACTATGATTATGAATATTATGTAGACATAGGCGGCTTTGTTGGCTCGCCTATTTATGGCATAGGAAGACATGTCGGTGACGATACAGAAGCAAAAGCTGGCAGTAATGTTGCTAATCATGTTGGTTGGTCTGATTTTGGTGTAGGTGGCAATATTTATGGTGGAGTTGTTGATTTTGGGGGTTGCGTTGGCGATACAGTGGGAGTATAATTATGAACATTTATCATGCACGCCTTTTTTTATATTGGTTTTGGTTTAGTATTGCCCAACTACTAATACTTCAAAAGTGTTTTGGCGTATCTGAATATGCAGGAAATACAGTTTTAATTCCTGTTATTATAGTGGCAGCAGGTTTATCTTACCTCACTTGTAAGGTTTCAAAATGAGTTATCACTATCTTTGTAAAACATCTTCTGGTGCTGAATACTATGAAGATAGGGCTGATCCTGTTGAAGATTTTGCCTTTTTAGCTAAAGAAATAGTTAAAAGAGCAAAGATTTTTGCTCGTAGATCAAATAAATTTGAAAGTGTTATTCAATTTTACAGTTTGCATATTGTTCAAGGTGAAATTGAACGTAGACCTATAGGTAGTTGGAGAGTGACGCCTCCATTACTTCCTATGAATGAAGAAGAGTATCAAAATGAACTGAAAATCATTTTGAATGATATTCCTGTTCATTTCCACAATTTTATTTCATCTCAAGTTTGGGGAGTTGTAGATTTCAAATTGCCTGAACCTTATGAAAAGGCGCTGGATGTAATTGGGAAATGGGTTGATGTGCTTTATCCTGCTATTAAGGCATACAAACTCGAAATTCAAGCTGTACCAAGCTAAGTATGAACAAAACCGAACTAGCCCTGTTGCAGCGAATTGATTCTTGCCCACACAAGAACACCAGCATTGTCCACGGTTATCGAACCATGCGTAAGAACGGTTCATATGGCAATCGTGAATTCAATGCGATGATTTCCCTTCGAGATAAGGGAATTATCAAGATTCTTAAGTCTGAAAGTTATCGTGATTGTCGGCAACGATATTCGGATCACTGGACCGAAGTTGTTATTGCTAGGGTTTAAAAGTGCGTTATCACCAAAATTTTATTCCTAAGAGAAATGCAATGTTTCACTACGTTTCTAAGCTTGGCAATGGTCAGGATATCTACGAAGACTCCCAAAGTTCACTTGATACTAGGAAAATTGCTGAAAATGCAGTTTTAAATTCAAAGATTACGACTAATAGGTTTAATCCTATTACAATCTCAGTTGAGGTTTCAGAGCTTACAATTAAGCTTGGGGCAGTTGAAAAAAGAGTATTAACTAAGGTTAATATTACCCCTCCATATGCTCCCTTAACCCAAAATGACTATATTAGCATTTTGGAAAAAGAGTTAGAGTCTATTCCTAAAGAATTTCATGATTGTGTGGCTAAGACAGCATGGGCAGATAATGGTTCGTATGAAGAATCATTAAGCAACGTAAGAAAGATAATTGGTTATTTAATTCCTGCTATTGCTGATTTCCGAAAATACCTATTCACCTTGGAGTAAAAAATGCTATTTGCAACAGAAAAAGTCATTGCTTACCGTAGTCGTGCCGATGAAGCTATTGATGAGTGGATGTGGAGTGGCCAAGGCATGACTTTTATGGCCGTTGCAGCATTTTCTATTGCTCTGGTTGTGTTGATTTGTTATCTGTTTCGCCGTTCGGATTACTAGCAATTCAAGCTGTACCAAATAAGGTATGAACGAACACAACCTTATCACTGTTATGGCTAAAACTCGTCCCTCTTCAATCTTTGAAGCAATCGCTCATGAACAATGGTTAAAAATTGTTCATGAGTTAGCTGTTGTCATGCATGACGCTGATTCTGATGAAGCAGTAATGTTCATCAGGCATTGTCAAGAATACTACCCCGAATAAAAATGAAACCAGAAGAATTTACAGAGTGGTGGGCACGATACGTTAAAGAGCATAATTTGCAAAATCATCCCGATCTACAAATTATGCATCTTATGTCTAGAAATGCTTGGGTTGCTGCGTGTATGAAAGTTGAATACGAAATAGACCAATTACGCCATAGGAGATAATATGAATAGCTATTCCTTCAAAGAAGTCCATATTAAGCACGTTGTTTCTGAAGACATGGTTCGGAATCTGCTTAAACTGGCTCTTGAAAATGGCAGTAAGTATTGGATGTATCTCCTAAAATATGAATATCCAAACAATACATTGCATAGCGATTTTATTGGGGATGGTAAGTTTGCTACTCTGGATAATGGCAGTAAATGGGCAGTTGAATATCTCTTGCCCTTCCATCGGGGCGGTGGTGTTATTATCGAAGAAAAGTCTTCTGACTTTCGGCACACCATTACTCGTGAGAAACTGTTGCATGGTTTGGATATGATGGCTCAGAAGTATCCACGTCATTTCCAAAACGTTATTGATGGGACTACTACACCAGATAATGCTGATGTATTCCTTCAATGTGCCCTATTCGATGACATTGTTTTTGGGAAATAATTATGATCGGCAACTCGTGGCGAATTCTAGCTTACGGTCCTAATGGAGAGAAATTTGAATTTTACTCTCCAGAATATGACAAAAAAAATAAAGCTATGTGCGAACGGCTCAAACTTCCTGTTAAGGATAACGTTCCATTAGCCCCAGATACCGTTTTAGATGAACTTTGTATTGATAATTGGTTTCATATTGAGCAAATGGACCACAATGCATGGTGGATGCAAGTAGGTGATGCTTGCATTAACGTTATAATCAAAGAAGACGGAACAACTGACGTATCTGTAGAACGCGATGTATATGACACCAATAAATAATTCCGATACAGCTTGGCTAATTGTAGCCGATTATAACCAAGAAAATAGTATTGGTTATCCTGAAGCATTACGAGAAGATGTTCTTGAAGTTATTAAGGATAATGTTTGGTGTTGGGAAAATGGTGTTGAAGGAACTGGTTTTGGTTTTGATGTTGGCAGTGTTGGAAGTGGTGCAGGCGGATACCAAGTGGGTTCAAGTGTAGGCAATGGTATTGTAGGTTGTGGTTATTTTAGCCGCATTAGAAGAAATGATCTAGATCATGGCATATTGGTAGGTGGACATGAAAATGACGAATAAAGAAATCTTTGATTATGGAGTAGTTATGAGTAAGGAAGAAGAAGAAAAACTTAGAGATGACATTGCAAAGATTGCTTTGCAATGTCAAATGATGCATAATCCTAATACACCCGAATACCCAAAAGCGACTGCTAAGGCAGCATATAGAATCGCTGATGCGATGCTAGAAGCAAGAAAAAAGGAATAAAGCATGTTGAAAGTTCAAGAATATCTTCGTTCCAACAAGACGCTTGAGGATTTGACTCAAGAGTTTGGAATTAATGCAAGCAAGCATGATACTTTGCCGCTTATAATTCTTAACTACGATCAAATCGAGAGCAAAAAGACTGAACAAATTTCTCGTGAATGCCGTGCTTTGATCCTTAATACTGAGAATTGGGAAGTGGTTTCTAAGTCTTTTAGCAGATTTTTTAATTGGGGAGAAATGGCGGAAGAAATGCCGCTATTTTGTTGGGATACTGCAAAAGCGTATGAAAAGGTTGATGGAAGTTTAGTTAGCTTTTTCCATTTTAATGGAGAATGGCACGTTGCGACTCGTGGTTCCTTTGCGCATATGCCATTATTTAACACTCAATGGCAGGCAGACTTCCATAAGATGCCAATTACCTTCACTTGGAAACAAGGAATTCTTCAAGCGTTGGGAATGAAGGATTTATCTGAACTTAATGGCGTTTTAGACCCAACCGTATCGTATGCGTGCGAGTTTTGTAGTCTCTGGAATAAGGTTGTCCGTGAGTATAAGGAACCGTGCATCTACAACTTGACGGCATTTCGTGGTTTGGATGAAATTGGGCCGCAATCTTTCCCATTTTTCAAGGAAGTGGGAATTTATCCGCTTACGACGGCAGAAGACGTAGTAAAATACGTTAATTCTCACCCAGAATCCACGTTTGAAGGAATTGTGGTCAAAGATCATGAAAACCGAAGGTGGAAGTGCAAAAATTCTAGGTATTTAGCTCTGCACAAAATGAAGGGTAATAATGGGGATGCGTTGTATAACCCTGCGACTCAGTTGCCATTCATCCTTGCGAACGAAGGGGATGAATTAATTGCAATCTATCCAGAAATTAAAGATTGCTTTAACCATCATAAATCTATGGTAGATGAAGCATACAATACCTTGGAAGCATTATGGAATGCAAATAAGGACATTGTAAATCAAAAGGAATTCGCTCTTTCCATCGTAGGGAAGACTCCTTTAACTGGAATCCTATTCAATGCTCGTAAAAAGAAGACGACATTGAAGGAAGAGTGGCAGAAGTCCGAAGACATGATCTTTAAGGCACTATTTAAATGACAACAAATGAATATTATGCCCATCTGGGAATATATGAAATATATTATACTTACCAAGTATTCCCAGATGGGCATGAAAGATTTATTGGAATCTCTTATCGTGTTAATGGGAAATGGGTATTAGATAAAGACAGATAATGAAAGAATCAAATGAATAAATTTGCAGAAGTATTGGATGATGAAACGTTGTTCTTGATGGATAGCCCGATGGAAATCATCGGGCATTTTACTCCTGGTAATTACACTCCAACGGCAGCGCAAGCTACTTGTCTTATTACGTCTGCCGTTGAAAGTGTAATCCAGTGGTATAAATTACAACGTGAATGGAACGAACAAGATGGTCACGTTGTTCACGTTACCCAAGAACAAATGGATTACCTACAAAAAAGACTAAAGGAAAAGAATGTTATACAATCTAGTAAAGAAATACAAGGGTAACGTAAGTGTAGTCATGACTGATACTTACGTTAATGTAAATGCTAGAAAGAAAGCATTGATGGTATCTCAACGTAAGGGTGTAAATAGGATGGCTAAGGTTGAATATAAAGTTGAGCCTACGGATTCTGTTGAGAAGTTTCAGCAGCGTCCGCATACACCATATGGGAAAAATGAAACGCAAAGAAATTAAATCTAAAACTATTAAGCAAGACAACGATGCGTCTTGCTTTCATACTTCTAACAATCCTTCCCAGCACAACAAACGTGCTAAGAGATTGGCTAGTAAGCGTTTAAGGCAATTAATCAAAAAGGAAGACGATGCGTGAAGCTTTAGTTAATAACATAGCAGACTTTGATACACTAGGAATTGTATGTTTAGTGCTAGTGATTATTATGATAATCATGGCTATTCTGTCTTACTTAGGCTTTATTGATCTAAACAAATGATCCCAATTAACAATTCTGATACAGCTTGGTTAATTGTTGCTGATTATAATCAAGAAAATGACAAGTTCCATAAGGAGTTAAGAGAGGATGTTAATAATCCTGAAGTCAATTGCCAAATAATAGCAAGTGATTGGGATTGGTTAGCTAATGTATCTTATGTAGGTGGTGGAGCAATATTGGGAGAAATAGGTGGGGAATTTAAAGAAAATAAAGGCGTGGGCAGCTTAGAATCTAACGAATCAATAACTTATGTTGGAGATTATTATTATATTGGTTCTTTAGTAGGGGGCAATCTCCATGATACCTGTTAACAATTCTGATACAGCATGGTTGATTGTGGCAGATTTTAACCAAGAAAATGGTCTTCCTTATGAAGATTTAATGGAAGATGTATTGAATCCTGAAATTAATGAATGGTGTTGGCAACATGATGATTATGAGCAAAGTTGCGGCCAAAAAGTGGGTGGCGATGAGGATTGGATGAATAGTTTTAGAGTATATGGAAGTGTAGGTGGTCGATTACAGAAAGAAATAGGTGGAGCAGTTGATGCAACATCAGTTGGTGATATTATTGGCGCAAGAGCAATGGCCAGAAGGGTAGGCGGTCATGCTCCCTATTAACAATAGCGATACAGCTTGGCTTATTGTTGCTGATTATAATCAGGATAATGATAAATTTCATGAGGAATTGCGAGAAGATGTATTGAATCCTGATGCTAACATTTGGGATTGGGAGATTCAAACATCTAGGATTGGCGGTGTTTTAATAGGTGAAAACATAGGTGGGGAAACAGGGTTTGGTGATATTGGTGGCTATGATGATAGTCCAAGCGGCTTGGTAGGAGATGATTCCGTTCCTGGGCTTGCAGTAGGTGGACATAATGCTTCCTATTAATAGGATAAGTTTTATATGAGAGCTAAATTCTACCTAGTAAAAGATTTCAAAAAGTATAAGCGTGCCTATGTATCCAAGAATACAGGCAAGCTTTATTACATCATAGGTAGAATTAATGGCAAGACACCAAAATACCGATTTAAATGGCAAGAGTGGACTTTATACAATAATCGAAGCAAAGTTTTGGGTAAGTTTAAACATCTGATGGATGCGGTTATTTACATTAACAAGGAGATATCATGCAAGATAACGAACTGATTGGCCTTACACTTGCAGAGGCTAAAGAAAAGCTTAAGGATTCAGGATCAAGGATTCGTGTTACGTCCGAAGATGGTCAGCAATACTTCGGCACTTGCGATTATGACTTGAATCGAATTAATGTTGCAATTGCTGAAGGTAAAATCTCTAGTGTAGGTGGTCGTGGATGACTCCGATTAATAATTCAGATACAGCTTGGCTTGTTGTGTCTGATTATAATCAGGAAAATAATCTTCCCTTTGAAGAATTAAGGGAAGATATATTAAGCCCTGATATAAATCAGTGGCATTATGAGTATCATAATAAGGTGGTGGGTGCGCGTTGTCGCAGTGGTTTAGTTGGTGATATTGGAGGCAATACTGCCACAACAGATACATCTCGTGTTGGAAGAGAAGGTTTTGTTTGTAGTGTAGGTTCCCATCTTGGTAAAAATGTTGGCGGTATTGCAGATGGTGTTTGTGGAGGTTATTCTTATCCTTTTAAATGGGGATGTATAGGCGGAAATGGACCATATGATTCCAATTAATAATTCAGATACAGCTTGGTTAATCGTTGCTGATTATAACCAAGACAATTCTCTATTTTATGAAGATTTAAGGGAAGATGTTCTTAATCCTACAATTAATAATTGGAGTCATGATTTTGAATATCACTATAATATACTTAATATTTTCTCTAGCGGGCCGCATTCTGCCATTAGTTATCAAGTAGGCGGATGTGTAACTCAATCTTATAGTGTGGGAGAACAACTTCAATATTTGCCAGATTACATTCCTATAATCCATCCTATACATAACTATGACAATAATATTGCTTTATTGGTAGGCGGAAACGTTTATTTGGCAGATGAAGATGAGTATGACGATGACACCGATCAATAATTCTGATACAGCTTGGCTTATAGTTACCGATTACAATCAAGAAAATGATAAGTTTTATGAAGAATTAAGAGAAGATATATTAAACCCTGAAATTCATAGTTGGTATTATGAATATTCTGGGAGGTTGCAGGTGGTTGTTGGCACTTTTAATGTTATAGAGGGATTCGTTGGGCACATTCGAGATGAAATCCTTAATATTCACGTTGGTGGTGGTTACGGTGGCGTTGGTGGCGGATTCGTTATTAGTGGCAATATAGTAGGTGGACATGCTCCCAATTAACAATTCAGATACAGCTTGGCTTATAGTTGCTGATTACAATCAAGAAAACGATAAGTTTTATGAGGATTTAATAGAAGATGTTATTGATTGTAATGTAAATGATTGGGATTTTGAGTATCTTTTTAATGCAAGTAATGGTGGTAGTATTAGTGGATTAGTGGGTGGAGTTATGAGTATTAGAAATGGGATTAGCAATTCTGTAGGAGCTAATAGGTGTAGCTGTATCGGTGGCGTTCATGGTGGTAGTAATTTTAACAATAATATTTACCCATCTGTAGGCCAATTAGTAGGCGGGCATAATGCTTCCTATACAATCAGAAAAAGAAATCCGTTAGATGATAACGATGAATAAATAAATCAAAGCTAAATAGAGTATGCCTTATTCAATAGCCCGATTTGGTCCAATAGAGGTAGGGAGAGTGACCACATTATCTGGTCCTACTCCCTTTTTTGTTACAATTAATGCAGTCGCAGCTAAATTACCATATTTTCGAGAACCTGAACTAGTCCGTTCATTTGCAGATTATTATGAGGCACGGGATTACGCTGTTTCCTACTTTCCAATTGACAGATTGCCATACATCGAATGGATTGTCTACCCTTGATTTGACAATGCCTTTATTTCTGGTAAGATGATGATGTCCACTTCTACAACCTTGGGAGATGCTATGAATCCTGAAGAAGAAAAAACTGTTAAAGATGAAGAAACACCTGAAAATTGGGAGAATAATGTAATTGGCAATGATGTAGGGGATGCAATAAAGCCTGGACACTATCCACATATTAATTATGGTGTTGGACATTATCCACATATTCATAATGGTGTTGGAACTGGTAATGGTGGAAATAAAGTAGGCAATGATGATGGTTCCAGTGTAGGTGGAAATTGATTCCAATCAATAATTCTGATACCGCATGGCTAATCGTCTCCGATTACAATCAGGATGATAATATCCCCTTTAATGATTTAAGGGAAGATATTGTTGATCCTGATATTGACCGTTGGCATTGGGCATGGAATACTTATAGTTCGATTATAGGTGGCGTTGAATATATGATTGAAATGAATGATGAAGTTGGGTGTGGACTTAACTATCAGGTTGGTGGCATCGGTTATGGGCAAACCATGCATTTAGCTGGAAGCCAAATTGTATTAGGAAACAGAGTAGGTGGTCATGATCCCGATCAACAATTCGGACACGGCATGGCTTATTGTAGCTGATTATAATCAAGATAATAACCTTCCTTATGAAGAGTTAAGGGAGGATATTGTTAATCCAGAGATAAATCAAGAGGTTATAGAGCAAGTTTAGGCGGTGGAGTCGGCACCCGTTATTCTAATATTGGTGGAGTTAATTCCAATGAAAAGGTTGGATGGTCATGGGATACCCATAGTCCAATTAGGGGTGTTGGAGCAAATTTCCACACAAGTGTTTTAGTGGGTGGTCATGTTGCCAATCAATAATTCTGATACCGCTTGGTTAATCGTAGCTGATTACAATCAAGACAATGATTATTATCATGAAGAATTAAGGGAAGACGTTCTTAATCCTGTTATTGATGAATGGAATTGCGAGTTTTATTGCGAGGATATTAAAGATTTTGGTACTAATAGTCAAATGGTTGGTGGCGATACAATGGGTGATTTGGTAGGAAATGGCGAATATGATATTACCGACATGGTGAACGATCACAATGGTGCAGCAGTAAACCGTGGAGTTATAGGCGAATTAGTAGGCGGCAATCCTTATGATCCCAATAAATAATTCTGATACCGCTTGGCTCATTGTAGCCGATTACAATCAAGATAACGATCTTCCCTATGAAGATTTAAGGGATGATATCCTTAATTGTAACGTAAATGATTGGAGCAGTTCATTTCCATATCATTATTGTGCAGAGCGTATTTTCTGTAGTGGTGAGGCATCAGGAATGACCGACAAAGTTGGAGGATATAATTGCGATTCAAATAAAGTAGGTGATAATTCAAATATAGGTTGGGTAGGCACAAGAACGCTGGAAGAAAAATGGCTATTAAGAGAAAACGAAGTACCTCATTTATTAATTGGAAGCGATATGCAAGGAAGAGATGGATTGCCTAGCATGTTAGTTGGAGGCAATCGTCATGGTCCCCGTTAATAACAGCGACACAGCATGGCTTATTGTATCAGACTATAATCAAGATAATGGTATCTTTTACGAAGACTTAAGAGAGGATATTCTTGATCCACAAATAGACAAGGGTGATTGGGAGTGGGTTGCAGGTGGAGTTGGTCCCAGAAAAGGGAAAAAAGTTGGTAGTTTATATCCAACTTCTGATGAAGTTGGAGACGGTGATAACGAAATTGATATTGGTGGAGATAGTTTTTCCTTTCCTGGCAGTGGAAACATGGCAGGCGAATGGGTTGGAGGATATTTAGATGACTCCAATCAATAACTCAGACACAGCTTGGCTAATTGTTTCTGATTATAATCAAGATAATAATCTGCCTTATGAAGAATTAAGGGAAGATGTATTGAATCCTGATGTAAACAATTGGTCCATTTATTACATGTATGAAACGCAAGGAACTGATAGTGTTGGTGGGGGAAGACGGGATAGTAATATTGTAGGATGTGATATCGAAAACCCTAACCTTTTGCCTATGGAAGAACTGTACTGTGGTCAATGGGTTGGTGGAGTTGGATCGCGTTTCGGAGGACAAGTAGGAGGCAACAGAGCAATTCAAGCTGTACCAAGTGAGCCATGAACAACAAAACACCAATTATCCCTGGAACGGTCATTATTGCCCATGATATCCACGCCACTAGCCAAGATGGGCTAGATCGCGCATTGGATTTTCTTGCAGCAGATTACGATATTAAAGACTGCATGAAAGACGAATATCATCCTCACTCGGGCTACTTCGCCACGTTAAAAGAATCCGTCTTTCAAAACCTGACTAAGTGCGATTTCTGCGGTCACCTTAACACGCAACTTGCCTGTAAAGTTCATGGTTATTCATGTAAAAATTGCGGCAAGGTTCTCTATAAGGAATACGTCAAGGGTGGCACTATTCGCTTTTCATTCAGAAATGATGAAAGCATGAAGTATGTTACCCTTTACATTCATTCCTACGAGAATGATCGTATCATTTGCTATCCTAAGCCTGCAAAAACCGAAGCATATTTTTCGGCAAAGAATCCAGTTCAACATCTCGAACAATTTAAGGATGAATACGAAGTTGTAACGGTTGACGGCAAGCGAATGCTCTCTTTCTTCTACCCTGCCAAGTGGAAGAAGGTTGACCGCACTATCAATATGGCTGAAGTTCGTGGGGCACCTAACACGAAGCGTCAGCACTATCGGTCTGTTTGCGTCTATAAGGGCGAAGTATTTGAAGATCGTTATGAATTGGGAGTCAAGGATTCCTTTATGATTTACGATACCTTTAAATATGCACCTTTTAAGGATACGGGGCGACTTCATGCGAAAATCATGAGTATGGCTGGACAAGTCTCACGTTGCGACTATTATTATCAGGATCGACGCCCATCATTCAACGACACCCAACTTGGTTGGATGAAGACCGCAGTTGAAACGTTCACGGATTTACCCAAGGAAGAGTTTGCTTATTTCTTGCAAACTTGTCGCAAGGATGGTCCAGGGTTTATTTGTCAATTGGCTCAGTTTGTTGAAAAACACACTAAGGTGAAGCAATACCTTGAGAATCATCCTGATGTTCAGGAAATTCTTAAAGAGAAGAAAGTGTGTTCTTATTATGATATTGATGGTGTTGATTTCATCTTTAAAATGGGTGAAATCATCTCTAAAAAGGGACGTAATTAATTGAAAAAACAAAAGAAAAATAAGGATGGGAAGGTAAAAGATAAGTGCGAGATTTGTAAAGGGGAACGCGGTGGCATCCCTGGCAATGAAAACATTGTCAAAGGCACTATAATCTGCGATTATTGTCATGCAGATTACCTAAAGGATCGTAAGGAAAAAACAAATGGATGATATCCCATTGTTGCACGGCATGGAACAGATGGAAACTGTTCTGCTGAATGCCATGCGCACCATGCCAAAAGGTTTTAGAAAGTTCATTGTTGAGAAAACAATGGAACTTTACAAAAACAGTAAAGATAGTTCAGATGAATTCGTAGGAATGCTTGCATTATATGGACTCTCTCATATAATGCAAATGGATAAACGAGCAAGAGAAGAGGGTCAATAAAATGTGGAATCGCTATTGCAATTTTCGGATTTTCTTAATTGTCCAGAAAGTTCGTATCTGGGGTTGGTGGCACGGCAAACCATCACTCAGACAGTACACTTGGAAACAAATTGCCTGCGGACTAGTTGCTGCTCAAATCAGAAAAGATAGAAACAATGGCATTGAACCTTCAGCAGCAAGGCTCCAAAGCCTTAGATACTTTGAAGAAGAATGTAACGTTGAGTCTTCAAAGGTGTAACAATGAATAATCTTTGGATAACTGGTGCTGGCCCCGCAATACGTCGAATGCGTAAAGACATTCCCATTGGCACGGTCGCTAAGGGAATGGGGATTACTACGTCAACCCTTTCATTAATTGAAAGGAACCAAAGACGTTTATCCATCGCAGATATAGCACTATTTGCTCAATTAATAAAAGTTTCACCCCAATTAGTATTAAAAGAATGTCTGACAGAAGCATTGCCTGGATTTAAAACAGGCAAAGAACTTGTCAACGATATTCTTAATCAATTAAAGAGTATATTATGGGAAAATTAGTTCTGCATAAAGCTGCAATGAAAGGCGACCTTGCTGCTATGGGGGCTTATGCAGACTACTTGGAAGAACATAACGGAAATCAAAGCTTAATCGTAGGTCTTAGGTTTTGCGTTAGGTATAAGAAATTCCCAGGCTATAGCGACTTTCATGTAGACTATAATAAACATGCTTGGTGGTGGCGTACTCTTAATGGTCGTGATTCTCTGAGAATTGCTGAAGGAAAGAATACTTTGCCAGTTTGTATGGAACCATTATCATATCCTACTTATCGCACTGCTAACGATGCAATCAGAGCATTAGGTAAAACCATTATTAAAATTGATAAATTCTTTAAGGAAATTCTATAATGTGGACAAAAGAATTACCTACCAAAGATGGGTATTATTGGGTGCGAAAAAACCAATATAAGAATGAATATATGGTTTGTGTCTGGGCTGACCACGATGAATCAATTAAGAAAGAAAATGAAGCACGGGGAAAGCTTGGGGTTGAACCCCTTTCAAGGTATGATTCTATTGTTAAGGTGGCTCAAGAAAACAAAGTCTTTTATGTACGCCATGTAAGCGAACGTCTTTCTGATAAGACAAAATTGGAAGAACTCGAAGGAAGGGAATGGCAAGGACCATTAAAACCAAATGAAAATCTACACTAAACAGGGCGATCAAGGCAAAACTAAACTTGCTAACGGTGTAACTGTTAGCAAGGATCATGTAATTATTGAAGCATTAGGTTCAATTGATGAACTTAATTCGATGTTGGGCTACGCCATTGCCCAACATAACATTAATCCACCATTACTATACAGCATTCAAAGAAACCTGTTTGAAATTGGCACTGACTTAGCTAATCCCAAAATTCAGTGCGATTTAGACATTAAATATCTGGAAGATAAGATTGATTGGTATCAGGAACATACGCCAGAATTAAAAAACTTCATTCTTCCTGGCGGAACCGCAGCAAGTGCATTTACCCACTTATGCACTTCAGTTTGCCGTAGGGCAGAACGCGACATTGTTAAAATAGGTCCAGAAAATACCAATATCTTAATTTATTTCAACCGTTTGTCAGACCTATTGTTTTGTGTTGCCAGATATGAAAACCACAGCAAAGGTGGGGATGACATTATATGGCGAAGGAAATAAACATATTAAAAAAGGCAGCAATGGTAGGCGATTTTACTGCCATGTCTGCCTACGCTGATTATTTAGAAGAATATAATTATGACCAAGCTTTAGTTGTTGGGTTAAGATTTTGTATTAGACATAAGAAATTTCCTCGTAATTGGAAGGGATCAGGCTTTCCTTTTGAATGGTATTTCAGCAAAGGTAAATCCAAATGGTATTTACCTGCATATTTTAAGAATATCACGCCATATTGGTTTGCTTCTGCCCAAGCTGCAATTAAATCAGTTGGAAGATCAATAATCAAAATAAATCAAGATTTTAAAGAAGTGATATGATTATATATAGGTTATGGGTATATCAAAATCAAGTACGTTTGGCAGCATTACGACTCCAAGTGTATCTGCTCCAATTCAAAGCGATCTTACTTTAAAAGCTGGTAATGGTGTAGGAGCATTTACTAGTGGAGAAGATACTATAGTAAGAATGTCATCTGGCGGTGTCCCTGGTTTTCCAGGCAAATTTGTCTGGCAAAATAAAGATGGCACTCAAGTAGGGGAAGTAAACAATAGTGGTGCATTAAAAGCAAATTCATGTTCAATTGTGGACACTAGTATTCCAGGGGCACAACCTTTTGTTGTTGCAGCTAATGGCGATATTACTGCGGCAGGTGGACAATTTCAGATTAATAAAGATACAGGAACAACTAGTGCTGGAATGTTTAATGGTATTATAAGAATTCCTGCCTATGATTCATCATCAGCCCCACAGGATACGTTTTTTAGAAATGATTTTTCAGGAACTTATAGACTTGCATATAAAGAACTTCCAAGCGGAACAATATTTAGAATTCCTTTTACTATTGATGTGCCTATTTTAGCTCAGGCTAACACATTTACAACTGGTTTGCAAAGAATTAATAATGATACAGGAAACAATGAAGTATTAATTATTAAAGCATCGGGCGGTCAATCCGCTGATAACTTGCAAGTAACCAATAGTTCAAACACTGTATTAACAGCAATTAAGGGAAATGGAGCATTCCAACCAGTTCACTTGGCCAATGCAGCAGCCGCCAATGATACAATATACTTTTCTACTGATGCCAACAAATTAGTTTATAAGGATAGTGGAGGGGTAGTCAACAACCTCTATTAATATGATACCAATCAATAACTCTGATACTTGGCTTATTGTATCAGATTATAATCAAGAAAATAGCCTTCCCTATGAAGACTTAAAGGAAGATATTTATTGTCCCAGCATAAATGTGGAACATTGGGACGATTACACTGGACTTACGGTATCGGTTTGGAATGCAAATAAAAGTGTAGGTGCTGGGGATTTTAATGTAGGCATGGCACATAATCATGCTGGTCAAACTAATGATGCTGTAGGTGGAATTGGTTGGGGTGAGTTAGTAGGTGGCAGTCATTTTAATTGGATACAATAAATTCAAGCTGTACCAAGGAACTATGAAACCATACGGAAACCAACACAAGTTTCACGGCGAATTCAACGGTGGACTCAATTCCACCAAACACGGCAATCTGTCTAGTAAGAATCGTAAGAAGACTCGACGTTTAGCTAACAAAACTCGACGTACCCAAGATAAAGCCTTGATTAAAGGTAGCTAATGAAAGTTGTTCATTGCAAAAGACAACCCTATGACGTTTACATAGGCAGACCTTCAAAATGGGGCAACCCTTTTGTAATAGGTAAAGACGGCACTCGCGATGAAGTAATCGCCAAATATGCCGAATGGATTAAAACTCAACCAGAACTTATAGCAGCACTCCCAGAAATTAAAGACAAAATTCTGGGATGTTGGTGTCGTCCCTTTAAATGTCACGGCGATGTATTGGTAAAATTAGCTAATGGCCCCAATTAATAACTCTAAGTACCCCTAACTGATGTTTATGTAAGTGGACATTATTCCTAAGTAATTCAGGCTGTACCAAGGAAATTATGAACACACGAGAAGCTATCATTGGCGACATTATTGGGGTTTGGGATGGCACACATCTTGCCCACATTAAAGTGGGGAAAATCAATCGAGCTACCTTTGATGGAACTGAAGAACCACGCTCGCATATTCCAAAACGCCGTTGGAGAGTTAATAAAAAAGCGCCATTTGCTTTTATTGGGCAGTATCCAAACGGTACAATGAAAGTAGAATGGCAGAACATATGAAAACAACATACCTCTTTATTGCTCAAAAGCCTGATAGCACGGATTACTGCCGTGGTTGCCGTATGGCAAGTTATAGCAGCGATTTCTTCATTGAAAATATGCTGAATCGCGAACAACTTGTCAAGCGATGGGCTGAATACATTCAGAAGAACATGAATCTAGACTGTAATGAAACAGGCTACGATTTCTACGTCTTTAAGAATGGTGTAAAGCTGTTTGAAGAACAATATACCAGATGGGATGGTGCCGAACGATACGAAGATCAATGGTGCGATGAAGCAGAACTAGAAGAAAAAGACGACATGGCCGAAATTTCTGAAATCTTCTCCGAAGCAACTGCACTCGCCAACAAACTACAAGGCGACAAGATTACTAAACAAGAAAAAGAAAAGGCTGAAGAAATTAAGAAAGAGGCAGAAAAGGCCAAGCAAGAACGCCAAGCACTTTACGAAAAGTTAAAAAAAGAATTTGATAAATTATGACCAATTCAAGCTGTACCAATGCAACTAAAGGAGATTCAAGTGGGCTATACGCATTATTTTTACCGTCCTGAAAAGCTAGATCAATCCAAGTTCAACCAAGCTGTTGCAGATTGTCAAGCACTTTGTAAGGCTATTAATGCGCCTATTTGTTACGAATACGATTTGCCAAACAAACCAGCAGCATTTCTGCCCACTAAGGTTTGGTTCAACGGAATTGGGGAAGATGGACACGAAACGTTCGTCATTGAGCAATCTTTTACGACAAGCAAGTATGATTCCAAAAACGAAAAAGAACAATACTTTTCTTGCTGTAAAACAGCACGCAAGCCATATGATATCGCTGTCGTAGCCTGTCTAATCATCTTCAAACATTACTTTGGCGATGATTTTTCTGTTAGTTCAGATGGTCGTAAAGTGAATTGGAAAGAAGGATTGGAAGCTGTTCAAAAGCATTTGGGTTATGGTGAAATTCCTGAAAATATTGGATTAAATCAATGATAAGGGACATGCTGTTTCAAGATGCACTACTAATGATAGTCATTTTAGTGCTATTTCTAATTCTTTACAAGAGAAACAAACATGCTAAGTAAAGAGTTTGTTACCGCTGGAAAAGCCATCTTCACCATCTCTAACCCAAAAGGTGAACGATACACGTTCAGAATCAGCAAAACAAAAAATGCAGACACGTTTTTTGTTGCTCTACTTACTGGCCCCGAAAATATCTCAGATTATACCTATCTGGGACTTCTTCTGGCTGACAAATCTGAAGTCATTCTTACAGCAAAGAGTAAATTTACACCAGAAAGTCTTCCATACCAAGTCATCAAATGGGCAATTAAGATCATTTGGAAAGGGAAAGAAGTTCCTGAAGGATATAAAATCCTTCATTGCGGACGTTGCGGGCATTGTGGACGATTATTAACCGTGCCTGAATCCATTGAAAGTGGACTCGGACCAATCTGCGGGAAAAGATAAATGGTAAGCCATGCTCCCAATCAATAACTCAGATACCGCTTGGCTAATTGTAACTGATTACAATCAGGATAATTATATCCCATTTGAAGAATTAAGGGAGGATATTCTTAATCCTGAAACAAATCAATGGCATGATGAAATAAGCCGAATGTCTTTATTGGCAGGAAGTAATGCCAGATATAGCATAGGAAAACCGTATTGGCAGTTATATTACTATTAGAAGAGATTATAATAGTGTAGGCGGTGGCAGTAGCTTAGGCGTAGGTGGAAACCATAATTCAGGTGACTAATGCGCGATCCTATCTTAGTTAAAACTCTTGTAAATAACTACGAAGAGTACATTGAACTAATAGAAAGTTTATTTAAAGAATTCTATTCTGTTGAAGAATTTGAGAATCATTACGAGATGACGCCCTACCCAGAAGATACCAAAGAATGGGAAGATGGTGAATACCAATTAAATACAGTTAGACACAAGCCAGATAGTTATCCTTGTATTTATATTTGGCTGGATAACATCAATGGCATTGTAGATGATTTCATTTACCTAAGAGATTTTACATGACAGAAGATGATAAATACTCCAAACTGGAAGATAGTTTGACTTGGCTTAACTTTGCTCTACAAATGTCTTGGTGGCGAAGAATCTTTAAATTTCCTACCCAAGAACTAAAAAATGCGGTCGAAGACCTTCATTCTTCAATAAGCACAGTGAGCCAACTTATTGAATTCTGTAAAACAACCAATAAGGATCGTTATCTAAAGCTATTGCGTAAAGCTGAAAATAAGCTTTTTAATACTCTTAGACAGTATTCATCCTTAAACAAGTGGAATTATTTACTAAAATTTAAGTGGCCCAATGAATCCGATCAATAACTCTGATACAGCTTGGTTAATTGTTTCAGATTATAACCAAGATAATGATCTGCCATTTGAAGATTTGAGGGAAGATATTCTTAATCCTGAAACCAATAAATGGGAAATGGAATATGCTCCTCTAGGAGATGGTGTTTGTGGGCTTGATAACATGGATTTGTCTATATATGGAAGCATGTTTCCTGGCGATCATGTGCATGGAGCGATAAATGGACAAGTAGGCGATCAAAGAGCAGATATGTGCGGATACGGACAATTTTCATCTAGAGTTGGCGGAATCCATGAATCCAATTAACAATTCTGATACCGCTTGGCTAATCGTTGCTGATTATAATCAAGATAATGGTAGATTCCATGAAGATTTAAGGGAAGATGTTTTAAACCCTGAAATAAATGATTGGAAATATGATTTTATTAGTATGAGTGGTGGTGGTTCGGTTGGTAGTGTATGGGCAGGTGCTTCAGTTGGTTCAGACATTATTATTGGAAATGCTGTTGGTAATAATCAACATTGGCAAGTGGGCAGTCGATTTGATCCAGTCATTGGCGTTTACCCTAGTCATCTAGTTGGAGGAATTAATGCTCCCCATTAACAATAGCGATACAGCTTGGCTAATCGTATCCGACTTCAACCAAGATAATAATAAATTCTATGAAGAGTTAAGAGAAGATATTCTTAATCCTGAAACGAATGATTGGATTTATGAACATTTTGTTTATATGCAAGTTGGCAGTGATGGAATAGGTGTAGGCAGCATTGTTGGTGCCACTGGTGATTCTTGTGGCAATGTTGGTGCAGGAAGCGAAGGATTATCCCCCGACTTCACTTCAACGCTAGTAGGTGGTTCAATGTAAAATAAAATGATACGTTTTTGCACGCATGATACTATGTTAGGTTATGCGTGAAGAAATAATTAAATTATATAAAAGTAATCTTTCAGTTAGACAAGTTGCGAAAAAAGTCGGCATTAGTCCGATTACCGTATCCAGAAGACTAAAAGAATGGAATATTAAAACCAGACCTTTTAAAAGAGTAAGCAAATATCTTGTAGACGAACATTACTTTGATGATATTGATAATGAAGAAAAAGCCTATTGGTTAGGATTCTTATTAGCTGATGGTTGCGTAAGGACTAATTCAAATACACTTACAGTCAACCTGTCTACTATTGATCTAAATCATTTAGAAAAATTAAGAAAATGTTTAAAATCAGATAATAAAATTTACCAACAATTAAATCAAGGTAAACATGGAATGTCATGCTTGACAATTTCTAACACCACACTTGCCAATTCCTTGAGAAATAAAGGAATTGTAGCAAAGGGCAAATGGGTTTATAATGTATTGCCTGAACTGCAACGGCATTTTTGGAGAGGAGTTGTAGATGGGGATGGGTGTATTTATAATGGTGCAAATAAAACAAAATCTATTCCTACTCCACAAACCCAATTGAGTTTAGTTGGGACACCTGAAACTATAAAATGTTTTTATAAATTTTGTTGTGGAATTGTAGAAACTAAGGCTAAGATTAATGAGAAATATCGCAACAAAAACATAGATCATTTTAGCCTTCACGGAGGAAAGGCTCTCCAAATTTGCAATACATTATACGAAAACGCAACTATTTATCTTGACAGAAAAATGAAGAAATACTTGGCAGGGAAAGTAAAATTTTTGGCTCATAGACCAATTCAAGTTGTACCAAGCACACCATGAACACAACAGACGCATATTCACTGGCTAGAACCCTAATGAACCAACACAATCTTGGTGATTGGGTTTTTGAGTTTGACCGAGCTAAACGACGTGCTGGATGTTGCAAACATTCAAAGAAGACTATTACTTTGTCTGAGTATTACGTCAGGCTTAATTCAGAAGAAGAAATTCTCGACACTCTTAAGCACGAAATCGCGCACGCTCTCGTAGGCTCTAAACACGGACATGATGACGTTTGGAAAGCAATGTGCGTCAAAATTGGCGCAAAGCCTATTCGATGCTATGATTCTAATGCTGTCGCCATGCCTAAAGGACGATGGACGGCAACGTGCAAAGGTTGCACCAAAACCTTCCACAAACACCGCAGACCTAAGAATATCAACGGACGCTATTGTCTCAAGTGCGGACCCGTTGTAGGTTCACTGCAATACTCTTTGACAAACCAGCAAATTCTAGTAAGGTGAGCTATGGAAAAACTCGCACCATCCAACATTACCGACGCTCTCAACGCACATCAGACATATGCAATCCTTGTTGAAACCATCAGCAAGCGTATGTCCTATATCATTGAATTCTGTCTAAAAACGTGCAACGGCAGACTTGAATGGTGGGACTGGCATAACGAAAAGGAATTTCCATCTGCTTATGGTCCAGATATCATAAACATTACTGGTGAATGGGTTTTCAAAGAGAAAATGGATTTTATTGACAAATACGGCAAAGAACAAAGTTTAGAATACGGATACATCCCCACTCGCTGGCTATACGAAGACTTTGAAGATGAATTCGTAAATGGCATCAAACTCCTTCAAGAACAAAAGAAGGAAAAGGCTAGGAAGGATACTGAAAAACAGCAAAAGAAGAAACAAGCAAAAGAAGAACTGTTAGCCTCACTTAAATCCAAACTAACGCCAGAAGAACTAAAGGTTCTCAAACTATGAAGAATAGCAAAAAAACAAAGATTCGTCCACTTGGCAATATGGTGCTGATTACTTCTGATGGTTCTAAAAACATGACTAGTGGCGGTATTATTGTACCAGATTCATGCAAAATTGATGTATTGTCTGGTCGTATTATCAAAATGACTTCTAAAATGACTGATGATGAACTTGAATACCCATTTCGAGAACTGGATCAAGTCATTTATGACCCACGATACGCTATTCCAGTTGATTTGGAACCTGGAAACAAATTCTTTCTAATTGATTACGAATACCTTTATGGTGTCATAGAGGAGAACAATGAACGGACTTAAACGCAAAGCAAAAATTTGGTTTACTCTTTGACAAACCAACAAATCATAGTAGCTATGGAAAAGTACAACCAAAATCTAAAAGCCTCAGCCAAAGCTAAGTTAACACCAGAAGAAATAAAAGCACTTAAACTATGAACGGTGAACAACTCCTACAAGCTTTACTCAAACTAACTCCTGAACAACGGCAATTACCTGTTGTTGCGGCAGACCACGAACGTTGGTATTATAATGTGGATTCCTTGGACTTTGCCCACATCAATTGGGGCAGAAAAGAAGATGGAAAAGAACCCAACAGTATTACTTTACAATAATTATGCATACAATAATTACCCAACACGCTATCGACCGATTTCATGAACGTTTCCCTGAAATCACTATTAATCTCAGGGATGCTCTTAAAAATGCAGTAGAATTTGGTGCAACCACCAAACGCACCAAAAACTACTCAACGCCGAACATAATGTCGTCTTCGTCATCGAACGACCTAATGTTCTACGCACGATCTTAACTCTTGATATGTATATGGCGAATCTGCAAAGTAACTTTCATATTGCTTGCACTATTCCTGCTAAACCCAAAACAAAAACATCAGAACATATCCACTTTCCAGCACAGTGGGATCCGAAGCTTGGAATTCACGTGACTTGAAGTCGCGGC
>JADMIO011614233.1_pt1 | contig 23348 bp, 12 predicted proteins | sample 8958161 | NCBI WGS metagenome assembly JADMIO01 (sample SAMN16585339, study PRJNA669376) | soil metagenome | isolation source: Crop rotation soil | place: USA: Cullars Rotation, Alabama | collected 2011
CCGGTTCGCTTATATCATTGGCAGTGTTGCCGGCAACAGCTTCAGCTAGCGCAGGCGTGGCAACATGCAAGGCATCAGCATGGTCTGTGTTTATTGCTGCATCGGTTGTTTCTTCAGCGTCTGTCGAAATATGTTCAGCGGGGCTTTGTTCTTCTACTTCATTTAAATTGCTCCCGGCGGTAAGATCTTTTGTTGATTGCTCTTCACCATGCTGGGTTGATGGTTCATCATAGTGCACGGCGTCACCATTATAGTTGGGGCCAACTTCAGTGGAAAATTGTTCCGGTACTGTTTCATCTACTACCGGTATTTCTTCGGCTAGTGCATTGGCAGGGAGAATTGCAATATTTTCTTGCACCGGCGCTGCTTCGGTTTGTGTGGCCAGGTCAGTAATTTCTTGTTGTGAAATGGCGGTTGCTTCTTCTGCAGATCTGGTGGCATCAACTCCATCCTGCGGGTCGTGAAAGACTTCTGTGATCACCTCCATTATGCCGGTAGGTGCATGTGGTATATTGGTGTCAGTATTTATCTCTTCATGTTGGATCACTTGGACTTGATTATCTGCCGGTTCATTTTCAACCGGCATAATGTTGGTATCAGCCGTTACGTCGTTACCATCTGCTGTTTCAGTATTGGCAGCCTGTTCATTGCTGAGAAAAGGTGCTTTGTCGAGCACAGGCAGATGCTGCAATTTTTCTGGTTGCAATAAAAATTGCAGCCAGAGCGGGTTGTTAAAATATAATGTGGTTTTGTGTAACTGGCTGTTGAACTGCGGGTGATCGGTATCCTGCATTTTTTTGAGCAACAAAAAATGTGCTGCTGCAAAATAAGGATGCTGTTCTGCCATGCGTTCCAGCTCATTTACGGTAACCGACAGTAATGAGGGCTGATGAAAAAGATGCTGAACAATATTATCAAATGGTGACTGCATATTTATAAGCAGCAATATACTTGCAAATTACCAGTTAGAAAAAAGACGGTTGAATATTTCATCGCTCAGGTTTTTAATGATGTCTTCATTGAGCGATGCCTGGGCCTGTTCAATACTGGTGTTTGCATTAAAATCAAAACTGCGGGTTACATCTTCTTCTTTGCTTTGTTTTTCGTCTACCCGGCTTACCAGCTTTATATGCACGGTTACATTTAATCGGTTGGTAGCGGTTTGGTTATTGGCAATGGCAGCGGTGGTAAATGAGTAATCAGTAATGGCCCCGCTGATATCAAAATCTGCATTGTCGCCCTGGGTAAGCGTTCTATTAGTTTGATTGTTGATTTTTTGTCGCAGGCGTTCCGTGAGCTGCTGGCTCAGCTGGGGGTTTACATACCGGGCCCTGTTTTCAATAAAATTAATGCGGATGGTTTTTATTTCTTTTGGTATGGATGATTCCTTCATGGTGTAATGAAGGCAGCCGGTAGGCAGTATGCTAATAAAGCAGGCGAATATATAAAGCAAGTATTTCTTTTGAAACAACATGGTAATTTCTGATTTCTGATTTTTTGATGTCTGATTTAAAATCGCTGATGTCAAATTAAAATCGCTGATGTCTTATTTTTTGATGTCTGATGTGTTTATCTCTGATGTTGGTATCGGCGATGGTATTGTTTTTTTTTTAATTATCCGTTTTTACGCACAATGAGCTTTCACTATGCAGCCCGCTGTTGCGCCCCTTCAGGGCTAATGGAAAAAAACTCTTTTAACCCAGGGTTTCACCCTGGGCTAATGAATTACGCCCTTTCAGGGCTGTTCAACAAGCTCAGTACATTCCAAAAAATTCATTCATTTCCGATCCAGCTTTTCACCCTGGGCTAATGGATTACGCTTTTTCAGGGCTGTTCAATATGGGTATTCAACATTAAAAATTAATCATTCTTTATCAAAATAAACATGATAACCTGCGTTCCATAAATCCGCGTTACGGTAGCACCTCACCTTTTTATTCATCGATATCGTATTCTTTCAACTTGCGGTACAAGGTTCTTTCGCTGATGCCCAGATCGAGCGACGCATCTTTTCTTTTGCCCCGGTGTTTCTTTAGTGCTTTTATGATCAGCTCTTTTTCTTTATCCATGATGTTGAGTGATTCTTCCACCTCTTCATGATTATGTATCTCATCGTTATTCATCAGCACCGGCTGTCCGTTTTGTTGCGTTGCAGGTTGTATAAATGCTGGCTGTATAACCTGCGCTGGCAATTCATTTACGGTGGCATGCTCCCTGAACAAAGATTCATTGGCAAATTTAGCGGCAGATGCTGCGTTTGCTGGATTTTGCAGTATATCTACAAACATGCGTTTCAATTCTGTAACGTCTTTTTTCATGTCGAAAAAAAGTTTGTATAGCATTTCCCGTTCATTGGCGAATTCTGCACTGGCCATATTGTTTTTGCCCGATGCCAGTACGGGTAAGCGGTTGTTGCTATGATCCGGCAAAAATCGCTGCAGCGCGCTGGCGGTAATTTGTTTTTCCTCAGACAACACAGACAACTGTTCAGCAATATTCTTTAATTCTCTAACATTGCCCGGCCAGGTATAGTTATTTAACAGATTTTTTGCCTCCTCATCCAGCTGTACCGGGGTGGTTTTATAACGCTCAGCAAAGTCTACCACAAATTTGCGGAATAAGAAAATGATGTCTTCTTTTCTGTCTCTTAATGCAGGTACGCGAATGGGCACGGTATTAAGCCTGTAATAAAGATCTTCCCTGAATTTGCCTTTGTGGGTAAGCTCCAGCAAATCTTTATTGGTGGCGGCAATTACCCGCACGTCTGTTTTTTGCACCTTGCTTGATCCAACGCGAATAAATTCGCCGCTTTCCAATACACGCAGCAGTCGCGCCTGTGTACCCAAAGGCATTTCGCCAATTTCATCCAGAAAAATAGTTCCACCGTTAACAGTTTCAAAATAGCCTTTACGGCTGTCTACCGCCCCGGTAAAAGAACCTTTTTCGTGGCCGAACAATTCTGAATCGATGGTGCCTTCTGGTATGGCTCCGCAGTTGACTGCAATAAACGGGTTGTGTTTCCTTGCAGAAAGTGCATGTATGATGAGTGAAAAAGATTCTTTACCCACCCCGCTTTCGCCGTTTATCAGTACACTCAAATCTGTATTGGCCACCTGTGCCGCCACATTGAGCGCATAATTCAGCGCCGGAGCATTTCCTATAATTCCAAACCTGTTTTTTAATGATTGTAAATCCATTTATAATTCTTTTTATCTAATCTCTATTGATTGCTGATTTCGAGATTGGGAGATTTTGAGATTTCATTTGTGGTAAAAGCTTAAGTAATTAAAACATCTACTTATTCTAAAATTTCTTTTCCTCAACTTTAGCATTTAAGATTTTCCAACTATCCCTGACATGGATAAGAAAATCTCAATATCCCAAAATCTCAAAATTGTAACTCAATTTTCCCTAACAACGTTCCCGCAGTACATTCTTCCACTTTTACAAATACATAGTCTCCTTTGTTGAGCGGGTGGTTTTCTTTGGGGAATATCAGCATTTTGTTGTGGTCTGTTCTGCCAGCCCAGTGTAGATCGCTTTTTCTTGAATGGCCTTCAATCAACACTTTGAATGTTTTGCCTACATCGCGTTGCATACTTTCGAGCGAGTGCTGCCGGTGCATGGCAATAATTTGCTGCAGTCGTTCTTTTTTTACGGCCTCCGGTACATCATCTGTATAGCGGCGCGCTGCCAGTGTGCCCGGGCGTTCGCTATAAAAATACATATAGGCCAAATCATACCGGCAGTAGTCTACCAGGCTTAATGTATCCTGGTGGTCTTCTTCTGTTTCAGTACAAAATCCGGCTATGATGTCGGTAGACAAACCACAACCGGGCAATATTTCTTTAATGCGGTTTACTTTGGCAATATACCATTCGCGGGTATAAGTGCGGTTCATCAATTGCAGTATGCGCGTGCTGCCGCTTTGCACGGGCAGGTGTATGTAATTGCAAATGTTCTCGTACTTGTCCATCGTAAACAGCACCTCGTCAGTAATATCTTTGGGGTGAGAGGTACTAAAACGCACACGCAGCAGGGGAGATACCTGTGCAACTTTTTCGAGCAGCATGGCAAAGGTCACGGTATTACCACCTGCATCATCTATCCAGTAATAACTGTCTACATTCTGTCCCAGCAGTGTTACTTCGCGATAGCCTTTATTAAACAGGTCTTCACACTCGGCAATGATAGAAAAAAGATCGCGGCTTCTTTCGCGGCCCCTGGTAAAAGGCACCACGCAAAAAGCGCACATATTGTTACAGCCGCGCATAATACTTACAAAAGCGGTAACCCCATTGCTGTCTAAACGTATCGGCGCAATGTCGGCATAGGTTTCATCCCTGCTCAACAATACATTCACCGCTTTCTGGCCGGTCTCCGCCTCTTCAACCAGCCCGGGCAGTGTTCTATAAGCATCTGGCCCCACCACCATGTCTACCAACTTTTCTTCTTCCAGAAATTTAGCTTTCAAGCGCTCTGCCATACAACCCAGCACGCCCACCAGCATACCTGGTTTCTGCTTTTTTAATTTCCTGAATTCGGTGAGCCGTTTTCTAACAGTCTGTTCTGCTTTTTCGCGGATAGAGCAGGTATTGATCAAGATAAGATCAGCTTCTTCGGCATTGCGGGTGGCGCCAAAACCGTTTTCATTTAGAATGGATGCTACTACTTCGCTGTCGGCAAAATTCATGGCACAGCCATAACTCTCGATATAGAAATGTTTGCGGAAAGCCCTGTCCGTTGAAGCTATTGGTAAATAAGCTTCGCCCTGTCTTTGCTCATCGTGTACTGTATTGCTTACCAGTTCCTGCATCACTTTACTTTTTGGACGGCAAAGATAGGCAAAAAAAAAGTGAAAGTGACAAGTTGGCAGCTTGTTTCGTTTGGAGTTTGCAGTTTATAGTTTGGTGTTCGTCAGTTGCGCGGGTTGACGACATTATCGAATGAAACTTGGTGGAAGCTTACTTAAATATATAGAATGGACGTTGTTAATTACCTAAAAATTCCTGTTCCGCATACCGCTCGCTGTTGCCCATCTCTTTTTTCAGGATATCATAGAGGCGTTCAAACTTTTCAAATTGCCGAAGGTATACCTGGTGTTTCATTGCATTAGGTTCGTAGCGTTCTTCCGACCTGGCCATCCACCTTTTTTCAATGGATAGCGATTCAAGTCCGAGTTTTACCGCACCAAAGGCCGAACTTTCCACCGCGCCTGATACCAGCACTGTGCAATTAAACATGTCGCATAACATTTGCACCCACATGGGACTTTTTGTAAAGCCACCGGTAGCATGTATTTCCGTTACCTTTCTTTTTTCCATAATCACTTTGCCGATGCAGTACATATTAAATACAATTCCTTCCATGATAGCTCTTACGTGGTGTGCCTTGGTATGTGTAATATTAATGCCAAAGAAAACCCCGTTGGCGGCGGAGTTCCATACGGGTGCTCTTTCGCCCATAATATAAGGAATGAATATCAGTCCGTTGCTGCCTGCTTCTATTTGCATGGCTTTTTGAAAAAGCTGTTCATGGGTCTCACCGGTCTCCAGTACAAGGTCTTTAAACCACTGCAGCACTACGGCGCCGTTGTTGCTGGCACCGCCCGTAATGTAACTATTGTTGGCAATGTGATAACAGAACGTGCGCATTTGTTCATCGGTATATACTTCTGTGGTGACCATTCGTACCGCACTGCTGGTACCAACGCTCACCGCCATGGCGCTTTTTCCGGTGGCACCGGTGCCCAGGTTGGCAAGCGCTCCATCACTACTGCCAATGATAAAAGGCGTTTTCAATACCTGCTGCAATCGTGCATCACTGTAATAAACAGATTCGTTGCTGAGGTATTCTTTGTGGTGTGCATCGGTTACCACGGATAATTGTGATGCACGTACACCCACATAATCAAGAATGGCAGCATCCCACTGCAAGGTGTGAATGTTTAACAAGCCGGTTGCAGAGGCAATGGATGTATCAATAATGTATTTGCCGAACAACCTGGAAAAAACATATTCTTTTACACCGATGAACCTGCCGGCCGACATAAAAAGTTCCTGCCTGTTTTCTTTTAGCCACAATAGTTTGCAGAACGGGCTCATGGCGTGGATGGGTACGCCCGTGGTATGATAGAATACATCACCGGTTTTCATTTCGCGCAGTTGCTCAGCAATTTCACTGGCGCGGTTATCGGCCCAAATAATACAATTGGTAAGCGGGTTGCCGGTTTCATCTACCACTATAATACTGTGCATGGCTGCGCTGAAACAAATCAACACCGGTGTGCTGTTGTGCAGGCTGCTGGTAATGGTGCCGATGCAATTTAATACTGCCTCAAAAATTTCATCGGGGTTTTGCTCGCTATAGCTTGCAAAAGGGTGCATGATAGGGTAGGGAATATCTTTTTTAGCAATGATTTCTCCATTATCCGAAAAAGCCACCGCTTTGGTAGATGTTGTGCCAATATCAATGCCGATGTAGTAGTGCATGTAATACATTTTAAGGAATTGGGAATTAGGAATTTGGAATTGGGCTAATGCGATGCACAATCTTTGCCTACAATGCCTGCTATAGGAGATAATACAAGAATGTAGGCATGGCTATGCCTTCGCGTAAAACCTAATTCCAAATTCCCAATTCCTGATCCCAGATCAACTCCATACCCTGTCGTGCGAGCGCTTTTCATTCCACTCTGGCGTAGGGGCAAAATATGATTTGTCGTTGGGTGATAAATGTTTTTTTACTTCTTCATCAATCAGCTCTATGCCAAGGCCGGGTGCTGATAATGGTACGTTGGCAAAGCCTTTTTCAAACAGTTTGCGGCCATCAGTAGTTTTAACAATGGTATCCCACCATGGGCTGTCTAAAGAATGGTGCTCCAGTGCCAGGAAGTTTTGCGTGGCGGCTGCGCAATGAACGTTTGCCATAAAAGAGATGGGGCTGCCGGCAAAGTGCATGGCCATAGCCACACCTTTTTCTTCTGCGTAATCGCCTATACGTTTTGTTTCAAGCAATCCGCCGGAAGAAGCAAGGTCTGGGTGAATGATATCTACTGCATGCGCGTCTATCAATGGTTTGAAGGAACTCAGCAGGTAAATGTCTTCGCCGGTCAGTACCGGGGTTTCCAGCGCATCAGACATGGTTTTATATTGATCAGTGTATTCCCACGGCACCATATCTTCTAGCCACGCAAGGCGATACTGTTCTACTTTTTTTCCAAAGCGAATGGCATTGTTTAGATCAAAGTGACCGTAATGGTCAGACGATAATGGAATTTCATAACCGATGGCCGACCGTACTTCAGCAATAATACCTGCCATTTCATCCAGCCCTTTTTCTGTTATTTGTATTCCGGTAAAGGGGTGTTTGGTATTGGCATAATCCATATATCCGCCGTTCCACTGGCCCAGGTTTTTACCCCAGAAATTACTGTTCACCAGGTTGCCGGGCTTGTCTTTTATTTCGCCAATGGAGATGTCCATTTTTAGCCAGGTCATGCCCTGTGTTTCCAGTCGGTTTTTAATTTTTGCTTTAAACTCATCCATCGTGGGTGCTTCGGGTGTATCGGCATACATCCTTACTTTATCGCGGTACCGTCCGCCAAGCAGTTGCCATGCGGGCACATTGTATGCTTTGCCGCACAGATCCCACAGCGCCATTTCTACTGCACAAACACCACCAGCCTGGCGCGATTGTCCGCCAAACTGTTTAATGGTTTTAAAAAGCATTTCAACGTTGCAAGGGTTTTGTCCGAGAATGCGGCTTTTCAGCATCAGTGCATAGCGTTCATCAGCGCCATCGCGTACTTCGCCCAGTCCGTAAATGCCCTGATTGGTATCGATGCGTATAAGGGGTGTTCTTCCTACGTTTTGTAAAACGCAGAAGCGCATATCTGTAATCTTTAAATCTGAAGGGTTAGAAAACCGGTTTACTTTCTGGGTAGTTTGTGCCACCACATCTTCTACCGGGGTAAACAAAAATGAACTGCCGAGTGCGAGGCCGCCGAGCGTAGATTTTTTAAAAAATTCCCGGCGGCTGTTTTCGCGTGGGTGGTTGGTAACAGTGTTATTCGTTTCTTCCTGTGGCAATGGATCTTTAAGACCAATCTTGGCTAAAAATTTTTCTGAAGGCGTCATAATCGTTTTTTTGATGTTTGAAATAAGTACAGGTGAATATTTTTAAAACAATGTTACTGCCACTGATTGTGTTCGTAACAGTTTGGCTAAAAGTAACTGTATATTTTCTGAAATATACACGCTGCTTAATTTAACCCATTATTTTAATGGAAATTTTAAAAAACGATATGCGCCTGCCGGCACTATATGGCAGGCGCATAGCCGAAAACTATTTAAGCTTCTTTTTTAAAGCGTATGAATGCAGGATAAATGTTATTTATCCCACCAGACTCTGGTACTCAGCTTATCAGCACCTTGTTTTGCTACCGCCGCATTATAATTTGTACTGTTTACTGATTGTTCAGAAGTTGGGTAACCAAGCCTTCTTATAAAAGTGCCGTTGGGTACATCCGGGTTAGTCGGTTGTCCGTAAGGGTTAGCTGTTAACAACGGGAAACCGCTTCTCCTAAAATTGGCAAATGCTTCAGGGCCATTTAAAAAAGAGGCAATCCAGTATTGCGTATTAATTTGTTGTAACTCGGTACCTGCGCCCAGCGGGTTTGCGGTTACATAGGTGTCTCTGGCACCGGCGGGTACTGCAGACGCAGCATCATAACTTGCCAGTTGATCCATGTGTGCACGTATACCATCTGCAAAATATTGGGCGGCTGTACCGGCTGTTATCCATCCGCGAAACCTTGCTTCTGCCAGTAATAATTGTGTTTGTGCAGCGGTAACATAAAAAATTGGCGCAGATACTTTTGCCATTCTTCTTCTGTCTACCTGGCTGTAATCATAAAAGCTAGCCAGTCCATCTGCGGTGGCCTTGCCAACAATGGTACCATTATCATATCCCATCGGCATGCCGATTTGCTGGGCCGGATTGGTTGAACCAGCGGCAACGGTTTGCCCGTTTCCGGAAGTGGCACCCACATAACGGATAGCAATAGCCGACAAACGCGGATCGTTGGTATTTTTTAACTGGTCTACAAATGGTTTTGCCAGGTAAAAATTGGCCGCTTCTGTGCCATTCAGCATAACACCAACGGGTTGGGTATAGTTGGCATCATGCCGCATCAATGCGTTGTCTGCATTTACAAGTATTACACCACCGGCAAAGGCGGCTTGTACGGCTGCTTGCGCTTTTGCTGCGTCTACTTTGCTTAAACGCATGCCGGCCCTCAGCAACAATGAGTAAGCAAATTTTTTCCATTGCGCAATATTGCCCGCATATAAAACATCCGCAGATTCAATGGTACCTGATGCATTAAGCGCAGTAGCTGCTTCGGTTAGTTCCTGTATCAGCTTGGGATAAATATCCTGCTGGGCATCGTATTTAGGAAAAAACGTCTGGCTTGTAAAACCAGCGCCGGCTTCTGAATACGGAATATCGCCGTGTTCATCTGTAATTACCATAAACGCATAGGCCTGAAAAATACGCGCCATGTTATACAAATTGCTTCTACCGGTTACCGTTTTTGTTTTAGTAATAACGTCGTTGGTGTATTTGATTACATTCTGATAGTGATTGGCCCACACAGAGGCTGTTGAACCATCTCTTGTATCAATATTAAAATTACCCCCTGCCAGTACGCCACCATTGGGTGAAACCATTTGTTGAACAATTGTTGCATCATAAATAACCGTGCGCGTTGGGAAAGATGCGCCAATAACAGCATTGTTCAGCAAAAGGGCAGGATCAACTGCCGTGGGGCTGGTTCTGTTCACATTTAAGTCGGGCAGATTCTTATCGCACCCTGCCAGTGAAATAAGCAGTATCAGGAATAAACTATAGCTAAGTATTTTTTTCATGGCACTTGGTATTAAAATTTAACGTTTAAATTAAGGCCGAGGCTTCTTGTTGTTGGCAATCCCGGGGCCTCTAGTCCTACCTGGTTATCAGATGCAAAACCAAAACTTTCGGGGTCAATATTGTCAACCCATTTCTTTATGATAAGCACATTGTTCACAACAAAATCCAGCTTAAGTCCTTTTACCGGCCATTTGGCGGGTACATATTTGGTGAAATCGTAACCCAAGGTAACCTGGCGAAGTTTCCAGTAACCGGCATTGTAGATTACCGGCTCCACTATTTGTTGTGTACGCAAATGTTCCCAGTAAGTTTGCACAGGTGTTACGGCAGTATTGGGAGTGCCTGCAGCATTTACACCCACACCGGTAACACCACCAACTCTTCCCAAAAGAGTTGCCTGGTGCAAACCTTCACGTATTGCATTGAAGTTGGTGCCGGAGAGCATTTTGCCGCCCAGTTTATAATCAATGAATACAGTGAGCGATATGCCTTTGAAGTTAAATGAATTTAAAAAACCGCCTGTCCATTTGGGCAATGCGCTGCCGAACAATACCAGGTCAGCCGTACGTTGGGGTACACCATTGCTCTGAAAAATCATTTCGCCTTTGGCACTGCGGGCATAGCCATAACCTGCAATCTGCCCCATTTCTTCTCCTACCACCAATCTTGTTTCTCCGTTAAATACGTGTGTTGCGGTAGTAATTCTTTCGCCGGGCTTGTCTGTAATAATGCTCAGCACTTTGGTTTTGTTGTAGGCGGTATTTGCCGTAAACTCCCAGGTAAATGATTTTGATTTGAACGGAACAATGTTCAGCATGGCTTCCCAACCATTGTTTACGCTTTTACCACTGTTGATACGGGTATTTATAAATCCTGATGCGTCTGAAACCTGTACTGTTACAATCTGATCTTTGGTGGTTTTTTTATACGCTGCCACATCCAGGTTTACCCTGTTGTTGAACAAACGTAATTCCAATCCAATTTCAGTTTCAGAAGTTCTGCTGGGCCGCAGGTTAGCATTGGGTACCACGTTGCCGTTGTTGCCTACTGCTACCGGTGTACCGGCGGGGTTGTTGATCAGGTTGGCATTGATTCCATAAAACAATTGGTCTGAATAGGGGCCCACGTCACCATCGCTACCCACTTCTGCGTAGCCCAATCTTATTTTACCGAAAGCTAACCAGGGTAGCTTGTTAAGCGTTTCAGAGAATACATACGAACCAGACACAGATGGGTATAATATACTTCTGTTGGCTGCAGATAGGGTAGAGAACCAGTCGTTTCTAACGGTACCATTGAGGTACAACGTTTTGTTCCAGGATACTTCACCCGAACTGTACAATGAATTAACACCTTGCGTGGTAAGTGTGTACTGCGGATCTTTGGCGCGTCCGTTCTGAACGGTATAAAGGCCACGTATTACAAAGTCTGTTACCTGTACATTGTTAATATCATTGGTGCGGCGCATTTGGTTACCACCGCCTGTTAAGTTTACATCAATCTTTCCAAAACTTTTGGTGGCACTTACCAGGAAGTCGAGATTGCTTTCGCGGAAGCGGCGAGATTCCTGTGTATAGATACCATTTACAAAACCGGCTTGTGCTGCTGCTCTGGATGCGATACCGGTAGGAAAGTTATTTACATCTTCATCGCGGCTCCAGTAATCCTGGCCAAAGCGGCCCTGTACAAATAACCACGGGGTGATATTGTATTTGGCAAACACGTTACCAAAGATCCTGTCGCGTTTTATGTTGTGAAACTGTTCCGCCAGCACCCAGTAAGGGTTGGTACGGTTCATAAATCTTGAATAGATGTATTCATTGCCGGCTGCATTGTATTTGTTGGCATCCAGAACGCTGAGTGGCATTGTATTGGCCATTGCCATGAGAACAGTAGGAATAGAATTATCCTGGTTGGCAATATTGGGCGGGTTGGTGTTAATTTCTCTTGAATAATTGATGTTGCCGCCAAAACTTAATTGCTCAGACAAATTATAGTTGAAACCCAGGTTCAGGCTCTTGCGGTTAAATTTATTATTAGGTACAATGCCTTTATTGTCGGTATTATTTAAAGACATATATAAACCGCCTTTATCGCCTCCTGTAGAGAGTGTAACGGTGTTGGACAAGTTTGAACCGTGGCGGTAAAATTCTTTAATACGGCTGCCTTGCGCTTCGTAAGGAACGGTAAGGTTGTTGAATAAAATCTGCGTCATACCGGGCGCAATTTTTTCACCAAATGACCATTGGCCAGAGGTGGGGTTGGGCGCAGTTGGACGCAGGCCATTTTCTCCCTGTCCGTATTCTTTCTGGTAGTTGGTAAAGTCTAACGGAGTATCATCGGTGTAATTGAGGTTGTACGAAACACCCAGGCCGCGGCCTTTATTGCGTGTTTTTGTTGTAACCATGATAACGCCGTCTTTTGCGCGCGAGCCATATAAGGCTGCAGCAGGTGCGCCTTTCAAAATGCTCATGCTTTCAATATCATCTGGGTTGATGCTTGATAAGCCGTCGCCGCCATCTGAAGTAACGCCGCCGCCTTTAACACCTGACGAAGCATTGTCGTTAAAATTGGTATTATCTATCGGAACGCCGTTTATCACAATCAAGGGGCTGTTGGTGCCGTTGATAGACGACTGTCCGCGAATACGAATTTTTGAAGTACCGCCGGGGCCGGTGCCCAACGATGAAATATTAACACCTGCAACCTTACCCTGTAATGCATTGATGACATTGGGGGTACGGTTTACGGTGAGCTCATCAGGCTTTACATTGGTTACAGAATAACCAAGGCCTCTTGATTGCTTTTTAATACCCAGGGCGGTTACCACTACTTCATCAAGGTTACGTAAATCTTTAGCCAATGCAACAGTGATAGCATTTCTGCCACCGATGGCTACTTCCTGCGATGCGTAGCCAACAGAAGAAAATACCAGTACTGTTTTACCGTTGGTGTTAATGCTAAATTTACCCTCGGCATCGGTAGTGGTGCCATTCTGGGTTCCCTTTACATTTACCGTAACATTGGCTAGTTTATCGCCTTCCTGGCTAGCAACTGTACCAGTAACCGTTTGGGCGTAAATTGAGGAGGAGAGAAGTGCAAACGTCAGGATGAGTAACAGACGTATGCCAGAAGCTGGCTTCCTGAGAAGCCGTAGTTCTTTTGTCATAATAGCAAGTCGTTTTGATTTAAGAATAAAATCAGGTAATCGTTAGCGTGAGGTGCCCGGGTTTAAAGGAGCCCATCACCTTACAAAGTATCAATAATAAAACAGTAATAACTTCCATTTATTTACGGTGGTGGTTTTTACACATTTCATGAAAGTGTTAAGTTTTAAGTGGTAAGCACTTTTGCGCGTTTTGATGTTTCATCATGGTCACGCTTGACAAGCCATGTTCACGTCCGCAAAACGACTTAATACTTACCACTTAAAACTTATAACTTAGATTAACGATGAGCCAGTTTTTTCTGCAGCAGCATAAGTCGGCGGAGCTACAACCGTTTCCGCATATTGCCGAACTGGCCTGCCAGAAAATTCATCATATTCAGTTCAATTCTTTTGCGCAGCGGCCATCGCCCGGTTTGCAAATCTTCTATATTAATGAAGGTAAATTTGAATGGATCATTGGCGGAAAGCCATTTACCCTTTACCCAGGGGATACGGCCGTTATTTTACCCCAGCAGCCGTTTGGCAGTGAAAAAGGTTTTATGGATCTGGGTATCATTTCATGGGTGGCACTTTCGCCGCAACAATTTTCAAAAGAGGGGCAGCTGCAATTGGGGGCGTGGAGCGGTATACCGGAAAATGAAAGCAAATCATTCGGCAAATTATTATTGTTAAACCAGGTGTCAGTGTTATCTCGGTTAACAGCTGCCGGCCAGATTTTTCAATGTTTGCACAAAGAAATCAAAGAGCAGGAAATAGGGTATATGGTGCGGGTTAATCAACTGATAGACGAGTTGCTGATTACCATTGTGCGGCATTTAACCCGGCAAAATAATTTGCAGCGCGATTTTCCGCAAACATTTATGAAGCTGGAGCAGGCATTGCGCAGCAATCTTGATCACCAGTGGCTGGTAGAAGAAATGGCGGTAATGGTGGGCCTGGGCACTACCGCATTTACCGAAAAGGTAAAAAACTATACGGGTTTCTCGCCATTGCATTACCTGATCAACATCCGTATTGCAGAAGCCATCAGGATGTTGAAGAATACAGAGAAGCCTGTTACCGATATTGCGCTGGAGACAGGTTTTTATTCATCGCAACACTTTTCTACTACATTTAAAAAACTAACGGGTTACACGCCACGGCAGTTCCGCAACAATAACTCAAAAAAATCATAACCGATTTCAAAATCAACGATTATGGATTGCATCATTACCATAGATATAGGCACCAGTGCGGTAAGGGTTTTTGCATTTGAAATGAATGGCACCGCCATCGGCTTTGCGAAGGGTTCTTACCCAACCTTTCATACTGAGCCTATTTACAGTGAGCAGGATCCTGAACAGGTGTTTATAACGGTGTTGTATGTGCTAAAAAATTTTTTGACGGAGAAAATCAGTCATAAAAAATATAATGTGGCAGCCATCTGTTTCAGCGCGGCCATGCACAGCGTACTGCCGGTGGATAAAAACGGTGTGCCGTTGGGAAACGCTATTACCTGGGCCGATAACCGCGGTAAAAAAGAAGCCGACGATCTTAAGAAACTTTCGGTGGCAAAAACGATCTACGACAATACCGGAACACCCATTCACCCTATGTCGCCGCTTATAAAAATTGCATGGATAAAGCGGCACGACAAAGAACGGTTCAGCAAAACAGATAAGTTTATTGCCATTAAAAATTACGTTATTCAGCAATTAACCGGCGAATGTGTGATTGATTACAGCCTTGCTTCAGCAACAGGTCTTTTCAACATCCATAAATTACATTGGGATGCCGATGCTCTTACATATGCTGGTATCAGCGCAGACAAATTGCCCGCGCCGGTGCCGGTTTTTCATTCCTCATTGCGGTTGCGTAGAGAGTACCAGGTGTCGCTAGGTCTTTCAAAACAAACCAAAATCATTATTGGTGCCAGCGACGGTTGTATGGCAACCCTGGGTGCAGGGGTTTGGGGTGCAGGCAAGGCAACCATTACCATTGAGCAGAGTGGGGCAGTACGTGTGGCGGGCAATAAAGTTATTAGGGATAGCAAACAACGCTTCTTTAACTATTTGCTGACCGATGGCTATTATGTGTCTGGCGGGCCGACGAACAACGGTGGTGTTATTTTTGAATGGTTTGCCAAACAGTTCGGCGTTTTTAATGAAGCGTATGGCATAGATGAAAGCATCCACACGCTTATCAAAGAAGCCATGCAGGTGCCGGCAGGTTCTGAAGGTTTGTTGTTCTTACCTTACCTGCTGGGCGAACGCGCGCCACTCTGGAACGCGGATGCGCGGGGGGCATATTTTGGTTTGAACATAAAACATGAGCAGAAGCATTTTGTACGCGCAACACTTGAAGGAATCCTCTATGAGATTTACAGCATAGGAAAAATTTTGGAAGAACACCGTGCATTCAGTTCACTTTCTATCAATGGCAGTTATGCGGCATATCCATTGTGGGCGCAAATTATAGCAGATATGTTTGGCAAGCCGGTAAGTGTGAGTAACAGCTATGACAGTATTGGCACAGGCGCATTGCTATTAAGCCAAACAGAGATGGGTGTTTACCGCAACCTTGAAGAAGCGGCGCGCACCATTTCGTTGCCAACAACTTACCACCCCAATAAGAAAGACCACCAGGTGTATATGAAATACTTTTCTGTATTCGAAAAACTGAGTCATGCATTGCAGGGTGAGTTTGAAGAGATAGCGAAGCTGCAGAATGTATAGTACCCACATATGCTGTCGTTGTGTTTCCATTCAATAAAAAGGCAATGAATAAATTACTTGGCAACACCTGATATTGTTGCATATAAAATAATATTAAATCCGTTTTTCTCCTTCCTAATAAGTGCTGTTCAACACCCTTATGTAAAAATACTTACAATAAAAAATAAATTTGGAGTGTTGATTTTTTCCGGATAGTTTTACTGTAGATTACAAGCTAACGGTTATATGTAACTGCTTTTTAATGCAATAGTAAAAGCTTCTATGTCTGGTGACGCTGGTTGTTGATACAACTGGTAAAGACCATCTTATCAGGCTTTCTTTTAATGCGGTTGTTATCCGCAATACTTTTTCATTCATTATAATTAATGCAGGGCCATTTTGTGGGCAACAGGTGTTTTGGCATTTGCGCTGCCGGGCGTTGTGTGCCCACACAGGCAGTTTTATGCGATAGCATGCACCATCATTTGATGCAGGTAGTGGACATGCCTGGTATTAAATGTATTTAAGAACATACTAATTAAAACCCCTTTACTCAATATGCTAAAGAGAATCATCACCGCTATTGCTTTTGTGTTGCCAATGATGGCCGGTGCACAAACTGCGGCCACTACCAATACGCTGGGTACAACCGGCGCTGCGGCAATTCAATCTACTACCAGTCCAACATACCGCTTATCAGTAGGTGGTGCCATTAAACAGTTTGGTACAGGTTACAATCTTGCCAGTAGTCCCGTATTCATTTTAGAAAATACCACTGCCGGCACAGGGCGCAGTTACGGACTTAACTCGTATGACAACGGGTTGTTTTCCATTTTTGATGTAAAGGCATCCAGCGCGGCAAGGTTTGTCATCGACCCCAATGGCAATATTGGAATAGGTACCAACTCTCCCTTGTCGTTGTTGCATGTAAATGGAAATATCCGCGCAAATGGCCTGCAGTTAAATAATGGATATAATGGTGTTGCGGCCAGCTGCGTTGCCACCCATATATACAACAGCTGTGGCACAAACGGCTTTATCACTCTTGGATTTTCAAATACGTCTAAGTCAAATACCGGCGCTTCGGATCCTTTTACTGTGAAACAACTGACCAATGCGGTAGGTATTCGGAATAACAATCCTGTGGAAGCGCTGGATGTAATTGGAAATGTAAAAACAACTGGCCTTATAGTGCCAACAGGTGCAGGCGCGGGCAAAGTTCTGACCAGCGATGCCAATGGTGTAGCCACTTGGCAATCCACCGCGGGCTCTTTTAGCAATACAGTAACCATTCAAGTACCGGATGTTGACGCGACAGCTCTACCCTGGGGCTATACTCATATGCCTTCAATAGCGGGTTTAAAATTGGGTACAACTGATGCTGGCAATATCTCAGTCAATAAACCACTAATTAGTATGGGCCGTCATATCGGATCCGGCCTTATGTTATATGATAATTTTAATACTGCTGTAAACTCTTCTGGTATTGGTATCACGCCTGGAACGATGCAATTTTACACAGGAGTTACCGCTTTATTTACATGGAATTTGGGTGGTTACCAAGCCACCACTGGAAACGGAGAGATAATGCGCCTCAATACAACCGGCAACTTAATGGTGGGGTCAACCTCAGACAATGGTAACAAATTGCAAGTAAATGGTAGTATTTGGTCTACAGCGTTTACGCTACCTGCCGGCGCCGGCGCTGGCAAGGTGCTTACCAGCGATGCCAATGGTGTGGCCACCTGGCAAGCGGCTACCGGTGGCACCGGCAGCAGCAGTTGGACGGTAAGTGGCACCACCATTTCAAACGCCAATACGGGTGTGGTAGTAATAGGCAGCGCCACTATACCCACTGCAACACCCGCAGATGCTACCATGAAGCTGGCAGTAAAGGGCAGTATATACGCACAGAAATTAAAAGTTACCCAAACCGGTTGGGCAGATTATGTATTTGCCTCAAACTATAAACTTCCGTTATTAAAGGACGTAGAAACCTTTATTCAGCGCCATCAACATTTGCCCGGTATCCCTTCGGCAGCGGACGTAGCAAAGAATGGGATAGACGTTGGTGACAACCAGGCAAAATTGTTACAAAAAATTGAGGAGCTCACGTTGTATGCCATCCAACAACAAAAGACACAGCAGGCGCAACAAAAGTTAATTACAACACAAACGGAGATGTTGTTACAAATGCAACATGAAATTCAGCAATTAAAAGATAAAAAAACCAATCGCAGCGGTAAATAAATGAATAGGGTAGACTGGTCAGCAATAAATCAACTAATTCATTAAGCAGCGCACGCGCACAACGCACTTGCCGTGGCACTTTCAACAATAACCAAGTCATGATGATTCGGCAACTGCTTTTTTTTATCCTGTTGCACTTACTGGTGGGCAATTGCCTGGCGCAAACAGCGCCTGATTCATCAATTGCCATGAGTAGCCAACTTGGGCAACAGTACGTAAGCGCGATAAGTAACAAGGCAGAAAAGATGTCTGGTCAATTAGAAAAGCAGACAGCGAAATACTTATCTAAACTGGAAAAACAGGAAGCCAGGTTGCAAAAAAAGCTGGCCAAAATAGATTCGCTGGCGGCCAGTAAAATATTTGTTGATGCCAAACAGCAGTACCAGCAATTGCAGAACAGGGTTAAAGACAAGTCAGCGCAATTGCGCAATCAAACAGCAAAATATTTACCCTGGCTGGATTCATCGGCAACCTCCCTTCAGTTTCTGCAGAAAAACGCGGTCTTAAGTGGGCTAAAGGAGGATGCAAACAAACTCAATGGTGCAGTTGCTAAGGTTAGCGAATTACAACAGCAATTGAAACAGGCAGCCAGCGTAAAGGAATTTCTCCGGGAGCGAAAAGAATACCTGAAGCAGCAACTGCAGCAATATAACCTGGGTAACGAATTAAAGAAGTATAACCAGACGGCTTATTATTATTCGCAGCAGATCAACGACTATCGGCAGGCATTGACCGACCATGAGAAAGCAGAACGGAAGGTTCTCTCATTGCTAAACAGTGTACCGGCCTTCCACGATTTTTTTAGCAAGCACAGTATCCTCGCCAGCATGTTTGCTCCGCCAGGTACCACTGACCCTAGTGCCGTTACGCAAAACTTGCAGGGCTTACAAACCACTGCTTCCGTACAGGGGCTTATTCAAAACCAGCTGGCTGCCGGCGGGCCAAATGCACAAGCCATGTTTCAGCAAAACATAGAAGAAGCCCAGGGTATGCTGAATACATTAAAAGCAAAGCTGAACCAGCTAAAAAGCAATGGTGGGGATGACCTGGACCTGCCTGATTTTACCCCGAATACGCAAAAGACAAAAAGTTTTTTGCAACGGTTGGAGTATGGCACCAACATACAATCTGTGAAGAGCAATTATTTTTTTCCAACCACCACAGATATTGCGCTTTCGGTGGGCTACAAGCTCAATGAAAAAAGCATGGTTGGCATTGGCGCCAGTTATAAAATGGGGTGGGGCAAAGACATCAGCCATATTGCTATCAGTTCTGAAGGGATGGGCCTGCGTTCGTTTGTGGACATGAAACTGAAAGGCAGTTTTTATGCCAGTGGGGGATTGGAGTACAATTACCAGCAGCCCTTTGGTACCATTGAACAACTCAAAAAACTCAACACCTGGCAGCAAAGCGGTTTGCTGGGTATCAGCAAAATCATTTCACTCAAAACAAAATACTTCCAAAAAACAAAACTGCAGTTGCTGTGGGATGTGCTGAGTTATCAGCAACGCCCCAGAACACAGGCGGTGAAGTTTAGGGTGGGGTATAGTTTTTAACCATTAATAAGTAATCAATGAGATTTTTTTTGATTGTTGTGGCTTTGTCTTTTACAGTTACCAAGATGCATGCCCAGACTTCGTTCTATAGATTCTCTTTGGACTCACTAGGAGCTCGTAGTACCATCAGCTTTTCTGATTTTTCCGGTAAAAGAATTCTCATCGTTAACACAGCTTCATATGATTCTTTAGCTGGCCAGTTCAATGAACTTATTCAACTTAAAAAATTGTTCAAAGACAGCCTAATAATATTAGCCATTCCTTCTAACAGTTTCGGTACCGAACCTGCTGCTGATTCTGTTATTGCGAAGTTTTATATTCAAGATGCTGCACAAAGAATTGTTGTTGCTTCAAAAACTTTGGTAATCGGTAGTAATAAGCATGCCTTATATCAATGGCTAACAACAGCTGCATTAAATACTGTTTTAGACAGTGAGGTCAAAGGGTCTTATCAGAAATATTTGCTCAATAGGCATGGAAGATTAATTGGGGTATTTGGCCCATTGGTTCGGCCCATGGATATGAATTTAATTAATGCAATACAGAAAGGATTTCAATAAATATTGTTTTATGAGTTTCAAAATTTTATTTTCCATAAGTTGCTTGCTAATATTTTTTGGCGAAACATTGTATGCTCAGTCAAGTATAGGAGCAACAATAGCCGCAACCGACTTTCAAGCAAAAAGAGTAATCCCACCTTCCCCTGAAGCGGCGGAGTTGGGACGTTATGGTAATGTTCCTGTTAGCCTATTTGCCGGAACTGCTCAGGTATCCGTCCCCTTATTTGATGCTAAGGTTGGTAATGTTATTCTGCCAATAAACTTAAGTTACAATGCGTCAGGGTTTAAACCTGAGGAGCTGGCTTCTTGGGTAGGCCTTAATTGGTCTTTAAATGCAGGTGGTGTCATCACCCGAGCTGTTATTGGTAATCCTGACGTTGTGCCCTATTACTTTAGCAGTACCAATCAATACCAGGATTTATTTGCATCTACAGATTTGATTGGCAAGAGCGACGCGTTATTAAAGATAAAGCAAGGGTACTTGGAAACTCAGCCCGATATTTATTATTACAATTTTGGTGGTTATTCAGGAAAATTTATCATAAAGCCCGACGGCACCGTTATAAAAAAAGAGCGTGATAATCTACTGATTCAGCATTGTATTTCGTGCTTCAACTCTCAAACTGATGGTTCTGCTACTTTCACTATAACTGACGCGAGTGGTACTGTTTTTCGATTTGAAACTACCGAGAATTCATTTACTCAATACGATCCTGGTAATGTAAGTTCTACATCTGGACCGGAGCCCGGTATACTAGGTTATACCTTTCCTTCCACATGGTACCTCACGAGTGTAACACCTGCTGCGACAAGTGCCCAGCATATGGACTTTGAGTATTACACAACTATCAATGAACACACACTATTTCATAATTACTTGGACTATCACTCCATTACTTATTCTGCCGGCAATGATCCGCAGGCAATTATTACAGGTACCGATCCCGATATTTTATATAATGGTGGGCCATGTGCTACTTACCAGTGTTCCACGCCTGACGCGGGCGTGTGGAATATTGATCAATTCAGCTATGGGTCTACCCCTACAGTGACGATGAAACGCAAATATTTAAAAAACATCAAAATTTATTCAGGTGTAAACTTGGTTAATAGAATTGATTTTTTATCTGCTGAAAATCAGCGACAGGATTTAGACCATTTATATTATCCTGGTGAACGAATGCTCACAGCTATCAAGCTTTATTACATAAAGGCTGATAGCACGGACTTATTGGTAAAGCATTTTAGTTTTCACCAGAGCTATTTCACCGGAGCCGTTGATATACCGGATTATAAAAGACTTCGTTTAGACGGAATAACTGAACTGGCAATTGATGGCGCCTCGAATGTAAAGCCACCTTATCAATTTGATTACAATGCTGGTGCAAATGGTTTAACACCTGCGATTACTTCAGCGGGCAAGGACCATTGGGGATTTTACAATGGTCAAAACAATGTCACTGGCATTGGCACTACGTTAATCCCTACAGTTAGCCCTGGCTTTGGCCTGGGCGCTATCCGAGATCCAAATTTCGAAGGATCGGTAACCAATATGCTAACAAAATTAACTTATCCGACAGGCGGATATACCACTTTTGAGTATGAGTTAAATGATATGAAGGGCGAGGGGGTTTTACCCCTCATGGTTGGAGGTATACGAGTTAAAAAAATTATTGACTACTCTTTTAGTGCTCAAAAAGCCGTCCAAAAAGAGTATTCGTATGTTGACAACGAAGGTAAAAGTAGCGGTGCTGCAAATTTCCCGATTTATTCAAGTACAAGTAGTTTTAGTCATACGGGACAGCCTTCGTTCGTGTCATGTATTCCTGCGTCTTGCAGCCAATCTGCAGACTGGATAAAAAATTATTTTACGATAACAGCTTCACCGGTGTTTGGATTGGGCTATATGCAGGGTAGCCATATTCAGTACGGACAGGTTACAGAGAGGCAAACGGATGTCAATTCCGGGCTGTCACTTGGTAAATCAGTATATCAGTATCAGGTTACTTTAAATGCAAATGGTGACGACGACATATCGGCAGGCGATTTACTTCAAAAGACTGACTATGATATAAACCTGAAAAAAGTAAAGGAAGTGGTAAATATCTATAATTACCTTCCGTTTAACTCTTGGGTTGCAGCAGCAGTAAAATCAAGCCCGCTACAGAGTAATAAGACCGTGCTTTGTCAATCTACAGTGAATGGCCAAGTAGCCTATCAATGGTATGGCACTTGGCAAAACTTTAGCGGGTGCGCTCAACAAAGGGTAATTAATAACAGGCTTGATTTATTTGGATACTTTTTCTCAGGCCGTGAGAAGCAGCTTGCTCAGCAAGATGAGACAGTTTATGATCAACTTAGCAATAATTACATAACAAGCACGCGTAAGTTTACATATGGCAATCCAGCACATACATTTCCAACTTTAATTGAAGAATATACTTCGGGTGGGGAGGTAGTTGGTACAGTGAAAAAATATGCTGCTGATTATATTATTCCTGGGGCGCAGTCTTTGTCGGATCAACTTCTTGGATTAAAATTGTTAAAAGATAAGAATATTCTAGGTGCCGAAGTTGAAAGCGTTCAGTACAGGAAAAATCAGGATGGCTCCAATCTTCGCTACCTGAATGGCACCTTGACAACGTACAACCCTGTAACTCCTTTTCCCGACAAAATGTACAAGTTGGAGCTTTCTGTACCAGCTTCGTCGCTGCAGCTATCGTCGATTTCGAATACCACTTTTTCATATGCTCAATTTTATCGTCAGGTAGCCAGGTTCAAGTATGATTCCTATGGCAACCTAATTGAACAATCGAAAACACCAGGTGCCCCGAAAGCATACGTCTGGGACGAAGTAAATTCGTTACCGGTTGCAGAGGTGTATAACGCAGACGCGCAGTCCACCGCCTATACCAGTTTTGAAACATATCAGGCAAATGGTGGATGGGCAATAGGAAACCAGACTCCTTCTTTATTTGTTTTAGGTGGTTTAACGGGGATAACGGCATTAAATCTTAGCAGTCAAACAGATTTGTACAAGCATAATTTAAACCCAGCAAAGCAATTTATTGTTTCTTATTGGTGTAAAAATGGAGTTGTATCCGTTTTGGGAGATGCGGGGCCTGCTGTATCTAAATCTCTTTCCAGCACAGTGGGATCCGAAGCTTGGAATTCACGTGACTTGAAGTCG
>JADMIO010001243.1_pt1:0-5000 | contig 23341 bp, 20 predicted proteins | sample 8958161 | NCBI WGS metagenome assembly JADMIO01 (sample SAMN16585339, study PRJNA669376) | soil metagenome | isolation source: Crop rotation soil | place: USA: Cullars Rotation, Alabama | collected 2011
CCGCCGCCGCCGATGCAGGCGCAGCAGGAAGATCTCGGCGACCTCAAGCTCTACCGGATTCCCGAACCGGTCACGGTCGCCGCGCGCAGCCAGAAACAGGTCGCCCTGATGCAGCAGCCGCGCGTGCAGGTGCGCACCGTCTACCGCCAGCGTTTCTATCCGAACGGCCAGACGATGCGGGCCCAGGCCAACCGCCTCTTCATCACCCGCAACCGCCGTGAGGACGGGCTCGGGCTGCCGCTTCCGGCCGGGCGGCTGATGCTGTTCGACGAGGAGAGCGGCCGCCAGGTGCTGGTCGGACAGGCGGTGATTCGCGACGTCGCGCTGAACGAGGACGTCGAAATCGATTTCGGCACGGTGCCCGGGATCATCTCGGTGCAGACGCCTCTGGTCAGAACCACCGGCCAGGCCGATTTTGAGGTAACGGTGACCAACGACCGACCGCGCCCGGTCGCCTATGAGCTGGAGATCGCCGTGCAGCCGTCGCAGGTGCGGAGCGACACGACGCTCGGCCGGCGCAACGGCATGGCGCTATGGACCACGACGATCCCCGCAAACGGGAGCGTGACCTTGCGCTACCGGGTGGTTAGTCCTTGAGGGTGCTGACCCGTTTTCTCTTTTTTGGTTTCTGCCTTGCCGGCCTTGCCGGACCCGCTCTCGCCCAGATCGTCATCACCTCGGCCCGGCCGGACCGGGTCGCCGTCACCCTCTATCGCAATCCCGAGCGCCCCGCGTCCCAAGCGCCGGATCCTGAATGGCTCGGCGGCTTCGCGCTGGTGACCGAAACCCGCAGAGTGACCTTGCCCGCGGGTGAGAGCGAATTGCGATTCGAGGGGGTGGCCGGCGGCATCGTGCCGCAAAGCGCGATCGTCAGCGGCTTTCCGAACGGCACCGTCGAGCGCAACCGGGACGCCTATCTGCTGTCGCCGTCGACCCTGCTGGATCGCTCGCTCGGTCAGCGGGTCATGATTCGCCGCACCTCGCGCGCGACCGGGAGAGTCACCCGGACGGAAGCGGTGATCCGCAGCGGGGCCGGCGGCGCGGTGGTGCTGCAGACCCGGGAAGGCGTGGAGGCGCTGCGCTGCACCGGCCTGCCGGAGATGCTTGCCTATCCCTCGCTGCCCACCGGACTGTCGGCGCGGCCGACGCTTTCTGTGCGCACGCGGGCCAGCCGGCGGATCACCGCCACGGTCACGCTCTCCTATCTCGCCTCCGGTTTCGACTGGCAGGCCACCTATGTCGCCACCGTGTCGCCGGACTATACGCATGTCGATCTGCTCGCCTGGCTCTCGCTGTCGAGCAATGACGAAACCAGCTTCGTCCAGGCCGATGTGCAGGCCGTGGCGGGCCGGCTCAACCGGGAAGAGGTGGCAGAGCAGCCGCGCGAAGGGGGCCCGCTCCAGCTGCAATGCTGGCCGGCCGCAACCACCAGCGACATCCCGCTTGAGGAATGGCAGCGCATGGCGATGGGCCGCGGCCGCAATCTCCTGGAGCGGTCGTCCGGCGATATCGTCGTCACCGGCAGCCGGATCCCGGCGCCCCCGAATCTCACTTCGGTATTACCGATCACTACTTTGACTGCGGATCAGGAGGATCTCGGCGACGTCAAACTCTATCGTATCCCGGAGGCGGTGACCCTCGCGGCCCGCAGCCAGAAGCAGGTCGCGTTCCTGAACGTCGAGCGGATCCCGATCCGTAACGTTCACCGTCAGACTTTCGACGAGCGCAGCGCCTTCGAGACGGAACCGGCCGAGCCCTATGCGGTGCTGCTGGTGCGCAACCGACGAGGCGAGGCGCTTGCCGCGCCGCTGCCGGCCGGCAGCATGCTGGTGGTCGTCCCCGGTCCCGATCGCCCGTTCCTCCTCGGCGAGGCCTCGATCCGCGATCACTCGCTCGGCGAGGATCTTGTGGTCGCGTACAGCCGGGCGCCCGGTGTGCTCGGCCGGCTTCGCCTGTTGAGCCGGGAAAACAATGTGGCGAGGTTCATGGTGACGGTGAGCAACGATCAGGCCGAACCCATCGCCTTCGAAGGCGAACTCGATTTCCGGATCGCGCGGGCGAACGCCCGGCTGGGATCCCGGAACGGGCGCCCGCTGTGGACGGTGACCGTGCCCGCCAATGGCCGGGCGGTGCTTTGCTTCAGCACCGCGCTGACCGACGATGACGAGCTGCCGGAGCAGCCGGCCGGCCCCGATCCCGCCTGCCCTGCCGAAGCGGACTGACGGAGTAACGTCATCACCCTGCCAAAGTGAAAGCGCACAAATCCGTTGCGCTGGATGGCATAAGGCCATTTATTGCCCGGCGCGAAGCGAAGAGTCGCGCGCATTTCTACTGGGGAGGGAAAGCAAATGGCTGATATGCCCACCATGCCGATCGGCACCGCCACTGTGAGTTGGCAGGACAGCGGCGGCCTTCATATCCGGGTCTATTCCTGCGACGGCTATAATGTGATCGAGCGCTGCACCGATACGGGCGGCTCGGGCTGGGCGAATGGCGCCTTCAGCGCCCCGGGTTCCGACGTTTCGGCGACCTGCTGGCAGGACAGCGCCGGCGTCCATATCCGCGTCTATTGCACGTTCGAGGACGGCACGACGGAATGGTGCAACGATCCGGGCGCCGGCTGGCAGAAAGGCGCCTACACCGTCTCCTGACCGGGGGAGGGTCGCCCCTAGCGCTTCACCGGCCGCGGCTGGTGATTCTCGTCGAGCGCCACGAAGGTGAAGAGGCCGTCGGTCACCTTCACCTCCTGGCGGCCGCGGTCGCGGGTGGCCACCACCTCGATGCGGATCGCGATCGAGGTGCGGCCGATCCGCTCGACCTCGGCATAGACGGAAATCAGGTCCTGCAGCAGGATCGGGGCGATGAAGGTCATCGCCTCGATGGCCACGGTCGCGACCGCGCCTTCCGCCTCGCGCGCGGCGATGATGCCGGCGGCGATGTCCATCTGGCTGAGCACCCAGCCGCCGAAAATATGGCCGTTGGAATTGATGTCGCCGGGTCTGGGGACGACCCTCAGGATCGGGCTGCCGCGTTCTTTGGTCATCGGTATTCGTCATCCTCTTCAGGCGGTCGTCCCGCCTCATCGTCCATGCCCGAACGGCTGGACAGGAAAATCAGGCCCATCAAGGCGGTGCCGACCAGCACGGAGAGACCGACGCCCAATATGGTGGCGATCATCATGTGAATCGGCACCGGCTCGCCGAAGCTCTTCAGCCAGATCAGGGCGAGCAGCACCGCGACCAAAGCCGCCAGCGCCATCCACTTCATCATCTGCTTGTAGCGCGCCCAGGACACGGCCGGCCGCTCGTGCGGCGCCGCAGGTTCCGGCCGGCTTGCGGCAGGACGCCTCGGGGGAACGGGGTCGTGGCGGGGCATGGCTTCCATTTGGCGGCCGCCTGTGGGATCATCAAGGCCCCCGATCGCGTTACGATCACGACGGCGAAGGGAGAGATGACATGACCATCGCGGCGATCCTGCAGACCAAGGGAACTGAGGTCCTGACCGTCGATTGCGCCACCACGGTGCGCGACGCGGTCAACCTGCTGGCGGAACGCAAGATCGGCGCCTTGCCCGTGCTCCGCGCCGGCCAGGTCGCGGGCATCATGTCGGAGCGCGACATCATCTATTGCCTGCAGAGCGACGGCGCGGCGGTACTGGACTGGCCGGTCGAGAAGATCATGACCGCCCCGGCGATCAGCGTGGCACCGTCGGCCGACATCCTTGGCGCGCTGTCGCTGATGACCCGGCGGCGGATTCGCCACCTCCCGGTGATCGAGGGCGAAGCGCTGGTCGGCCTCGTCTCGATCGGCGACCTCGTGAAATTCCGGATGGACCGGATCGAGGCCGAGGCCGAGGCGATGCTGAACTACATTCAGAGCGTCTAGCTCAGGCGGTTTCGGCGGCGCCCCGCTTCGGCCGGAACAGGCCGAGCACCTCGTCGACGATCGGCCGCGCAAAGGCGAACAGCACCGCAAAATAGGTCACCGCGCCGGCGCCCACCAGCACCGCCAGCTTCTTGCCGGCGCCGATCTCGCCGAGCAGCCAGTCGACGCCGACCACCACGCCCGCCATTGCGGCGGCGGCGGCAAGGCCCGGCGCGGCGGCGAGGAACAGGTCGGCGCGGCTGACCCTGAGCACCGGCCGGGACAATTCCACGGTCACTGCGAGCAAGGCCCCCATGCCGGCGAGCCACGCCCAGGCGAGCCCCGCGGCGCCCCACTGGATGCCGGCGGCGAAGGCGGTGGCCATCAGCGCGGCGCCGAACAGGCCGGTCTTCACCGCCAGGCCCGGCCGGCCGAGCGCGTTGGTCGCCGGCGCGAAGAGGATCTGCAGCGTCATCAGCGGCATCGCCGCGCAGAGAATCGGGACCAGATGCACGGTCTCGGTCCACTTGCCGCCAAGGAAGGTCTCGACCAGAGGCTGCGCGGTCACCGCCAGCCCGAAATAGAAGGGCATGCAGACCAGCATGATCAGCCGAATCGATTTGAGGAAGGCGGACTGGATCATGTCCGGCCGGGTCTGGATCCGCGAATAAGCGGCGAAGGCGACCTCGTTCAGCGGCGGCACGAACTTCGACGCAAGGATCTGCGTCAGGAACAGGGCGGTCGTATAGATGCCCAGCGCATGGGCATCGAGCACGCGTCCGCCGATGAAGATGTCGGCCTGGCTCTGCACGAACCAGCAGAGCTGCACCGCGATCATCGCGACGCCGTAGCGCAGCATCGTGCCGGCGCCCTGGAAGGCGAATCGCGGCCGGATCTGCCAGAGCTTCGCGGTCCAGATGTAACCGGCGGCGCGCGCGAACCAGAGCATGCCGGGAGCCGCGACCAGCGTCCAGACGCCAAGGCCGGCAAGCGCGCAACCGAGCGCGGTGCAGGCGGAGAGGGCAGCCGCGATCAGGTCGATTCGCGCCTGCGCCTTGAAGTTCAGTCGCCGGACGAGCAGCGCATGGCCGAGCGCGGTGAACGGATTCGCCAGATAGAAGAGCGCCTGCACGCGCA
>JADMIO010001243.1_pt1:12500-23341 | contig 23341 bp, 20 predicted proteins | sample 8958161 | NCBI WGS metagenome assembly JADMIO01 (sample SAMN16585339, study PRJNA669376) | soil metagenome | isolation source: Crop rotation soil | place: USA: Cullars Rotation, Alabama | collected 2011
CACCTTGTCGACGCCGGGCAGCGGCGGGACGGACGCCCGGCCGCCGACATTGACGAAGATGCGGGGCGCGGTCAGCAATTCGTCGCCGACACGCAGCCTGTCCGGCCCCTCGAACCGCGCCTGGCCGCGGATCAGGGTCATCCCGGCCATCCCCTCCAGCCAAGCGGTGACCTTCGCCCGATTGTCCAGAGTCACCGTGGTGGCGCGGGCGCGAGCCCTGGCGATATCGACCGTGACCGGTCCGGTGTTCACGCCGTAATCGGCGCCGCGCCGGGCAAGATGCGCGGCATAGGCGCTGGCGACCAGGGTCTTGGTCGGCATGCAGCCGGTGTTGACGCAGGTGCCGCCGACCAGATGGCGTTCGATCAGGGCCACCTTCATGCCCGCGCCGGTCAGCCGGCCGGCAAGCGAGGGGCCGGCCTGACCCGCGCCGACAATGATCGCGTCGAAGGCCCGAGCGCTCATCCCGGCCTCAGAGGCCGTGGACGAGCAGATAAGCCCCGCCGATCGCGATCAGATCCTCGATCAGGGCGGCGGGGAGATCCTTGCCGAAAGCCCTGGCGAGCGCACCCCTGAAGGCGGCGCCGATATAGGTGCCGAGTACCGCGCCGACCACGCCGCAGGCCATGCCCGCCAGCAGCACGCCAGCCAGTGCGCCGATCGCGGCGCCGCACAAGGCGCCCGTCAGGATGCGCGTGCCGAACTGCACCGCCACCTTCCGGCTGGGGGTCGAGGGCAATTGATCGCTGACCAGTTCGAAGATGGCGAGCAGGCTGAAAATGCCGGCCGCCCAGAGCGAGCCCATGAAGGCCAGGGGCGACCCGGCCAGCGGCAGCCAGCCCAAATAGGCGCCCCAGGCGACGGCCGCCGGCGCCGTCATCGCCCTGAGGCCGGCCACGAAACCGATCCCCAATGCGATGAGATAAGGCAGATAGACCGCCATTTTTCGACTCCCCCTCGAGACCGTTACGGAGCCGGACTATGGGCATGCCCGGGAAAATATGGAAGCGGCTGTGGATTATCCGCGGCAAGATGCTGGTCTCGCTCACTTTTTTCCCAGTCCCACAATGCTTGTGATTTCCCCCCGAAAGTGCTTCATTTCGCCGGCATCCACAGGGGAGGCTTTTCAATGACTGACGGACCCTCGACTCCGCCGCCGCCGCCTTCCGGCGGCAATTCCTCGCTCGTCAATCGGGTGATCAACATATTGACGAAACCCGCGTCGGAATGGGCGGCCATCGAGGTGGAGCCCAGCTCGACCGGCAAGCTCATGACCTATGCGGCCTTGCTGTCGGTGCTGCCGGTGATCTTCGCGCTGCTCGCGATCCTGATCACGCCGTTCGGCACGATCATCTTCCAGGTGCCCAGCCTGCTGATCAAGCTGCTGGTCCTCACCTATGTGACTGCCCTGGTGCCGCCGATCGCGCTCGGCTACATCATGGATGCGCTGACGCCCCAACTGGGCGGCCAGAAGAACAGCCTGAACGCGATGAAGCTCTGCATCTATTCCGGCACGGCCTACTGGGTCGGCGCGGTCGGCCTGATCCTGTCGCCCTGGCTCTGGGTCGCGCTTGGCGTCGGCTATGCCGGCTATCTGCTCTGGGTCGGCACGCCGATCCTGATGAAGACGGGGGCCGACAAGACCCCCATATTCGTCGGCGCGACCGTCGGTATCTGGGTGGTGCTCTACATCATCCTGAACATGATCGCCCAGCGCGTCATCTTCAGCGGCATGATGTACGGCATGATGTAATCGGCCTGCCGATTGCGCCTATGGAAGGGGCCGCCAGCGATGGCGGCCCTTTTCCTTTTCAGAACAGGCCGAGGGCGGGCACGTCGGCGAGGGCGCCGTCCAGCACCGCCGCCTTCGCCCAGGCGACATCGTTCGCCAGGTAACGGTCGCGGTCGTGGAAGGGCACGCCGGCGCGGAGCGCATCCCGCGCGGCCTGGAGCGGCGGCGAGGTCCGGAGCGGCGCATGGAAATCCACGCCCTGCGCCCCCGCCATCAATTCGATGCCAAGCACGCCGGCGACATTGTGGGCGATCCGCCGTGCCTTCAGCGCGCCATGCGTCGCCATCGAGACATGGTCCTCCTGCCCGGCTGAGGTCGGGATGGAGTCGACGCTGGCCGGAAAGGCGATGGACTTGTTCTCCGAGACCAGAGCCGCGGCCGTGACCTGCAGGATCATGAAGCCCGAATTCACGCCGCTATCCTCGATCAGAAAGGCCGGCAGCCCCGACAGCTTCGGATCGACGAGGATGGCGAGCCGGCGTTCGGACAGCGAGCCGATCTCGCAAAGCGCCATGGCGAGGATGTCGGCCGCGAAGGCAACCGGCTCGGCATGGAAATTGCCGCCGGAAATCGCCTCGTCGCCGAACAGTAAGGGATTGTCGCTGACCGCATTGGCCTCGATCTCCAGCGTGCGCGCGGCGTTGCGGATCAGGTCGAGCGAGGCGCCCATCACCTGCGGCTGGCAGCGGAAGCTGTAGGGGTCCTGGACCTTGCCGCAATCCTCGTGGGAATGGGCGATGCTGCTGCCATCGAGCAGGCCGCGGAGCACCCGCGCCACGTCGATCTGCCCGGGCTGGCCCCGGGCGGCGCTGAGCCGGGCGTCGAACGGGGCAGTGCTGCCTTTCAGCGCGTCCACCGACAGCGCCCCGGCGACGAGCCCGGTGCCGAACAGGCGTTCGGCGGTGAACAGGACGTCGAGCGCGATCGCGGTCGAGACCTGGGTGCCGTTGATCAGCGCCAACCCTTCCTTGGGCCCGAGCGCCAGCGGTTCGAGGCCCAGATATTTGAGCGCTTCGCTGGCGTGCAACGTCTCGCCGCCGAGCACGATCTGGCCTTCGCCGAGCAGGGCTGCGCTCATATGGGCGAGCGGAGCGAGATCGCCCGAGGCGCCGACCGAGCCCTGGCCCGGGATGACCGGCAGGGCATTGGCCTCCACCAGCGCCAGGATGCGCTCCACCAACTCGCGCCGGACGCCGCTATGGCCGCGCGCAAGCCCGATCACCTTCAGGATCATCACCAGCCGGACGATGCGCGGGTCGAGCGGATCGCCGAGGCCGACGCTGTGCGACAGGATGAGGTTGGTCTGCAGCTCCGCCAGCCGTTCGGGCGGGATGCGGGTGTTCGCAAGAATGCCGAAGCCGGTGTTCACCCCATAGACGGTGCGCCCGCTCGCGAGGATCTCGACGATGCTCGCCGCTGCGGCGTCAATCGCCGTCCAGCCGCTGTCGGCGAGCGTCACCGGCGCGCCCTCCCAGATCGCGCGCAGCTCGGCGAGCGTGACCTTGCCGGGGTTGAGGGTGATGGTCATCGTTTTCCTCCCTGTCCGCGAAGCGGATGGGGAGGGGGACCATGCGAAGCATGGTGGAGAGGCTGAAAGAGCGCGATTGCCCCTCCACCGCGTTGCACGCGGTCCCCCTTCCCATGAGCTTCGCTCACAGGGAGGAAACGGGAGGCCGCGCTCATTTTCCCACCATCGGCAGGTCGAGGCCCTGCTCGCGCGCGCAGTCGATCGCGATCCCGTAGCCGGCATCGGCGTGACGCATCACGCCGGTGCCCGGGTCGTTCCAGAGCACCCGTTCCAGCCGCCGCGCCGCGTCCGCGCTGCCGTCGGCGACGATCACCATGCCGGCATGCTGCGAATAGCCCATGCCGACGCCGCCGCCATGGTGGAGCGACACCCAGGTCGCGCCCGAGGCCGTGTTGAGCAAGGCGTTGAGCAAGGGCCAGTCGGAGATTGCGTCGGAGCCGTCCTGCATCGCTTCGGTCTCGCGATTGGGGCTGGCAACGGAGCCGCTGTCGAGATGATCACGGCCGATCACCACCGGCGCCTTGAGCTCGCCCGAGGCCACCATCTCGTTGAAGGCAAGGCCGAGCCGGTGGCGCTGCCCCAGGCCGACCCAGCAGATCCGCGCCGGCAGGCCTTGGAAGGCGATCCGCTCGCGGGCCATGTCGAGCCAGCGGTGGAGATGCGGATCGTCGGGGATCAGCTCCTTCACCTTCGCGTCGGTCTTGTAGATATCCTCCGGATCGCCGGAGAGGGCTGCCCAGCGGAACGGGCCGATGCCGCGGCAGAAGAGCGGGCGGACATAGGCGGGCACGAAGCCCGGGAAATCGAAGGCATGGGCGACGCCCTCGTCCTTGGCGACCTGCCGGATATTGTTGCCATAATCGAAGGTGGGGACACCCATTTCCCGATAGGCCAGCATCGCCTCGACATGCTTCGCCATCGAGGCGCGGGCCTCGTGCTCGACCGTCTTGGGGTCGCGCTCGCGCATCTCCAGCCACTTTTCGACCGTCCAGCCGATCGGCAGATAGCCGTTGATCGGATCGTGCGCCGAGGTCTGGTCGGTCAGCGCGTCGGGCTTGATCCCGCGCGCCACCATTTCGGGGAGGATTTCCGCGGCATTGCCGAGCAGGCCGACCGAGATCGGCACATCGGATTCGCGCAGCATGTCGAGCGCCTCGTCGATCGAGGTCGCGCGCCGGTCGAGATAGCGGGTCTCCAGCCGCTTCGCGATGCTGCTTTCCTGGCATTCGATGGCGATGCAATGGGCGCCGGCCATCACCGCGGCGAGGGGCTGCGCGCCGCCCATCCCGCCAAGGCCCGCGGTCAGGATCCAGCGGCCGCGCAGGTCGCCCTCATAATGCTGGCGGCCCATTTCGGCGAAGGTCTCGTATGTGCCCTGCACGATGCCCTGGGTGCCGATGTAGATCCAGGAGCCGGCCGTCATCTGGCCGTACATCATCAGTCCCTTGCGATCCAATTCGTTGAAATGGTCCCAGTCCGCCCATTTCGGCACCAGGTTGGAATTGGCGATCAGCACACGCGGTGCGTCCTTGTGGGTGGGGAAGACGCCGACCGGCTTGCCTGACTGGACGAGCAGGGTCTGGTCTTCCTCCAGCCGCTGCAGGGTCGCGACGATCTGGTCGTAGCTCTCCCAGTCCCGCGCCGCCCGGCCGATCCCGCCATAGACGACCAGCTCGTCCGGCGCCTCGGCGACGCCGGGATCAAGGTTGTTCATCAGCATCCGCATGGCGGCTTCGGTGGTCCAGCTGCGGCAGGTCAGCGCGGGGCCGGTCGGCGCCGCGATATGGCGGCTATTGTCGCGTCGGTGGTGCATAAGCGGTCTCTAGAAGCTGATGCAGGTGAAGTGAACTAGGCATCCAGCCCCGCGACGATCCGCCGCTCCGGCCCCGGCAGGCCGATCCAGTAGCAAAGCTCCGCCGGCCGGCCGATCCGCCAGATGCAGAGGTCGGCCGCCTTGCCGGCGCTGATCGTCCCGATCTCGTCCTGCAGGCCCAGCGCGCGGGCGCCCTCACGGGTCATGCCCGCCAGCGCCTCCTCCGGCGTCAGGCCGAACAGGGTGCAGGCCATCCCCATCATCAAAGTCGGCGAGAGCACGGGCGAGGTGCCCGGATTGCAGTCGGTCGCGACCGCCATCGGCACCCCGTGGCGGCGCAACAACGCGACCGGCGGCCGGTGCGTTTCCTTCAGCGCATAGAAGGCGCCGGGGAGCAGCACCGCCACCATGTTGGCGCGGGCCATGGCGGCGACGCCCGCCTCGTCGACATGCTCCAGATGGTCGGCCGACAGCGCCCCATATTCGGCGGCAAGCGCAGCGCCCGCGAGATTGGAGAGCTGCTCGGCGTGGAGCTTGACCCGGAGCCCATGGTCCTTCGCCGCCTCGAACAGGGCGCGGACCTCTTCCGGTGTGAAGCCGATCCCTTCGCAAAAGGCATCGACCGCCGTCGTGAGACCCTGCTCGGCCGCAGCCGGCAGGATGGACGCGGTGGCGAGCGCGACGAATTCCTCGCGGCGGTCCCGGAATTCGGGAGGCAAGGCGTGGAGAGCGAGCAGCGTCCGCTCGATCCGCACCGTCTCGTTTTCGCCGAGGGCCCTGGCCGCGCGGAGCATCTTCAACTCGGTCTCGATGTCCAGACCGTAGCCCGACTTGATCTCGACGGTGGTGACGCCGCCCTGCATCAGCGCCCGGAGCCGCGGCCGCGAGGCCTCGACCAGCTCGTCCAGCGTGGCTGCGCGCGTGGCCTTCACCGTCGAGGCGATGCCGCCGCCGGCACGGGCGATCTCCTCATAGGTCGCGCCTTCCAGCCTTTGCTCGAACTCGCTCGCGCGATTGCCGCCGAAGACGAGATGGGTGTGGCAATCGACCAGGCCCGGCGTGACCCAAGCGCCATGCAGCGGCTCGACGCTTTTCGCCTGGAAGCCGGCCAGCTCGGTCCGTCGCCCGGCGCGCACGATCCGCCCGTCCTGGATGCCGATCGCGCCATTTTCGATCGCGCCGAAGGCGCCCGGCACGGCGGGGTCCATGGTGGCAAGGTTGCAGTCGACGAGGAGGCGGTCCCACATGGCTCGCTTTCTAGGGCCTCATGGGGCTATGGGCAAAGGATGAGCTGGACCTCGATCGCCGATCTTCTCGCCAACGACCCGGCCGCCCCCGTGGCCTTGCTCGGCGCGCCGATGGAGGCCGGCTCGGTGACGCCGGGCCGCTGCGATCTCGCACCTGCAGCGGTGAGGAAGGCGCTGAAACGGATCAGCACCTACGATCTGGTCGAAGCGCTGGAGATCGAGACCGCGGTCCACGATGCCGGAGACGTCGCCGTGCAGGGGCTGATGCCCGCGGACGGTTTCGGGCCGATCCGCGACGCGGTCGCCACGGTGACTGCCCGTCACGACCTGACCCTGCTGATCGGTGGCAACAATGCCGTGACCCGGCCCGCCGCGCATGGCCTCGGCCTGCCGCTCGATGGCGTCGGCCTGATCACGCTCGACGCCCATTTCGACATGCGCGAGACCGACCAAGGCCCCCTGAACGGGAATCCGGTCCGCTGCCTGCTGGAGGACGGGCTGCCGGGCGCCAATATCTGCCAGCTTGGCCTCGCTCCCTTCGCCAATACGCGCAAGATGCATGAGGATGCGCTCGCCGCCGGCATTGGCGTCTTCGATCTGGAATTCGTGCTCGGGGCCGGCATGGCGGCGGCGATCGACGAGGCGCTGGAGCAACTCAGCCATGTCGAGGCGATCATCGTGGATTTCGATATCGACGTGATCGACCGCGGCCAGTTTCCCGGCGCCCCCGGGGCGAGGCCCGGGGGCCTGCCCAACTGGGATTTCTTCGCGGCGGCACGGCGGCTGGCGGAGGAGGAACGGGTACGCCTCGTCGATCTGACCGAATTCGATCCGGGCCTCGACCCCAGCGACCTCAGCGCGCTGACCGCCGCGCGCTGGGTCGCCGAGGTGCTTGCCGGCTTCGGCCGGCGCACCGGCTGACGCCGCCGGCGCGCGCCGGCCGGCTCAGTCCTTCTTCTTCTTTTCGACAGGCTCGGCCGCGACCAGCGGAAGCTCCGCCCTGGTCGCAGCCTTCGGGGCGGCCGGCGGGGCCGGCTGCGTCGCGGCGGCGCCGGCGACGAGGCTGTCCAGCGTCGCCCCGTCGAAGCCGAGCTCCTTCATCAGGCCGTCCACGATCGGCGCCTGCGCCCGGTAGCGCAACGCCGCCGCGACCGCGCTGGAGGCCAGGCTGCCGTCGCCGCCCTCGGCTCCCGCGCCGCCGCCATTGCCGGTCAGGCCGTCGACCTGGACGATCTTGATCGAATCGATTGCCTCCATCGGCTTGGCGGCCTCCCGGACCAGCTCGGGCATCACCTTCAGCAAGGCCAGCTTGGTCTGCAGCGAGATCTGCTCCGACGAGAGCAGGTTCGCCGCCTCGTTGATCGCACGCTGGCCGGCCGCCTCGACCTCGAAGCGAACCCGCGCCGCCTCGGCGCGAAGCTTCTCCGCCTCGGCCTCGCCCTTGGCCGACTCACGCGCCGCTTCCGCCCGGTCCGCCGCGGCCTGCTTTTCGGCCTCGGCCTGGACCTTCACGCCGATCGCCTGCCGCTCGGCCTCCTTCGCCGCCTCGATCAGCTCGATCCGCTTGGCGCGTTCGGCAACCTCGGTCTCGCGGGCGGTGGCGACGCGCTCTTCCGCGGCCACGGCGTCCGCGCGCGCGGTATCGGCCTCGGCCCTTGCCTGGCTTTCCTCCCGGCTCTTGTTCTGGACCGCGATCTGCTGCTCCTGCCGCGCGATCTCGACCGCCTGCTCCTGCGCGATTCGCGCCTGCTCGACCAGCCGGTTGGCCTCGATCTGGGCGCTGTCGACCTGTTGCTTGGCATTGATCTTGGCCGCCTCGGCTTCCTGCTGCCGGATCGACTGCTCCTGCGCGACCTCGGCCATCTGGGCGGCGCGGCGCACCTCGACGTCGCGCTCCTGCTCCAGCCGGGCGAACTGGGTCTCGCGGGCGAGATCGAGGCTGCGCTTCTCGGCGTCGAGATTCTTGGTCTCGATCTGGACGCGGGTCTCCTGCTCGATGTCGTTGCGCGCCTTCTTGCGCAATTCGATCTGCTCGGTGAGCTTGGTGAGACCCTCGGCGTCGAACGCATTGTTGGCGTTGAAATGCTCGATCGAGGTCTGGTCGAGGCCGGTCAGCGATACGGATTCGAGCTCGAGGCCGTTCATCGCCAGATCGGCGGCGCTCACCTGCTGCACCTTCTGGACGAATTCGGCGCGCTGCTCGTGCAGCTGGCTCATCGTCATGCCGGCGGCAACCGAGCGCAGGGCGTCGACGAACTTGCCCTCGATCAGCTCCTTCAGGCTTTCCGGCTGCATCGTGCGCAGACCCAGAGTCTGCGCCGCGATCGCCATGCTTTCCCGGTCGGGGCGGACGCGGACGTAGAATTCGGCCTTCACGTCGATCCGCAGCCGGTCGAGCGTGATCAGGGCGTCATTGTTCTTGCGTTCCACCGCCAGGCGCACCGTGTTGAGGTTCACATGCATGGTTTCGTGCAGCACGGGCAGGACCAGGGCGCCGCCGTTGATCACCACCTTCTCGCCGCCGAAGCCGGTTCGCACGAAGCCGATCTCCTTGGTCGCGCGCCGGTAGAGCCGCGTGAAGATCAGGCCGATGATCAGCAGCGCCGCAAAGATAATCCCGGCGTAGATCCCTATTTCCATCATGTCGTTTCTCTCCTTGTGCGGTGGCGGCGTGCGTCAGTCGACGGCGGCGAGCAGGGGGTTGGTGTCGGGCAGGCCGAAGAACAGCTCGCCTTCGCGGCGGACGAGCAGGATGGTCGCACCTGCCATGAGGGAGACATCGTCGTCGGTCGGCTCGACCATCACATAATGGGTCTGCCCGTGCACGTCGCGGACCCGCGCGCGGGCGGGGCAGCCGCGGCGCGACTCCCCGATCACGATCTCCGCGCGGCGGCCGAGCAGGGCGCCGAGCCCGACCGCGGTGGTCTCGTCAGATGGCAGGATGCGGGCGAGGCCGCGGGCGCCGATCCCGGTCAGCGGCAGCGCGCCGAGGAACGCCGCGGGCGCCGCCAGCCACGGGCTGAGCGGTCCGCCCAGAGAGGCGGTCGCGAATTGCTGGAGGCCGATGCCGAGCAACGCGAACAGGGCAAGCAGGACGGTGAACACGATCAGCAGCGGGACCTTGCCGATGCCGAGCCAGCCGAGCCAGTCGCTGCCATCGGCGTGGGCGTCCGCATGGACATCCAGATGCACCGAGCTCGCGCCAAGGCCGATCAGTTCCGCCGCGCCGATCATCAGCATCAGGATCAAGGCGACCGAGAACGGCAGATTCCCCGGCAGCAGAAAGAAATCGAGCACCTACCCCTCCAATGATTCGTCAATTTAGGGATGCGCGAATATTTTCCTAGGGAAACCGGTCATTTGCATTTCCGATACCGCGGGATTGCCTCGCGCGCCCTGCTGTTCCATCTCAGGCGGATGAACGAGACCGATCCGCTGCTGTCCGAAGGCTTCAAGCAGGCCATGCGCCGGATGGCGGCGACGGTGAACGTCATCTCGATCTGCGTCGACGGCAAGCCGATGGGGATCACCGCCACCGCGGTCTCCGCCGTCTCGATGGACCCGCCGAGCCTGCTGGTCTGCGTGAACCAGGCCGCCTCGCTCCATCCCTGGATCGGGGACGCGCTGCATTTCAACGTCAATGTCCTGCACCGCGACCAGGCGGAGGTCGCGACCATGTTCGCCGACCGGAAGCTGGAAGCGCAGCGTTTCCTCACCGGCTGGGACAATGACTGCCTGTCGCCGCCGCGGCTGCGCGGCGCACAGGCCTCGATCCTCTGCCGGCGAATCGATCACCACCGCTTCGGCACCCATTCGATCTTCATCGGGGTTGTCGAGGAGGTGCTGACCCGGGCCGAGGTCGATCCTCTGCTCTATCTCGACGGAACGTTCTGCAGCGCGAACTGCGCCTAGGCCTGCTTCGCGAAGAGGTTCGCCGGGTTCGCCATCGCCTTGATTTCCAGCGCGTTGCCGGAGGGGTCGCGGAAGAACATCGTCGCCTGCTCGCCGGCCTGGCCCCGGAAGCGGACGGTCGGCGGGATCGCGAAGTCGGTGCCGGCCGCCTGCAGCCGCGCCGCCAGGGCCTCCCACGCCGCCATGGTCAGCACCAGCCCGAAATGCGGGACGGGCACGTCATGGCCGTCCACCGGATTGCTCGCGGCCCGCGCCGCCGCATCGGGGACGAGATGGGCGACGATCTGATGGCCGTGAAAATCGAAATCGACCCATTCGTCCGAGCTCCGCCCCTCGGCGCAGCCGAGCAGATCACCGTAAAAGGCGCGGGCGGCGGCAAGATCGTGCACCGGAAAAGCGAGGTGGAAGGGCGGCAGGCCGGTCATGTCCGCCTCTTAGCCCCTGCGGCGGGCCGTGGCCACCGCGCGGCGCTCCGGCTTGCCGCGCGCGCCGATCCGTGATTCCTTCGCGCGCATGGGGCGGGTGTCATTCACATTGCTGGTGCTGGCT
>JADMIO010888924.1_pt1 | contig 23336 bp, 14 predicted proteins | sample 8958161 | NCBI WGS metagenome assembly JADMIO01 (sample SAMN16585339, study PRJNA669376) | soil metagenome | isolation source: Crop rotation soil | place: USA: Cullars Rotation, Alabama | collected 2011
CGCGACAACTTGTCCACGTGGAATTCTAAGCTTAGGATCCCAATGTGCTGGAAAGTCGTCGTCCGCCGCCGGTCAGCCCTCATTCCCGCTCCGCGCTGACGGTCAGCTCGCCGGTGTCCAGTTGCCGATATTATCCTCTTCGGTATCAGGGTTGCGATCGGGGCCGGCGGAATAAATATCGTATTCCTTCGGGTTATGCTTCCCGGGATAGACATAGAAATATTCCTTGTCCCACGGATCGCGCGGGACTTGGTCGTCCAACTGACGCCAGTTGCGCGGCTTCGGTTCCGAATCCGGCTTCGCGACGAGCGCTTTCAACCCCTGCTCCGTGCTCGGGTAGAAGCCATTCCCCGCCTGATACATGAGCAGGTTCGTTTTGATTTGCTGAAGGTCACCCGCGACCTTCACGCGGCGAGCTTCGTCCAGCTTGCCGCCGGTGAAGCGGAGCGCCATGCCGATGAGCAGGCCGATGATCAGGACGACGAGCATGATTTCCAATAGGGTGAAAGCGGATGAGGAAGCGGAGCGGAGGCGTTTCATGGGGTAGTGGGAGCGAGGGTGTAATCGAGATTCTGCCAGTTATACTTAAGTTGAAGTTCGATCGAGCGAACGGCGGCGGCGGCGGAGTTCGGAGGCAATTGCAGGATCATCCGATTAATGCCGACGCGCAACGCGGAGCCCGGAATGCTTTTCTGCGCGCGCAGCCAACCGGTGTAGCGAAAGCCCATGCCGCTCTCCAGCGGGCGGACGACTCCGAGATAGCCGGGATCGGCCAGGTCCGGCCAGATGACTCCCACGGGACCGAGCGGGCGGTCGTTGACGATGACCTCCAGCGGCGCTTCGGCGTCGGCATTCAGGGTCTCAAACGTGACAAGCCCCAGGAGCGGCAGGGCCTGCAATTCGAATTCCCAGACGACGCTCGGCGTCTCCCCGGGCGAGAGTTTCACGGTGCCGGTATCCAGCGCGGCTTTGATGCGGCCAAACAGCGAAAGATCCTGCGCGGGCAGATTCAGTGGGGCTGTCCGGTCAAAGGCCTCGATCCGCTGGGACGGTGCGGCGAAATCCAGCAGCCGCCGCATTTTCTGGGTGGTCAGGGTGGCCAGGAAGACTCCGCGCACATTGCGTCCGTCTCCGGCGACACGAATCTCCACCACCGCCACGTCGGCGGTCGGAAAGGTGACATTCTCCGAAGTCGGCAATCCGAGCCCCTGCCCGAGTGGACCACGCGTGAAGCGCTCCACACCAGTGGAGGAGCGACCCACGATACTCGGTGCGGCTCCCGGGCGATCATCGAAAAAGACGCGCAGTTGCCGCTCGGAGTCGAAATCCGCCAGGGCTCGCAACCGCAAGCGGAAGGTCGTGGTGAGGACGCCATCGGCACCCGCTTTGGTCTCGGTGTCGACGCCTTCCATCCAGATGGGCAGGGACGTCGGCCGGGTGCCGCGCGCCGCCATTTGGCGAAAATCCAACCACACGGTGAAGGGCGTCGTTTCCTCCCGCAAATTCTGCGCCGCCAGCGAAAGCGGGAGGAGCAGCCAGAGGAAGGCGACTATCGATGGAAACATCCGGAACATACGATCAATGGATTTGCACCCGAAGATTCTGCGTCAGGCCAAAAACGGCGCTCATGATGCCATAGACCACGAGCCCAACCACAGCCGCAATGACGATCATGACCAGCGGCGGGATGAGCGTGGAGACAATCTGGATTTGCTGATCCAGTTCGCGCTCGTACACACCGGCGATCATGTGCATGGTCCCGCTAAATTTTCCCGTCTGCTCACCCACGGCCAGCATATCGATAAATAGCTCCGGAAAAAGCGCCTGCCCCGCCAGCGCCGTGGAGAGGGTGGCGCCATCGAGCACGGCCTTGCGCGCCTCGTGCGTGCGGGCCGCCACGAAAGCGTTGCCGGAGATTTCCTCCAGAAGCTCCAGCGCGCGCAGCATGGTCACGCCATTTTCCATCAGCGTGCCAAGCGTACGCGCAAACTGCGCGTAGAACCGGTAACGCATGATGCGCCCATACAGGGGCAACCGCCAGAGCATCGCGTCCCACAGGAGGCGTCCCTCCGGTCGCTGTGTAAATAGCCGGTAACCGCCATACACCGCCAGCGCGGCGGGGAATGCCAGCCAGCCGTAGTGGACGATGACCTCGTTGGCGGTGATAAGGAGCCGCGTGGCCGGAGGCAATGGCTGGCCGGTGCCTTTGAAGAAAGAGGTGAGGCGCGGCACCATCACGGTCATGAAAGTAATGATCAGTCCGAGCCCGGCGACCACCAGCACCGCCGGATAGAGCAAGGCCTGCTGCACGCGGTCGCGCAGGCTCTTGATCGCCGCGAGATGCGCCACGAGGCGCTGCAGAATCACAGGCAGGGCTCCGCTCGCTTCTCCCGCCGAAACAAGATTCACATAGAGGGGCGAAAAAATGCGCGGAAAGTCCCGGAGCGCTTGCGACAGGCTCCGCCCATCGATCAGCGCCCGATGCAAAGCCAGGGACAACGCCTGCAAACGCGGGTGCTTGAGACGCCGGTGGAGCACGCCCAGCGCCTCGTCGAGCGTCATTCCGGCGCCGAGGAGATGCGCCAGTTGCTCCGTAAAAAGGTGCTGCTGCGCATACCCCAGCCGCGTGACCGATTCCGCACTCGCCGCTGCGTCCGCCTTGCGCGCGGCCGGCTTCGCGCCGGCGAGCTTGGCGCCCGGTTGCTTCGTGCCCGCAGGCGCTGACGGCACCGGGTTCGGGCTCAGCGTCTCGATGGAAATCGGCACGGCGCCATTGCGCTCCACTTGCAAAATGGCGCCTGCCCGGTCCGCACACGTGACCAGTCCGTTGACCAACTCGCCCCGCGAATCCCTCGCAACGTATCGGAATTCAGGCATGATCGGAAAGACAACGGGCGGCACGCTCCACGCGGCGAGAAATTCGGCAGGAATGCATCGCCGCATCATCACCGGCGAACTTTCTTGGCAGGTGGCATTCGTGCGACATTTTCGGAACGATTTAGTGACAGTGGGGTGGACTGCGAAGCGGCAGGTCCCGTCTTCGCCTTTAGAAATCAAGAGTCGCCAATTTCCACCAGAAAGGCCTCGGGCGGTGGGAGCGACTCGCGCCAAGTAAAGCAGAAAGGGACCCGGCCAGCAACCGGCGATTTCTGGTCCGTGCTTTCTAACAATGTTTGCACCGTTCTTTCTGCCAACGATTCAAACCGATTCCAAATCGGCTCATAGGACGAGGACGAATAGGACCCATCAAGGGGCATGATTAAATTCCGGTCCAAAGACGACCGACTGGGAAATCTCCCTCTCCCTCTTCATCTGAGCCCGGCTCGTTGGGGATGAAGATGAAGATGACGAGGGAGAGGGAGAGTCCATTCGCTCGCTGTTGGACCTATTTTTGATCACACCCGATCAAGTGCAATCAAATGAAGTATGGGCGCGAGCACAAACCCGGACCAATGTCGCATCGCGCTCAGATTTGCCATTTTCCATCTGCCATTTTCCATTTTCCACCACCCCCCAAAAAAATGAATCCGCGCCCCTCGAGCCTCGCCTTCGTCAACGGCATCGCAATCCTTCCCAACCGGCTGTTGCCGGAAGCCACCGTCCTCTGCCGCAACGGCCGGATTACCGCCGTGGGCCCGGTCAGCAAGGTCCGCATCCCACGCGAGGCCGAGGTTGTCGATGCACGCGGCGGTTACCTTTCTCCGGGTTTTGTGGACTTGCACGTGCATGGCGGCGACGGAGCGGATTTCATGGACGGCACGCCCGACGCGGTGCGCACGGCGATTCATGCCCACACCCGGCACGGCACCACCTCGATCTTCCCCACGACCACGACGGGCTCGCCAGCGCAACTCGATGCGATGCTGAAGGCCTGCCACGCGGTGCAACAGGACCGGCGCGCCACGGACGGCGCGCGACTGATGGGCGTGCACTTTTATGGGCCGTACTTTGCCGAGGATAAACTTGGCGCCCATGCTCCGGAAGGCCGCCGCGACCCGCTCCCCACGGAGTATCGAGACTACTTCAGCCGGGGGATCATCAAGATCGCCACCTGCGCGGCGGAACTGCCGGGCGCCGAGGCCTACTATCGCGCGGCCGCCCTCAGCGGTTGCCTCGTCACGTGCGGGCATTCGAATGCCAGTTGGACCGAGATGGGCCGCGCCTTCCGCCATGGCATGCGCCACGTGGACCATTTCTGGTGTGCGATGAGTTCCGTTCCCGCCATGCGGGTGCGCTTCGGAACCCCCATGCAAGGGAGCATGGCGGAATTCGTCCTGATGAACCGTGAGATGAGCACGGAGGTCATCGCCGACGGCCATCATCTCGCGCCGGAGCTCCTGCAGTTCGCGCTCGCGATGAAAGGTCCGGATCGCCTCTGCCTCGTCACCGATGCCAACCGCGCGCTCGATATGCCGTCCGGCGAGTATCGCATTGGCCCGGCGACCGATGGCTCGTTGTTTTACAGCGATGGCCTGGTCGGCCGCATGCCCGACAGCGGCGCGCTGGCCAGTTCCATCATGGGCATGGACACGATGGTGCGGACCATGGCTCGCGCCACGAAAGCGCACCTTCCGGACATCATTCGCCTGGCCAGCCTCACGCCCGCCGAGCGCGCCGGGGTCGACTCGGAAGTCGGGAGCCTGGAAAAGGGCAAACTCGCCGACGTGCTCATCCTCGACCAGAAGCTCGCCGTAAAACGTGTGTTTATCGGGGGCGAAGAAGTGAAGATCTCTCGGAAAGGCGCGGCGAAGGTTCGACAGTCCCATTGAAACGAGAGGAAATGCTTTATGCCTACGCCGCTCCGTCTCCCCTGCCTGCTGCTGGTCCCCTGTTTTTACTGCGCCGGCCTTCACGCCGACGATGAATCCTTCGGCGGCGGCAAACCGCCGCACGCGGAAGCCCTCTTCACCGAGACTGCGCCGGCCATCGACGGCGTGTGGGCGGAAGGCGAATGGGCGGCGGCCAAGCCGATCTTCTTCCCGGCGCCGGCGGGCAGCCCTGAGGGCTCCAAAGGCGAGGTGCGCATCCTGTGGAATGCCGAAGGCGTCTACGTGACGTTTCGCGCCACGGACACGAACCCCGTCTTCGGAGACTTCAAACCCGGCGAACCGCTTCACCTCGAAGACGTTTTCGAGATTTTCTTCGATCAGGTTGGCGATCACCGGCAGTTTTGTGAGATCCAGTTCGATCCAGCAGGTCAGCTTTACTTGCGGAACAATGTGCTGACGGCGCCGCCCCGGCTGACGCCTCAGAAGCGTCTGACCCAGGAATTTGCCGAAAGCGAACTGTGGCGATACGACTTGCCCAAGCCCGATGGAATGCAGGTAGCAAGCAAGCTCGATGCGCAGACCCATCAATGGACGCTGGAGGCGTTCCTGCCGGCGTCATTGGTGAATCGCCGGCGCGGCGGCAAGGCGATGGAGCCTTGCACCTGGCGGGTCAACCTCGTCCGCCACGATTGGGATGCACCGAAAGATGTCCCGAAACGGCACTCGCAATTCATCTACTGGGCGCCGGTCCTCAATGGGATGCCTCATATTTCCCCGGAAGCGATGGGCTGGCTGGAATTGAAGAAACCGTGAGCCGCCAATCTCGCTCGATCCCGATTCCGACGATGCGCGCGCCTGGCATTCAATCGTTTTTCGGAAGCGGCGGGGGCGTTGGCGCGGGCTTGGGAGAAGTTTGTGCTGGTTTGGGCTTCCGGTGAAAGTAGCCGCCAGAGCCAAAGGCGTCCCATCCCCGGCGCAGCCAGCGGATGAGAGCGGCGGCCAGCCACAGAGCCCACAGGAGCATGAAGAAGCGATACCACCAGATCGAGATCGACCAGCAGCGCGGGCGGGGAAGGAGCGGCTCGCTGCGCGCCTGAAACCAGCGGAGCGCGGTTCGCGTGGATTCGTTGCCCACGATGAACATCTCGGGATTGCCAAGCAGGCCTTCACCGACTGCGGTGATCAGGGTACCCAGCGCACAGACGGTCAGCAGGATGAGGAAAATTTGCAGGGTATTGAAGCTCCCGTTGCCCAGACGCTGGCAGGCTTCGCCGCCGCGCCAGCCCAGCAGGAAGAGCCACGCGACCACGACCAGCGCGGCAGGCAACGGCACCTGCGTGAGCCCAATGACGAGCAGCATCCACTCGACGGTGCGCAGCGGGGAGTGGCGCACGCGTCCGAGGGCGATGGCGGCAAGCAGGGCGCAAATCAAAATACCCCAAAACCGGACGGCAGGGCCACGCTGCGGTCCACCGGCCCATAGCACCCAGCGATCAGCCGGCACATTGATGATGGTATCGACATTGGCGCTTTCGACGGGCAGGCGCACCTCCGCGGCCTGGGCGCGGGCACTCAGGGCCATATTCGTTTTCCAGGCGATTTTCACCGCTTGTTCGCCTGGGTGAACGGGAATGATGAGCTTGCTCCCGTCCTTGCGCACCGGGATGGCTCGCGAGTCGTGCGTGAGCGCGGTGATCTCGGCGTCGCCGGGGAGTTCGACCAGGAAATCCTCACCGAGGCTGCAGCGCAAAGCGAGATTGAGTTCCGTGACCCGCTGACGTCTGCCCAGCGTGATCTCATGAACCGCACGGTTGACGGTGATGGTGGCCCCGGCGATGGCTTCCGGCCGCCGCATCGAAAGTTCCACCGACTCGGCCGGCCATGGCTGCCACACCGGGACAAGGTCCACGCTACCGCGCTCAAAGACCGGCGGGAGGCCGCTGCCAATGGTCACATTCCAGACGGGCGACGCCACCAGACGCCAGCGTTCGACCCAGGTGTCCTCGGCCCGGGTCGCGAATTTGAGGGTGTCCGCCGTGGCGAGCTCGCTGTCCCAGGCAAACGACCGCTCCTGCGCGCCAAGTCGCACTTCGAGAAATCCGTCCTTCACGACGGCGTTGGGCGTGAGGACGCTCTCGCCGGGTAACAACGGGATGCGCAGCGCCATGGCTTTGCCTGCGGAAGAAAGACGCGCCACGGTCGTCCGAACCTGCCAAATGAGGCCCAGTTCGACATTCCGGTCGACCGCGACGATCGACTGCACATCCTGGCGGTCGTAGCCCGCGGCACCCGCGGCAATCTTTTGTTTGAGCGCGAAAAAGACCTGCGCCTCCGGTGTGCCGTCAGCCTTCACACCAGTCACGGTCCAGCCATCGGCCTGGATCTTCACCTGCCGTGGCTTGAGCAGAAAGGTCCACTCCCACTCGGTGACATTGGCCAGCGAGCCTTCGACATGGACGCGGTGCACGCCGGCCTCCAGGACCAGCCAGAGGTAACCGTCGTCGCGACGCATGGCGACATCGGGCTTATCATCCACGAAGACATTGACCGGCGACCACGCCGGGAGACGCCCTGGCAGGGGCACGGCCGTCCGGGCGGCCGCATGAATCTCGGCATCGATGGTGATCTTGCGCTCGTTCAGCGTGAGTGAGACGGATGGGATGTCGGCGGCGTTTGGGTAGGCGTCGGAGACTTCCATCAATCGCTCGCGCAACTGGTCGAGCGTCGCGCGATCCGGGATCGGCGTCTGGGCGGACGCGTTCGCGATGGTCAGCGCGAACACGAGCGCCGCCACCGTCTGGCCGCGCGCGCGGAAGATTCCACTCCCAACCTTCCTTGCCCCAAGCAGAATGGCGGCAAGGGTGAGGAGGAATACCACTCGCAGCACCGTCAGCACACGTTCGACGGCCAGCGAGATGAGCACCGGCCTCACCTGTTGGGAAGCTGTCACCGGACCATTCCATCCGAAACTCACCGTCCGCCATTTCCACTCCGGCACACCTGGGCCAGTCTGGATGCGAGCATTGGCATCGTAGGTCATGTTGTTTTGAGAGGAGAGTGCCTTTCCTCGGCTCCAAAGACTTCCGCCCTTGGTCATTGGAGCCGCCTGCCCGCGAATGCCATGGGTGAGGATAGTGTCGATGAGATCCAATTGGTCCTGCGTGTTGCGCACGATCAATTTGCCGCTCCGGGGCATATAAATGGCGGTTGCAGCCCCGGAGAAGGTCACTCCGTTACTGTTCAGTGCGTTGCGAGCCGAGACACGATCCGCATCCCCTGCTCCGGAGCCGCGAGTGACCTCCGAACTTTTGGGAGAATTTAATGCCGAGGATAGCTCGGGGGATAGCTTGGAAACGAGATCAGCGGGGAAATCCCACTCTTTGGTGACTAGTACGTCGGTAGGCTCGGACTGCGGGACCACCGAGACCGCGTATGGTTCCACATTGAATTTCAAATTTGCCAGTCCGGTGACGTACCGAAGCGCCTCAATCAATGGAATGTTGGATAATGAGACCGTGATACGGGCGTCTGCGGAACTTTGGAGCGGGGCAGGATCCAGACCCGGGATTCCCGGCACTGGGATCCCCGGCACTGGTGCCCCGCTTTGGAGGTCCTCCAATTTCAAAACGATGTTGACCCCTTGCTCGCCGGATGGGGATTCAGAATCCAAATCGGCGCTCTTCTTTTTCAGAAACTCGATCGCTTCGCGAATCGTCGCTTCACGAAACTCAAGTTTGGGAATGATGATCCTTTCGAGCTTCCGCTGGATTCTCTCGGTGGAGCCGGCGTCTCCAGGAGCAGCGGCCGCCGGTTCGTTCGCCGATTCCGCCGGAGTCTGAAACGGCGTCACACCAAACGCATCGCCCCTGCCGGACAAACTGACCAACTCCAACTGCGGATACAGCGCCTGCTGAACCTGCCGCGCGACAAACGGCACGAGCACCAGAATGAAGATTGTGACGGCAATCCATTTCCCAACACCGAGCACGCGCCGGGCCCAGCCTTCGGGCACCACCCGCTGCAAGGCGAGTGGAACCAGCAGCATCAGCCACGCATAGCGGGGCGCCCCGGGTTCGTGATACGAGAGGCCGAAGGAGACGAAGGCGAGCAGACCCGGCCACAGACCCCACAGGCGGAAGACAGCAAGCGAGAAGATGAGCAGCAGGAAGAGATCGAGCAGCGTCCAGGCCGTGAGCCAATCGCCGCGCACCCAATCCGCGCCGAAAAGCGCGAACAGCCGCCATCCGGGAGGAAGGTTCAGCCGAACATTGAGCGTGTCGGCATCGGAGCGCCAGCCGGTGGCGGCCAGTTCCGGCGCGCGAGCCATCCGGCCCGTGGCTTCGAGTTGGAGATTGCGTGTGCGGATTTCCACTCCCGGCGCGTCGTTCTGGGGATTGCGGGTGATGAGCTGCCCCTGCCCGCCGCTCCGCACCGAACCAAGATCCTGGCCCGGCGCCGCGTCGAGCCGCCAGGACTGCTGCATGACGCCGCTGATCTGGTCGCGGAAGGTGAGGCCACGCCCGTTTTCATCGAGCCACAGCTCGCGGTTGATCGTCAGGCCCGCGGGCTTTTGGTCCCCCATGCCGCGCAACCGTTCCTCAATCCGGAAGGGCGTGGCGGTATCCCAGCGATACACCGGCAGCTCGCGCCATTTCTCAGGGAAAGTCGTCTGCGACACATCGATGGCCGGCACTCCGGCGATCTCCACGACGCGAAGATCCGGACGCGCCCGAAAGCCCACGAGTTCCTCCTCCAGCGCCGGCTTCGCGCCTTCGGCATAGCGAAATTCCTTCGGATTGTCGAAGCGGAAGGCATCCACACGCAGCGTCCATTTTCCCGCGCGGACTTGCGCCTTCATTCGTCCCGCATCATCCACGGAGACCGGAATGGCGCTATCGACCGCCGACAGTTTCCACCCTTCGGGGAGGATCGTGCCGAGATCTTCCTCCCGGCTTTTCCCGGCCACGGTCAATTCGATCTCGGTTCGCAGCCAGAGCGGAATGCCGTCCTCGAGCGAGGCGTAAAGCTTCACGCCGAGAAAATTCTTGTCCGCCTCCTCCCCCGAATTATCGCGCTTCAGCCAGAGAAAACCTTGCGAGTCCCAGACCGGCGCATCTACGGGGGTGCCATCGATGGTCAGCGCCAGAATCCCGATTTCACGTGGGATGCGAATCCGCTGGGGCACATCGTTCCAACGATACACGCCGTCCAGGCGCATGGTTCCCGCGTTGAGCCGCACCGATGGATTCCCGCCATGCTCGATCACCGGCACCGGCACGCCATTCGAACGCACATCGAGCGGCCACACTTCCTGACTCCCCGGCAACGGCACCCACGTCTCGTGAAAGACGGTCACGACGAGATCGAACTTTCCACCGGCGCGCTCGGCTTGCAGACCAAAACGCGAGGGCCAGAAACAGAGGTGCTTCCGGGCGTCGGAATAGGGCGTCGGGCAAAGGCGATGTTGCTCATTCCAGGTCGCCCAGTTTTCCCACGGTTTGAGGGCATCGGGAATTTGTTTGAGGTTTTCCTCAGCGGGCGGGGCCGCATGGTTCGAAGCCGGGAGAGCCGCCAAGGCGGCCATTACCATCATACCGTGAAGAAGGGACCGGAGACATTTCATAGGACAAGCGGGAGGACCGCCGGGGATTCAACAGGTTCGGGGACCGGTAGGCGAGAACTCTGTGGTCTGCGATTACCCTCGGTCGCATGGGCATCGTTCTCGTGATTGACTGAGGCGCACGCAACGACGCGCCTTCGCTCCACACCGTTGCCAATGAACCTCCGTTTTTCAACCATGAAGGGCATGAAGAGCATGAAGGGCAACGGAAGGAGAGTGAGCGTCTTTCCAAAACTTCATGTCCTTCATGCTCTTCATGGTGGACCCTCCCAACCGCCGGTTCATGTCCGCGGAACCCGATTAGGGTCTCCCAATGAACCTCTCTGTAGTTGGGGAAATTTAACCACGGATTTCACGGATGACACGGATCTCCGGAATCCGTGAAATCCGTGAAATCCGTGGTCAATTTCCTCCGCATTTCCGCTAACGCCCTCCCGTGGTTCATATGCCAACAAACAATCGCGGAACGCGATTATTGTCTCAGTGGAGGAGCACGCCGCGGGGCCCGAAACCAGGACGCGCCGTCGCCAAACGGGCGCGTCGTCCCGCGCGCCTCATCTGGTCATGTGGAAGGTCTTTTCCTGTCAGGAAACTCCGGGAATCCCAGTCACCGACCCTGGTTCGTCACCATCTGACGAACCAGGGCTACTACTAACTAACATCCTCGCCGCTTCAATCCTCCGCCCTCTCCCCCGCCGGGCACATCTTCACGAGTCTCGGATGAAACTCTCCGAGGACCTCGACGAGATCGGTCTGCGCAGCCATGACGGCGTGGATGTCCTTGTAGACACCCGGCACTTCATCAAGACCGGCGGAGAGCAGCTCCACGCCGCGCTCCGCGAGGAGCTTTTTCGTCGCGCTCCACGTGAAGGACTGCATCGCCTTGGTGCGGCTCATCACCCGGCCCGCGCCATGGGAGGCGCTGGCCAGCGATTCCGGCAGCCCCTTGCCACGCACGACGTATCCGGGCGACGCCATCGAGCCGGGGATGATCCCCAGCACGCCGGCGCCCGCGGGCGTCGCGCCCTTGCGATGCACGATGACCTCCCGCTCTTCGCCCGTCACCACATGGCGCTCTTTCCAGGCGAAGTTGTGGTGGTTCTCGATGTCGAGGATCACTTCCGCGCCGACCTTGCGCGCGATGTGGCGATGGATAAGCGCGTGATTCGCGGCCGCGTAGCGTCCCATGAGATTCATCGCCGCCCAGTATTCCTGGCCGTCGGCATCGTCGAGCGAGAGCCACGCCAGGTGCTTGAGTTCCTTGGGCAGATGCTCGTGGCGCGCCATGGCGCGTTTGCTGTAGACGTCGCAAACCTGTGCGCCCGTGCCGCGCGAGCCGGAGTGCGTGAGCAGCGCCAGGTATTCGCCCGGCGGCAGCAGGGCAGCCGCGGCGGAGGACCCCGCCGAGGGCGACAGGACGCCGCTGTCCGCTTCCACGGTGAATGCGCCGAATTCGACGAAATGATTACCGGAGCCGCTCGTGCCGAGCTGGGACCACGCTTTGTCGCGCAGCCGCTGCGTCACGGGCGAGACGCTCCAGTCGTCGTCCATCACTTCGTGTTCCCGGCGCTGCTTGAAGCTGCAGCCCATCCCAAAGCGCGTCTCGCTCTCGATGATATTGGCGAGGCGATCCCGCTGGCCGGCGATGGTGTTGGCCTTGCGGTCGTAGACCGTGAGCTTCATGCGGCACGCGATATCCACGCCGACGGCGTAGGGGATGACGGCGTTGTCCGTCGCGAGCACTCCGCCGATGGGCAGGCCGTAACCCACGTGCGCGTCGGGCATCAGCGCACCCGCCACCGCCACCGGCAGCGCGCACGCATTGGCCATCTGTTTCACCGCTTCGGCGTCGAGGCCTTCGCCCCACTGGCGCCACGGCGCGAGTTCCGCGCGCGGCGTGAAGGGCGGGCGATAGATGGCCCGAGCCAGCGGCGCACGCAGTGCGTCCGCAAAGAACGCCGACGGGTCGGCGACGATATTGAAGATCTCGGCCTCGATCTGGGCGCCCTCATGACCCTGCGCCATGAAGTCTCTGATGAATTCATGCGCGAGATGGATGGGCGTGCCGGCGGGCACGCCAAGTTGGATGAGGTCTTTGCTGTTCATAGGATTTGTCGTTTGGAAAAAATTGGGGATCGAACTGTGCGAGCACACTCCGTGCGGCCAGCGGTGTTTGTTCTTTCTGTCGTTTTTTTGAATTCTTCGTGCATGGCGCTCCGGTTCGAGTTTGCACCACCTGTATCGATTCGCCTCTACTTGTGTTGTGATCACGCGTTCGAAGACCCGGAAAAAGAAGCAGGATAAAATCACCATTCCGTCGGCCCACGATTGGCGCACAACGGATGCGGACGAAATCAATCGCCGCCGGTTGCGCGCTCAGAACGAGCGCTTCGCGATCAGCAACACGGATCCCCGCGAACCGGTGCATTCGCGTTTCCGCGTCAAAAGCGCTACCGGCATGACCTATTCGGTGGAGATTCGTCATGTCGCGGAACGGCAATTTGCCTGCGAGTGCGTGGATTTTTCCGCAAATAACCTGGGCACCTGCAAACACGTCGAAGCGGTGCTGCTCCATCTTCAAGCGCGGCTGAAACGGGAGTTCAAGGAAGCGGTCGCGAACGGGCCGCAACGGCTCTACGCCGCGCCCGATCGCCTCTACAACGTCCTGCGCGTCCGCGGAAATCTGGCGCTGCTGCCGCGCGGCTTGCGCTCGTGGTTCAGCGCCGACGGAGCGCTCCTCCCCGACCATACGCCGGACGAATTGATCGAGCGTCTCGGCGCGGGTGAGAAGGATGCCGCCGCGCCACTGCAGATCTCCCAGGAAGTCGGGCCGTGGCTGGAAACCTGCCGGCGCGCGGTCGAGCGGCGCGCGATGCGGCGGGAATACGAGCAAAAGGTGCAAAGCGGCGAATGGCCCACCCATGAAACGCTCTCGCCGCTCTATCCCTATCAGCGCGAAGGAATGCTGCACCTGGCCTTCACCGAGCGGGCGCTGCTGGCCGATGAGATGGGCCTCGGAAAGACGATCCAGGCGATCGCCGCCTGCGCGTTGCTCCACCGTCTGGGCACGGCGCGCCACGTCCTCGTCGTGACCCCAGCATCGCTCAAGACCGAATGGGAGGAGCAAATCCAGCGTTTTACGACTCTGGACTATCAGCTCGTCTTTGGTGCCCGACTGGCGCGGCTGCATTGCTATCGGAAGGACGCGCCATTTTTCACCGTCACCAATTACGAGCAGATGGTGCGCGATGCGCTCGATGTCAACGAACGGCTGCGACCCGACGTCATCGTCATCGACGAGGCGCAACGCATCAAAAACTGGAGCACCAAAACCTCCCGGGCCATCAAACGGCTGCGCAGCCGCTACGCCTTCGTGCTGACCGGCACGCCGATTGAAAATCGCATCGACGAGTTGCACTCGCTGATGAATTTCCTCGATCCTTCCGTGCTGGGCACGCACTTCCGATTCAATCGCGACTTCTATCAACTGGACGAACGCGGCAAACCCGAAGGCTATCGCAATCTCGATGTGCTGCAGCAGCGCATCCGGCCGTATTTGCTGCGGCGGCGCAAGGCCGACGTGGAAACGGAATTGCCGGCGCGCACGGATCGAAACTATTTCGTGCCCTTGGGCGCCCGGCAACTCGACGCCTACAAAGAGCACTCCCTCCAGGTTCACAGACTCTTCATGATCGCCAAGCGGCGCCCTCTCAGGCCGGAGGAGCAGGAAAAACTCCAGCGCGAAATGGCGATGATGCGCATGATCTGCGATACGAACTTCATCCTCGACGACGCCGACCGAACGTGCCCGAAACTCGCGGAGTTGGAAAAAATCCTGGAAGAATGCCGCGATAATCCAGAGGTCAAAGTCATCATTTTTTCCGAATGGGAGCGGATGCTGATCCTGGCCCGCGAGACCTGCGAAGATCTGGGGCTGGGCATCACGTGGCATACCGGCAGCGTCCCGCAGCAGCGCCGCCGTGGAGAGATCAACCGCTTCAAAAGCGATCCGGCGTGCCGCGTCTTTCTGAGCACCGATGCGGGAGCCACGGGCCTGAATCTGCAAGTCGCGAGCATCGTCATCAATTGCGATCTGCCGTGGAATCCGGCCAAGCTGGAACAGCGCATCGCGCGCGCGTGGCGCAAGCATCAGACGCGCGCCGTCACGGTGATCAATCTCATCAGCGAAAATACGATCGAGCATCGCATGCTCAGTACTCTCGCGGACAAGAAGGCGCTGGCGGGTGGCGTCCTTGATCGCGAGGGCGACCTGAAGGAAATCAAATTGCGCAGCGGAGCCCAGGCGACCCTGGCGCGCCTCGAACAACTTCTGTCCCCGACGCAGCCGAACGAGATCGTCGAGAAGGTGGCCAAACGGGTGCTGCCCGTGGATCGGGCGCTCGGATTCGCCGAGGAAGCCGCGCGCATGATCGACGGCGCCCTCGTCGCCTGTGAGGAAAGATACCCGTCGGAGGGTTCCCACACGGTCCTGTTGGCTGTCGTCGAAAAGGATGCGGCCGAATGGAACGGGCGGCTGACCCCGCTCTACGGAGAATATTTTTCCGATCGCGATCCGATGGCGCCGGTGCAGCTCGAAGTGATCGATCGGAATACGCATGAGGCGATCGAACGCCTGATTGCCGCAGGATTGATCGCGCCCACTTCACGAGCGATCCGCACGCTCCTGACTGGCGCGTCCGACGCCGCCGGGCCGCGCCCGCTCAGCGACGCCGAGCGCTCGCGGATCGGGATGTTCCAGGAACAGGCCGCGCGCAAACTCAAGGCAGGCCGCGTCCTTGGGGAAGCGGGCTTGAGCGAAGAGGCGCGAACCCCTCTGATCGAGGCCATTCACCTGCGCGCCCGGGCGCTGGCCGTGGCGAACCGGCTGCCGGAACCCGAGGATCCTTCAGCAGCGCTCTTGCCGCCACTGGCTTTGCATTTCGGAGAAAGCTTGCCGATCCTGCAGTCCTTCATCGGCGAGAAGGAGAATGATTGGCAACCGGTGGTGGAGGCGCTGGGGAGCAGTCAGTGATCAATCAATCAGTTTTCAGTGTTCAGTTTTCAGTAAGGAATTAGTGATCGGCCGTCGTGCTACTGATCACGCTCCCCCACTGAACACTGCACACTGAACACTGATTAGTAGCAGCAAAAGCAGCCGGGAAAGACTCCACGCCCTCCCCGGCTGCAATGATGCGATTATTCCTCAGTCGAGGAATGCGACGTTCGCCTTTTGGCGCGTCGTGTTTTCGGTGTTCATCCAGACTTGATGCCAGTCGTGCAGCGTGATCGTCGCGTGGTCGCGATGACGCACGGTGCCGCGCGCAAACACGCCCGCATTGCGGACGCGCTGCTGCCAGCGCCAGTTTTGCGCTTCGCGGTTTTCCTCGATGAGCCGCTCATACTTCGTCACGGTCAAACCGTTCGGAAAGCGCGAGCACACATACACCGTCTCGCCACCGGTGCGATAGACCTCAGCCACGAGATGCGGCTTTCCACCGCTGCGGCTGATGGGCTCGTTGCGGAGGATCAGCTTTTGATCCACCTGCAGGTTCGAGGCGGGCACGAAGAACCATTCACCCTGGCGGATGAAGGCCCGATTGTGCCGGCGCGTGCGCTGGCGCAGGTTGAGCCGCGCGCTAGCGGCGGCGGCTTGCGCGCCGCTCGGCTGCAAGGCGAGTTTCGCCTGCACCACGCTCGAGGCGCCTCCCGGCACCGCGGCGACAAACCACTCCCGCTCGTCGTGTCCGCACAGGAAGCGATCCTTCGCCTCCGGCGTTTTGACGAGCAGCAGCAGGTGCCGGTCGTGATGCTCGCACTGGAGCACGTTGACTTCGAGTTGAGCCTCGCGCTCCGCGCTGAGCTGCATTTCGAAGAGTTGGCCCTGTTTGTCGGTGGTGATGTCGAGCGCGTAATCCGCACGCCGGCGCCACCGGGACAGGGCTTCTGGACGAACGACACGGAACCGTGCGCCCATGCGGGCGAACTGGTTCGCAATCGTTTCAGTATTCATATATTAGGATTTGGGCCGCGCACGTGATTGGACCGGCAGAAAGCCGGATTACATGCGGGCGCGGACCGATGGAGTTTGGATCGGGAGCCTCGGTGAGACTCCCGGTTTTGGAGATTAGGCGATAGGTTGCATGGGATGGTTGGTTTGAGGTTTGGACTGATGGGAAAGGGGGACGCCGTCCGAAGCGTGTGGCCCCGGACGGCGTCAGGTGTGTGGACTTGTGCGGCTCAGGCGAGGAGCGCATAGCGGCGGAAGAAGCCGTTCAGTTCTTCCACTTCGCCCGCGGCATCCTCGGCCTCGGCGAGGGTCTCCAGCCTCGGCAGTTCCTCGTCGAGGAAACGCGAGAGCACGGCGATGGCCGGCGCGACCGTGAGTTCCTCGGCCAGCCGCTTTCGCTCCACGAGTTCCTCGAGCGCGGCGCGCACCTCGGCTTCGTCGAGCACACCCTCCACGAGTTCCGCGAAGAGCATGGGCACCGGACTGGACTGCCGCTCGATCCACCGGCAGGCGAGCAGCGGACGGAAGACGTAGAGATACTTCTTCAGGCTCACTTCCTCGCGATTCCGCAGGTAGTCGCGCCAGTTGCGAAACGCCATGTGCAGGTAGTGCGCGAAACAACGCCGCGGCGAATAGAAATTCGCCGCCAGCGCATTGAACTCGAACGTGAAAACCGGATCGCAGCGATACACGACCGGCGACTTCAGCCATTCGAGCAGTGGCGGGTTGCTCTTGCGCAGCAGGCGTAAAGCCTTGCGCAGATCCCAACCGCTCACATCGAGATCGTTGGCGATGGGCTGTTCGATCACGTCGCGCCGATCCTCGACCGACAGATACCAGTCGCGCTGGTGAACGTAGAGGAAGCGCACGTCGTAATCGCTGTCGCGCGAGGCAAAGCCCCACGCGCGGCTTCCGCTCTCGCACGCGTAGAGGACGCGCACGTTTCGCTCGGCTTCGACCTGAGCGAGCGCGTCGCGGACGCGCTGGAACACTTCGTTCTCGTGCATGGAGAACCTCCTCTCTTGATTGGTTGATGGTTGGTTAGTTTAGTTGAGTTGAGCTGGTTTGAAAAAATGGTGCTCCCGGTAGGATTTGCACCCACGACCCGCCGGTTCGAAGCCGGCCGCTCTATCTGCTGAGCTACGGGAGCTTTGTTGAAATCGGTGCGGTGGGATCAGGAAGGGAATTTGGTGCAGAAGCTCGCGCCAGCCAGATGAAGCTTCTGCAAGATAGCGGCTACTTCCCAAACCCGTCATTCTGAGACACCGACCGCGTTCCGGGATTGTTTGTTGAGACATCAACCGGAGTGTCACCATGAAGAGCATAAAGGACATGAAGATTCGGGAAGACGCTCCCTCTCTACCGGTCGTCCTTCATGCTCTTCATGCCCTCATGGTGACAAAAACAGCGTGATCAATCCAAGGTTCATTGGCAGCCGTAACCATGCAGAAGAATTCCAGAAGTTGCTCCTCCTTGAACCGCGATCGCAAATCCGGAGGTGAGGCCAACGGCGGACTTCCGGAGGGCCGAAGGTCCGGTCGCAAGCCAGCCCAGGGCAGAACGAGTGTAACGAGTGCCGCCCTGGGTTACGCACCCCAAAATCGGATCAGCCCCAACGGCAGAGATTTAGAGGGGGTATCTGATTTGACCGATTCGAGCGTCTGGATCGGCGACTGATGCCCTCAATGGTCTAATAATATGTGGCGGTCTGTAACCCGCACGTCCGGCGGCGTCACCGATGTAAACATGATTATCCGCGATGCGACTCCGCGGCTATGCTCGTTGTCCGCCATAGTTTATTGGACTTTCGCGCCTTTCGCGCTATCCTCTTTCATGCTCTCCTTCTCCAACTCCTCCTCCACTCTCCTCGGCCCCTCCGGCTCCTTGCCGGTTCCGCAGGACGACGAAGTCACCCGCAAACTCGCCATGCTCTTCGAAGGTCAGTGTCAGGGCCTCGGTCCCACTCAAGCCGCTCGCAAATACGGCTATTCCAAGCAGCGCTACTTCCAACTCCTCCATCTGCTGCAAGCTCAGGGCGCCGCCGCCCTCAAAAGCAAACCCCGCGGCCCCATTTCCAATTACCGCCGGACCGACGAACTCGTCCGCCAGGTCATTCGCCACCGCTTTCTCGATCCCGAGGCTTCCGTGGAGGTCATTACCCAAAAGCTTCGGCAAGCCGGTTATGCCATCAGCCTCCGCAGCGTCGAGCGGGTCATTAGCGACTACGGCTTGCAAAAAAAAACTCCACACGCTTCGTCCGGCTAAAGGACCCCTCGAGCAGGTCCAAACGCAACGCACCCGGCGCAAGCAGCGCGTGGAACCCTGCGACCCCGCCAGTCTGCAGCGCCAGGTTCGCCAGTTGCTCGCCGACAAAGTTTCCGGCAATCAGGTCGGCATCTGGCTGTTGGCTCCCGAACATTTGCGCTTGGGCACTTGGGATCTGCTGCGGGCCTGGAGCCAATGCTCCGGCGAGCAACTCGCTCCGCGCATGGGTTTGCATTTGGTCCACGAGGCCGCCCTCTGCGTCAATGGCATCCGCCGCGACCGCTCCTTAAGCCAGAAGGGTTTCGAATTGGCCAACGGTTTGCCCTTTGTGCCCACCGATAGCGCCATCCACGACCTCCTCGCCGCCCACACCGTTCTCGAGGCGCAAAACTTGCAATTGGCTTTGGGCAAGATCCGCCTGGCCAGCGGCCATTTCTCCGGGCGGTTGCTCGCCATTGATCCCCATCGGATCAAAAGCTATTCCAAACGCCAGATGCGCCGCCATCGCTTCGATGCGCGGGAACGCGCCGAGAAGATGGCGCAATGCTTCTTCTGTCTGGATGCGGAAACTTCCCAGCCCATTTGCTTTTTGCTCACCTCCTCGGCTTCCACCGTCGCTCAAGCCACCCCCGATCTGCTGGCGCTAAGCCAGCAGATCCTCAACCCGTCGGCTGCGGCACGTCCCCTCGTCCTGGCTGATAGCGAGCATTACAGCACCGCCCTACTCGACCACATCCGCACCGCGACGGGCTTTGATCTGCTGGTGCCCACACCTACACCCTCGGAGAAAAGACCGGGCGAAAACGTGGCCGCCTACGACTTTCACCCGCGCTGGGCAGGCTATGCCACGGCCAAAGTGCCCTGCCGCTTTCCGCGCAGCCACTCCACCGAACCCTATTATCGCTTCGTCCAGCGCAATGGCGAGCGGCCTGAGGACTATCACTACAAGTCTTTCCTCGCCACGGCCGATCGTGATGAACTCGAGGATCTCACCATCGCTTATCCCCAGCGCTGGCACATCGAAGAGTTCTTCAAGTTCAATCAGGCTTTGGGCTGGCACCGCGCCGGGACTCTCAACCTCCACATCCGCTACGGCCAAATGACCATGGCCTTGCTCGCTCAGGCGGCCACCCAGCAACTGCGCCAGCGCCTCGGAGCACCTTTCGCCCAGTGGGATGCTGGCCACTTCGCCAGGGATCTCTTCGGGCGCCTCGAAGGCGACCTGCGCGTCCAGGACGATACGATCATCGTCACTTACTACAACGCCCCAAACGCTCCACTCCTGCGCGCGCACTACGAACACCTCCCCAAAAAACTCCAGGCCCAGGGACTCGATCCTCACCTCCCATGGCTCTACAATTTCAAATTGGATTTCCGTTTCCGCTGATCGCGGCTCACCAAAAACGGTCAAATCATCTCTCCCCCCTAAATCTCTGCCAACGGGGCGCCGCAACTCTCTGCGACGGAGGTAGATGAATGACTTGTCACGCTCCATCGCCATGACGCCAAAGCTGTGCCGCACCGTTGGGGCTTGACGCATGTTTTTTTGGTGGACCCAGGGCGGCGCTCGTTTCACTCGCTCTGCCCTGGGCTGGCTATAGGGGTAGGGACGGAGGATTTAACTCCGCCCCTCCCTCCGAACCGGACTCGCGGCATTATCGCATCCGGCTCTCCAGGTAGTGCGTCTCCTCAACGGAGACCGGCGAGTTCCGAGCATCGTGCCTGTTCGAGGCAGAACAGGCCCAACTCGTCGAAGTAGCGATTGCTCCAGGTTGTGTGGTCCAGGCCTCGACTACGCCCTTTCCTCTTGCTTCTTTTCCGCAGGATCGAGCGCAACCGGCCTCTCACCCAGCCATCTATGCCGTCGAGGATCCCTTTACTGACGTGCCGAAAATACCCATACCATCCTTTGAGCATGGGATTGATTTTCGCAATGATGGCTGGCATCCCCTTCCCACTACAACGCTTCGTGTGTGGTTTGATGCTTTCTTGCATCTTCTTCTTGCTCTTGGGTCGGACGTATCGCCGGATTCTGCCTCCTTTGCCCCGCCAGAACCGATACCCAAGGAAGTCAAAGTGGTGACCCACTTCGCTCATGGCCACGATTCTGGTTTTCTGCGGATGCAACTCTAACCCAGCTTCGGTCATCCAACTGCGCACCTGCTCGAGCGCTTGCTCGGCTTCCTGCGGGTGGCGGCACAGCACGACCAGATCGTCGGCGTAGCGCACCATTTCCAACCCAGCTTCTCCCAGAAGCCAGTCCAGCGGATTGAGGTAGATGTTCGCCAGCAGCGGCGAGATGACCGCGCCTTGCGGCGTGCCACTCTCCGGCTCCCAACTGGCCATCCCGTCCATGACTTTCTGCTTCAGGAACTCTCCCACCAGTTCCAACACACGACCATCGGCGATCTTCTCTGCAACCAATCCCATCAACTTCTCCCGATCAATCGCATCGAAGTAACCTTTGATGTCGATGTCCACGACGTGCACATGCCCGCTTTGCAGCAGTTCATCCACACGCCCCAGTGCATCTTTGCAACCGCGTCCGGACCGGAATCCATAGCTGTCTTCGGCAAACCCTCTCTCGAAGATCGGTTCGATGACCATCTTCAAGGCTGTCTCCACCACCCGATCGCGCACCGTGGGGATCCCCAACGGCCGCTTCTCTCCTCGACTCCCCAGCTTGTTGATCCAGACCCGTTTGACTGGCTTGGCTTGGTAGGAACCTTCTTCCAGGTGCTTCTTAACGGCAAGCAGCCGCTCCAGGCTGTCTTTGGCGAAGTCTTCCACCGTGATGCCGTCCACGCCGCACGCCCCTGCGTTGGACTGCACTTTTGCCCAAGCCAGTTGCAGCACGTCCAGCCTGCTCACTTTATCAATCAGGCTGAACCACTTCTTTCCTTCGCCCTCCCTATGGAGGGTCGCCAGCATCTTCTCCGTCCAGACTCGGCGTTCGGCTCCGTAGCTGGGCCACGGTTCCTCTCTCCCTTGTTTATCCCTCGCGGGAACTGACGGGAGTTTTCCTTCACCAAGTCCTTCCTTCGAAGCGTTCACTTTCCTGTCGCCCTTGGCTCCATCGGCATTACCCGACTTCGACGCTACTATGGCGACTCTGACTCCTGCCGCGCATCCGCTCGCGCGAATGTCCTCCGCAAGCAGGTCTCCTGCGTTCACAACGCCGTCCTTGCCAGACCCGCTACCACCAAACACAGCTGCATCCTCCACCGGTGCCTCCGTGACTTGCGCACCGACAGATTGCGACGTCGTTGACGCCTCAAGGCTTCGCCATAGCACAGCAGGCTCGCCGATCTGCAACCGCCGAATCGTGTTCATGTTCTTTCTGTTTCTTGTAGCTGTTCTGGTTCTTTTCGTTGCTCTCCACCCCGCCTCACGGCGACGCGGTTACTTCAAGTTCTCAGCCGGTCATCGGTCCCGACTGGCCAGGGTCTTTCACCCCGGAGGATCAGCGCTGCTCCGCAGCGCACTGCGACCGGGCCTTTGGCCCTCCGGAGGGCCTTGCCGCTGGGCTGCGGTCGCGCTCACCGTTTGATGAGCTTCGTGGCTCGCGCCGGTCGCTCGACCCCTCTCGCGAGACAATTCGACTACCGCCGTTCCGCCGTCGAGGGCAGTGCCTTCGCAATCTCCTCGGCGACCTTTTTCGCGAGGAAATCAGAACCTTCATCACCGAAGTGGACATCATGCGGTTTCCGCATTTTGTCCTGCACGGGAGTAACGTAGGCATTCAAATCATCGATCGGAATGCCATTCTCCTTCATGATGCGGGCCGCGACATCGTTGTAGATCTTGACCGTGCTGGCCCGGTGTGACGCCGCGCGCGGCGAACTCATTTCATCCGCCACAGGAGTTGACGAAGCCCAGATGAGCTTGGCGCCCGTCTGCTTCAACCTGGCGGTCAACGAGCGCAAATTCTTTTCATAGACCGCCAGCTGATCCTTCTCATATTGGGCGGGGTCACGTTGCGCGGTCGGATCGAACATCAAATCGTGCAATCCCCAGTTGAAGTGAATGACGTCCCATTTGCTCGTGCCAAGCCACGCCTCGATCTTCGCCACGCCGGCTTTGGTCGATCCACCGTTTTCCGGAATGCGATGGACGTTGGCCTTGCCGCGAAGGAGATTCTGGACGGGCACCGTGTAGCCCTGCGAGATGGAATCCCCGATCAGGAGGACCCGAGGCAATCCCGCCACGTCTTCGACCGGAGCGAACGGATCGGGAGGAAGCACCCGCGGCACGATGGGCCGCTGCGCATGCGAATCCAGCAGTCCAGCCGTGAGAAGTAGGGCACAGAGAAAGAGAGGTTTCATTTTTTGGGGAGGCTGGCGCGATGAGCGGGAAGGAAGCTTTTTTCAACGCGTTGTCCCCAAATGCAACAGCAAACAGTCCGATGCTCTCGCGGAGCATGATTTTCGCGCTCTTCTGCCAGATACCGGCTTCCCGACCGTCGTTTTGGCAGACCCTAATCGCGTTCCGGGATTGCTTGTTGGCACATGAACCACAGGAGGGCTTTGGCCGAAATGCGGAGGAAATTGACCACGGATTTCGCGGATGGGGCGGATTGCGGAGATCCGTGCCATCCGTGAAATCCGTGGTTAAAATTTCCTTTCCAGCACAGTGGGATCCGAAGCTTGGAATTCACGTGACTTGAAGTCGCGGC
>JADMIO011306056.1_pt1 | contig 23335 bp, 13 predicted proteins | sample 8958161 | NCBI WGS metagenome assembly JADMIO01 (sample SAMN16585339, study PRJNA669376) | soil metagenome | isolation source: Crop rotation soil | place: USA: Cullars Rotation, Alabama | collected 2011
CCGCGACTTCAAGTCACGTGAATTCCAAGCTTCGGATCCCACTGTGCTGGAAAGTTGAAATGAAAACCCATTCTGTCCCATTCCAGCTGGTCGCGTTAAAGACATTGCAGTCGTTGCTCCAGTTCTTGATCGATTCATTCCAACAGTCCCCGTTATCGCCTCCGGGGGCTCCGTTGGCTCCGCCGGCCGTAATCGTCAGGCGCACATCCACTCGCTGCACACCGGACAGAGAATCAGCCGCGGTCCCGGAAATCGTGGTCAAAGAATTCAGCGTCTGACCATCAGGAGCCGCCGGCAGCGTGATGGTGGAAGATGGCACGGTGGTATCCAGAGTAAAGCTCGAGGTAATCAGGTTGAACGCGCGACGGTTGGTAGCGTTATCGATCGCCCGCGCCGAAATCGTATAACTGCGGCGATCACCGAGCCCGCGGGACCAGCTGGGGACACTGGATCCGGATATCGTCCAGTTCTGATACGTCGTGCTGGGCGTCAGGGTCGCCGTCAACGTCGAGACGGTGTTGGTCCAACCCGCCCCCGTCCACCAGGGATTTCCAGTCGCGGTCCCGTCTCCCGTATCGTCATGGATCTGTACTTCAACAGTCTGCACATCACTGACCACGTCGCCACCGATGACGGGCGTCTGATGGTCGGTGCTGGTCCCGGAGAGGATGGTTAAGGCCTTGTAGAAGCGCTGATGAATCGGCGCTGAGATGCTGGCGACAGGCGACGACGCGTCCACAATGAAAGTCGTGGTGGTGTAATTGATTTCCAGATTGCCGGCATTATCCTGCGCCTGGGACTGGACTTTGTACTGATAGCCGTCGGCGAAGGTCCCCGCAGGCAGGTCGTTCACCGAATCGAAAGTCCACCATTCATCCGTGGGCGGTGACGCCAGGAGGGTATTGCGCGACACGGGGAAGGAGAACAGCTGGCCTCCAGCATCAGGATGCTGTGCGTCCTCCCAGGTGTCGTTGGCGATATTGCGATATTTGATATTGCCGACGCTATCCAGCCGTTCCATCCGATAGAAAACCTGCTGCAGACCGGCCGAGACGGTATTGTCCTCCGCTGCGGTCCCTGAAATGGTGGTGATCGTGGGTGCTTGGAGGAAAGACCCGTTAGCCGGTCGGGTGACCACCGAGGTCGGTGTCGTATAGTCGACGACAAAGGTCACCGGAGCGGCCGGCGCACCGGCGGAGAAACTCGGTGTAGTCGCCGTATTAGTGGCATTGTCGATTGAGCGCACATAGAGCCGGTAGCGCGAATCGGTGCTGGTCAAGGCACCGCTGAGAGAACTGTAGCTCCATGTCCCGCTGGTAATACCGACAAACGTCGCATTCTGCCAGGGCGTACAGGGCGCCGGGGGCGTACACGGCCCGCCAACGGTCCACCCTCCGACGGTGCGCCAGTAGTTATTGAGCTTGTCCAGCAGCGCGATCTGCACGGTCTGCACCCCGGAGCCGCTCGCCGTATCGTCCACCGTTCCATTCAACGCAGAGAGACTCTGGTAGGAGCCGTTGTTGGCCGGGAAGTTAATGCCGGAAACGGGCGGCGCGCTGTCGTAAAGCACGGACACGCCGACGCCGCCGGGAGGCTGAATGCCCGTCGCGAACTCGGCATTGCCGACGTTGTCGGTGGCGCGTGTGATGAACAGATAATTGTTCCCGGTCACCAATGCGTTTTTGAAATTGGTGTAGGCCGCGTTCTGGGTCACGCTCCAGGGGTTATTCGGCTCGGTCGTGGTGGTATTGACGACCGTGAAGTTCCCATAGTTCGGGAAGTTCCCTGTGAAATCGGTACCGTTCCACCACGTATTCGGGCCAGCGCCCTGGCGGACCGCCACGGTGACGGACCCGGTCGATAACTTCGCGATATTGTTTCCCTGATCCTTCGCGGTCCCGTTAATCCCGGTGAGATTCGTTAAGTAGGGGATGGACGGGAAGGTAATCGTGGACGTCGGCTTGGACGTATCGTAATAGAACGTGACCGAGGCGGTGTTCGAGTTGGTGGCGTTATCACTGGCCAAGGCCGTCAACGAATATTCATGGCCATCGATGAAACTGAGATTCGTGCTGTTGTAGCTCCAGTTGGCGGCCGCTCCCTGCACGGCCACGGACGAAGTGGTTCCCGTCCAGTTCGTCCCGTTGAAATAGCTGCTGAAAGTCACATCAAAGAGGGTCAGTGTGACCGTACTGATTCCAGTTGGCACGCTGCCTCCATCGGACGCCGCCCCGCCGAACGGAGTCGACACATATGTCGCGAAGGAGGAGTAATGACCCGTATCCACCGGTGACGAGATGCTGACCGCAGGGATTTGCGTATCGTAGGTAAAGGTACTGTGCGGGCTGGTAAAGGTATTGCCCGCTCGATCGATCGCCTGGATGCGGACGTAGTAGTTCTTGTCCGGCGTAAGTCCGATGCCGGACGTTGTGTACGTCCAGGTGGTCGACAGCGTGACGGTGTTCCATGCGGCGCCACCAATGCCCTCGACCCACTGACTACCGGTCCAATAGGAGGCGGGGGATGAGCCGCTGGAAATTTCAATTTTGACCGCCGTCAAACTCGAGCCAGTGACATCGTCCCAGGCCGTTCCGGTGATCGTCGGCGGAGTCTTCAACAGCGCGTTCGCAGCCGGCTGTGTAATCGCGGCCGTCGGTGTCGCGATATCCACCAGGAACGCCACCGAGGTGGCCGGGCCGGTGCTCGGCGCAAAAGTTCCGTCTCCCAGGGTCGCTTTATCGACGGCCCGGGATTCGAACGTAATGTTGTGACTCATATCGGTGGGCCAGCTGATGTCGGTCAAATACTGCCAATTCACTTTCCCGGCTGCCGACTGCCAGGCGGTGTTTCCCGTGATCGGGGCAGACGAGAATTTCGTATTGGCTTGATCCCAGTAATACGTATCCGGGCCCAGTAAATAGGACAAGCGAACCTGAACGAGATTTAAACCGGTCGCCAAAGCACCCGCGTCCGACGCATGACCGCTGAATAACGTATTGGTTGGGACCGCTTCCCCGATATTGGCCGGCGAATAGAATCCTCCGGGCACCGGCGGTGTATTGATGGTGGTCGTCGGGAGTCCCTTATCAATTCGGAAGGTAAAGGACGAGACGTTGGCGTTCAAAACGGTCTGGGTATTGCCGGCGACATCGAACGCCTGAGCCAGGACCAGGTACGTGGTATTATCCAGCAATCTCGAATTCAGATTGATGTGCGTGTAGGTCCAGGCACCGCTGCTGACGCCCACGAAGATCGCTGGCAGCCAGGTCTGGGTATCGTTGATGAAGTCGTTGGCTCCGTCGAACCAGAAGCCCTGAGCGTCCAGCTTCTGGATAGCCACTTTCACGCTGGCCACCGCTTTGCCGTCATTCGCAGTTCCCGAAATCGTCGGCAGGCTGCTGATTCCGGCCATCCCCGCCTGAGGAACGGTGACCGTCGCAGTGGCCGCGACGATATCAAAGGTAAACGGCGCATGCGGCACATCCACCGGGTTACCGGCTTTGTCGGTCACGATTTCATGAACGGTATAGGAGCGGCCGTTTTCCCAGGCTGCCGTTCCGGTCGCGATCAGGAAATAATCGGTTGTATACCGCCATTCATTTCCGGTGACTGGGCTTGCGGTCAGGTCGGTGGCCGGCGGGGCCGAAGCTGTAAACGTGGAAGCCTGCCAGTTGTACAGTAACCCGTCCGCATCACGGATGACTCGGAATTTCACCGTATTCACCGCGCCGGGTGGCGTATCATCGGCGGTGCCTGAAAGGGTCGGCAGGCTGTTGATGAACAACCTTGTATCGGGAACGGTCACACTGCCGGATGGCTGAGCGTCATCGATGACAAAGGTCCACGGGGACTGGGGCGTTTCCTGACTGCCGCCGTTAATACCTTTGGAGGCAATCGTGTACTTCCGTGCAGTCGTCCAGGCTCCTGCGGTCAACGTCCAGGTGCCCGTATTGCTGGCGAAGTCGCTGACCCCTACAAATCCGCCGTTCGGCCAGCTCGAGGTCGACGCCCAAGCCAGACCATTCCAGAATTTATCGTCATTACCGGCCCCGCAGTTGAGGTCCGCTCCGCATTCGATCAGTTGGACCTGGACGGTGGTCGCATTCAGCGAACCGCCGGCGAGAGCCACATTTCCAATCTGCCAATGCGTATTGTTCGCCGGGGGAGAGGTCAGCGTGGTGGATGGCGGAGGCGTCTGCAGAACGAACTCCATATACGCGCTTTGCGTCGGATAGATCGTGGGCGATCCCGGTTTCGTGGTTGGGTTCCCGGCCGCATCGATCGCCTGCGCAAAGATGTCATAGGTAATTCCCCCCAATGTGGTAGGGAAGTTCGGCAAATCGGCTCCGGTCACATTCCACGTCCCGGCACCGGTATTCACGGTAGTGGCATTCTTGAACTTTTCTGTCCCCGAATTGAACAGCCCGGTTCCGGGATCCCAATACTTCCCGTTATCCGCCCCGCTTTTCGCCTGGTACGACAGCTGGACGTTGGACAACTGCCCCGGACCATCCGAAGCCGAACCTGAAATCGTGGGTAACGCGGTAGCGACCGTCGCTAGCGCAGGCACCGTAATGGTGCTGATTGGCGGCGTAAAGTCCGCGGTGAACGTCACCGTCGAATAGACGACCTGTGTGTTGCTGGCATTGTCGACGCTGTAGGATTCCACGTTGAAAGTCACATTGCTCACCCACGGTTCCGGTGAAAGGACCAGCCACCACGCGGTGGTATTGGGAGAGAGCGTCGCGTCAAACCAGGTATTCGCATTCCCGACCCAGTTATTGCCGTCCCAGAAGGAGCTGAAGCCGCCGGTGCTGATGCGCACTTTTGCGTGGGCGATGCCGCTGGGGACTTTCCCCGCGACGAGCGTATCGGACGAGGTTCCCTGGACATAACCGGTCTGGCTCACGTAGCCGCCATTGGACGGATAGGTGACCGCGGCCACCGGGGATGAGGCGTCCACAATAAAGGTGATCGTGCCGAAATTGACTTCCAGATTGCCGGAATTATCCTGGGCCTGTGACTGAACGCTGTACTGGTAGCCATCCACAAACGTCCCATCGGGAAGATCGGTGACAGGATCCAGGGTCTGCCATTGAATCATCGGCGGCACCAGAGAGATCCGTGACGTGGAGAACAGGAAGGCCTCCCCGACAGCCCCCGGCGGGGATTGCCACTGTCCGTTGGTGATGTTCAAATATTTCATATTTCCCTGCGCGTCAATACGCTCCACGCGATACAGCACCTGATCGATGCCGGCAGAGACGGTCGCATCTTCGGTCGCCGTCCCGGTGATCGTATTGAGATTGCCGTTCCGCAAGAAGGCGTGGTCCGCAGGAGACGTCACCGCCGACGTCGGACTGGTAAAGTCGATGGTGAACGAAACCTGCGCCGCCGGGATACTCAACGCAAAGCTGGGAGTGGGCGGAGTCAGATTGGCTTTATCGATCGCCCGGACATAGAGCTTGTACTGGGCATCGCTGGTCGGGAACGCCCCGCTCAGGGAGTTATAGTTCCAGGTTCCGCTGGCGACTCCAACAAAGGTCGCGTTCTGCCAGGGATTACATCCTCCACCCGTACACGGTCCTCCGGTGGTCCATCCCCCGATGGTCCGCCAGTAGTTATTCAACTTATCCAATACCGCGATCTGAACCGTCTGGATCCCGGAGCCGGTCAACGTATCGTCCATCGTCCCGCTGAAAGAGCTGATGGCGACATAGGACTTCGTGTGTTCCGGGAAGTTGATTCCCGAGATCGCCGGCATCGTGTCATAAAGGACCGATACGCCAACACCGCCTGGAGGCTGGACCCCGGTCGCGAACTCGGCGTTCCCTACGTTATCTGTGGCCCGAGTAATAAAGAGGTATTGATTCCCGCTCGCCAGGAAATTCTTGAAGGTCGTATACGCCGCATTCTGAGTCACGCTCCAGGGATTGTTGGGTTCGGTGGTCGTCGTATTGACGACGGTGAAGACGCCATAATTGGGGGTATTTCCAACGAAATCCGAACCATTCCACCAGGTATTTGGACCTGCGCCTTTGCGCACCGCTACGGTGACGGAGCCGGTCGATAACTTGGCGATGTTGGTCCCCTGATCTTTGGCGGTCCCGTTGATACCGGTCAGATCCGTTAAATAAGGAATGACGGGGAACGAGATGGTGGACGTCGGTTTGCCGACATCGTAATAGAACGTCTTGGTGACGGTGTTGTTGTTCGTCGCATTATCCGACGCCAGTTCCGTCAGAGTGTATTCGTGTCCATCGAGGAAGCTCAAATTGGCGTTGTCGTAAGTCCAGGCGTTGGCGGAGCCCTGAGCCGCCACAGAAGAAATGCTCCCCGTCCAACCCGACCCATTGAAGTAGCTGCTGAACGTCACATCAAACAGGGTCAACGTAACGGTGCTGATTCCCGCGGGATCACTTCCTCCGTCTGTCGCGGAACCGGCAAAGGGAGTCGAAACATAAATCGGCAGGCTGGAGTAGTAGCCCTGTTCCACCGGGGTCGAGATGCTGACGGTAGGGGGCTGGGTATCATAGGTAAAGGTGCTGGGCAAGCTGATAAAGGTATTTCCGGCTTTATCCATGACCTGAAGGACGATGTAATAGTCTTTGTCGGGGACTAAGCCCAACCCGGCTGTGGTGTATGTCCATGTGGTGGAGAGCGTGACTGTATTCGAGGTCACAGTCCCGGCGACCCATTGGCTGGACCCGCCATTCCAGTACGACTTGGTCCCAGTGCCGCTGGAAATGATGATTTGAATCGACGTCAAACTAGAGCCGGTCACATCATCCCAGGCCGTCCCCGTTATCGTGGGCGGAGTTTTAAGTGTCGCACCTGTGACCGGGGTGGTGATCGCCGCCGTCGGTGTGGCGATATCGATATAGAACTGTGCCGAAGTCGTGGGTCCTTGATTTCCGTTCCCGGATCCGTCCCAGGCTTTCGACAGGTCATACCCGCGGACTTTCGCCGTCACAAAATGGCTCATATCCGTCGGCCAGACCACGTTGGTGTTGTAGAACCAGGTGGGCGTTGCCGGCCACCAGGTGCTCGCGGTCACTGTCCAGGAAGAGAAATTCGTGGCGGTCTGATTCCAGTAATACGTATCGGGACCGAGCAGGTACGAAAGCTGGATTTCGATTGCGCTGACATCGGAAGGGTTGCTTCCCGGATCGGACTGAGTTCCATGGAAGCGTGTTCCGTTCCCGGTGTGACCGATATTGGCAGCCTGATAAGCGCTGCCGCCCGGACTCACGGGCAGTTGGAACGTGGTCGAGGGTCCTACTTTATCGGCCCTGACTATTAAGGAAGAGACGCCGACATCGAAGACTGTCTGTGTGCTGCCAGCGACGTTAATGGCGCGTGCCAGAAGGAGGTATTCATGTCCGTCATCGACATGGGAGTCCAAACCGGCATTGGTGTAATACCACAGCGACGCATTGGCCGAGGTCGAAGTATTCAACCAGAAAGGGGATCCACCCCCCGTGCCAAAACTACCGCCGTTATCAAACCAGGCTGTATCAAAGTAGCTCCAGATCGCGACTTGGACTTTGGCATTGCCATCGCCGGCGAGCGCGGCATCCAATGCAGTTCCCGAAATGGTCGACAGGTTATTGATTTGAGCGGCCCCGCTCGGAAGGACAAGGGTGGCCGTAGGCGTCGTAATTTCATAGGTAAACGTTTGCGTCTGAGAGATATTGGAGGTTCCGGCTTTATCTTTGGTGAAGAAGGCAACGGTATATTTCTGGCCACTGACCCAAGCGCCGGTCGACTGCCGCTGGAAATAATCTGTCGTATAGGTCATCAGATTGCCCACGAGTGCGGCGGTCAAATTGGTATTCGCACCCGGTGCGGTAAAAGTCGACGCCGACCAATTCCAGTAGGCGTTGGCTCCGAATTGTTGCACCGTGAAATAGCTCTGCGTCGGATCTGCCGCGCCCGGCGCGATATCCGTGACGTTGGCGGACAGGGTCGGCAAGGTGTTGAGATACAGTTTGTTCGGCGGGGTAATCGGCGTCACCACGGGGGCGGAGCTATCCACAATGAAACCCACAGCGGTCGTTGGCGATCCCGGGCCCCCATTGATGCCCTGAGCCGAGATCGTGTAATAGTCATTCCCATTCCAGAGGGCGGAAGAGATCGTCATCGTCCATCCGCCGGTTCCGGAGTTAAATCCGTTCACTCCCACAAAGCCGCTATTGACCCAGCCCCCGGTCGAAGCCCAGGTCTGACCCGTCCAATACCGATTGGCCGTCGTGCACGTGAGATCCTTGCCACAGTCCACAATCTGTACTTGGGCCGTGGTGGCATTGGTTGTATTCCCAAAGATATGGGTTTCTGCGAAATCGGGCGTCCAGTTGGGGGCGGTGTTGTCCGGCGAAACGACCGAGGCACCGGCTGTAGGAATCGAATAGGTAAAGAGGTTGTTGCTGGTGTTATCGCCCGCCACGCCAGATGCGCTTCCGGCAGCCGTTCCCAAGTTGTTCACGGTATCGGACGACCGCACCAGGACGTGGTACTTGGTTCCGTTGCTTCCCCACTCGCCAACCAGGACTCCGTTGATCGGCAACGTCCAGGTATAGACACTGCCGTTGACTGCCGTCGTGGAGGCCACGAGCCAGGTTTGACTGGCGGTAAAGTGCCCTGTGGCCGAGTTCGTACTTAAATAAGTACTGGCTCCGCACGGATCTCCCTGACAGATCGCGACAAAGGTTTTGCCAAATCCCGCATTGGCGCCTGAGGGTTGATCAATGGCTGTACCGGTAATCGCGGTAAACGTCCCACCGCCGGCGGAGCCCTGGTTGGCTGGCAAATTGACCACAGAAGCGGGACCGGAGCTGTCCCAGAAAAAGAACCGGACCGCATTGTTGGCGTTGATCGATTGAGGGAGCGTGGTGTTGGGTGGCGATTCCACGTTCCCGGCTGCGGCGCTAATGTTGTTCAAAGCCGCGTCTGTCGCAAACGAGCGCACCCGATAGGTTCGGCCATCGGTCAGATTGGCTATGAGGGTGGCTGGGTTAAAGGTCCAGCTGGCGCCTCCTGACGCATTAACGGTCGTTTGCCCATTCTGCCAGCCGCTTCCGGTGAAGTATTTGCATTGCCCCAGACCACACGCTGTTTCATCCCGAATTTCGATCGCTGCAGATGCGACTCCTGCAGAATTCTGCGCCGGGTTATCGCCCGCGATACCTGAGATTGCGGACAGGTTACTCGGAGAAACATTGGAATACCAGATCTGATCGGTCGGGCTTTGAATGGTGGAAGTCGGCGCCTGGGTATCGTAATTGAATGTCAATTTAAGGGTTGTGCTGGACTCTGCATTAATAGGAGACGCCAGCAGAGAGGAGGTCGATGTCTGTACGTAGTCCTGGGTCCAGACAAACACCTTAAAGTTATCGGTGGATCCGATAGAGCTCCAGAATCCGTTGGCGGCCAGATCATAGGTCCAGGTACTGGGATTGACCCCCGTATAGAGATTGACCGTCGGCTGACTGAAGGCATTTCCAGACGTCGACCATCCGTTGTTAGAAGTCCAATAGAGACCATCATTTTTCTGGATGGTCATAAAGATCTGAGAAAGACCTGTTCCCTTGGGCGTCGGCTGATCCTGCGCGGTCCCGGACAGGGTCGCCAGCTGGGTCGAGAAAGTCGCCGCGTTAGCCGGGTAAGTCAGGGCCGACACCGGCGCGGAGGAGTCAAAAGAGAAATCGACTGAGTGGATCGTGCCCTCGGTATTGCTGGCGTTATCCACGGCACGGAAATATATTGAAAAGGGATGTCCGTTGCGCGAGCCCCAATTGACGCCTGTGGATTCCCAGGTCGAATAGGCTGTTCCCACCACCGTGGATCCGGCGACGTTCCAGGGACCGACTTGTCCGCCGCTGAGCGGACCGATAAAGGTTTTCCCAGTGGTCGAATAGGTATACCACGTGCTTCCAGGAGACAAGGTATCCGACGCCCACCATTCCCCTGTGTAGTTATCCTGAATCCGGTATTCCACCCGCTTCACCGCTGATTCGCTCGCTCCATCCGTGGAACGACCATAGATCGTATCGAGCGAATGGCCTCCGAAAGCGTTGGGCGAGGTATGGATATCCGGGAAAATCAGGCTGGAGGTCGGTGTATTCGGGTCAAATTTAAAGTAACCAGTAAACGCCGGTGAACCTGCTGAACCCGTCGGGTTACCGGCTTTATCCTGAATGTACACATCCACCTGATATTTATCGGTCGTATTCCATTGAACCGTAACGGTTCCTGTGGACCAGGCTCCAGGCAGACCCGTCACCTGAATCCAGTTGGTGCTGACGCCCAGTTCGAACTGGGTAGCGTTGGATCCAAAGGTATCGAACCCGGGTCGCAAGTAAGCGTTGTTGCTGAACTGTTTTACGCGCATGAACACTATGCATTTGTTCAGGGAATCCGTGACGTTGTCGGAAACTACACCGCCCAGCGACTGGATGGAATTGAGCCAGGTCGGATTATTCGTATCCGTGCTGATCGACGGAACCGTAAAAGTGACCGTAGGCGCCGTGATGTCATAGATGAATTGAATTTCAGTGCCGGCCGGATCGGTGACCTGATTGAGCGCATCTGTCGCTCGAAGACTGATGCGGTATTTATGCGCGTCCGTCCAGCTCGGCTGCTTGATATCTGAAAACCCTGTAAATGAACCGCTCACGGGAGAAGTTGGCGGACTGGGCTGCATGTTGGGCGTGTGCGCTGAATCGGTCGTCAGCCAGACCGTCAGCGCGTTGGCGGCGGTCCAGGAAGAAGCCTGCGTCCAGTACGAGTCATCTGAGGTGTCGGCCGTATTAAAGGTATCCGCGACATACACTTCGACTTTGCTGATTTTGCTGCCGGAATCGCTACTGTTAAAGCTCACACTTTGATTCGCTCCGGCATTAATAATGGATCCCCCAATGGGGTTGGTGATCCCCACGGTTTCAGGAGCCGATTTATCGATTTTGATCGTCGTGGAAGCGGTGCCGATCGCCCAACCGTTATCCGCGGTGCGCGCACGGGAGAAGAGCGCGTAGCTCTGGCCGTCGGCCTGGCAGTTGGTGTTGGTTACGGGGACACAGGTGTTCGTGAAACCGGTAAAGAGCCAGGGCGTTGTGCCGTTGGAATCCACGGTCAGCCACTGGTTTTCGGATTGCGGGGAGGGAAATCCAGAGGTGGGATCGGCAAAACCACCGCTCTGCGTCCAGAACTGACCATCTCCAACACGCATGATCTTGACCTGGGTCGCTTGTAACGTAGTCTGTGTATTACTGGGAGAGAAACTGGATGTTCCGCGAAGGCTGCCAATACCCGTGGAATAATACACCCCACCGACCAGGGTCAAGTTAGCGGGAATGGGATAGGTGATGGTTGATGTTGGAACGGTCACATAAAACGTGCTACTTTTCGCCAGCGAAGTCAGCCCGTCCGGGTTCACCACAGCGATGTTGTAAACACCCGCGGTCGCATCGGTCGAGACCAGGATGTTCGCCGTGAACAGGGTGGAGTTTCCGGCGGTCATCGTGACGGAACTCACGGTCACACCGGAACCGGCAGGGGTCACAGTAATCGACGCCGTCCGCGTCGTCCAGTTTTCGAATCCGGTCCCACCCAACTGCAACTGACGCGTGGGCCGGCTGGTGCCTTCTGGAATCACGGGCTCGATACCGGCGGAATTCGTCGTCCCGGCGATAAAGACGGTATTCAGAACGGGCGCGTTAATCGTTAATGCATTGGTGGGTGCGGCTGCGGAGGTTTGTGTATCCGGGTTGTTGACCACAACCTGATAGGTTCCGCCGGAAATGTTGTTTCCGATGGCGATCGTCGCGTGCATACTGGTCTGCGACAGCCACGTGCTGGACGTCACCGTGATATCGCCGTTCGGGGATCCACCCTTGTAAATGCTGACGGTCGCGGTGCTGACACCCGGCCAGGCTTCAAAATTGGTCCCCGTGAGTACCAGGTCGTATCCGCCACCTGAGCCGTTGCTGCTTAAGTAATGGCCGGCGCCGTCTTCTGAAGCGACGGAAACGGCAGGTGCGGCGACTTTAATCAAATGGTTGTTCGAAACATTTCCGTCCGGGTTGATGATCGACACGTTGTAGCCGCTGGCGTTGGTGATCTTGTTGACCACAAGGGATGCGCGTGCCGTAGACGCGCTCCCGCTCCAGGTCGTGGATGTTACGGTGATGTCGGTCTGGGTCTGTCCTCCGGAAGTCAAAATACCGATGCGCGGCTGACGAACGTTCCCCTGGAGGCCGAAAAGTCCACTGCCGGTCAGGATCAAGTCATATTTGTTGGTGGTAAATGGCGCGGTGGCGGAGTTCGAACTAACAGAGGCAATCGCCGGAGCTGAATAGGTGGATGGAATGATGAAATCCAGGAACACATTTCCGGAATCGGTGTAGGCTACAGGAATCGGGTCCGGATATTGCAGCGCGAAGGGAATCTGCGGCGCCAGTCCGCCACCGCCCCCCGCCGCCAGACGCCAGTCCCGGGTGGGCGCTTTAAAGTCACCCGCGGCCGTCGCGGTAGCAAAACCGATCACATAATTGATCGATCCATAAGTCGAGAGGTAGACGATATAGACTTGATCGTTTTGTTTCACTCCACCCACCGTCCGTCCGCGGTCCTTGTAATACGCAATGCTGGGTTGTCCGAACGGAGTGCCATTCGCCGAACCTCCGGCCGCATCGACCGCAATCGCCGTGTTGTTCGTCGTCCAAAGCCAGGTCCCGTTGGTGGCGATTCGGCGGTTATACACCAGGCTCCCGGCGTTATTCAGCGCTGCCATATGGACCGTCGAAGTGGAATAGCCCTCAGCCGCCAGCGAAATGGCCATATAGTCATCGACACGGGCGGTACCGCCGTTATAAGCAAATTCGCTGGCGCGTGTCGTTCCGTCGTCATTCCAGCGACTGACACGGATGGAGTTTAAGTTGTCTGAGCGGTCTTTCTGGGCAACAACGAAGCGCCAACCGCTCGCATTGTCATTAACCGGCATGATGCTCACATATTGCTTACCGACAGACGCTTCGTTGTTCGCCGCGATATCGTCTTTTGCAAACTGAGTCGCCCCGGTGGTGTTCAGGGTGGTGGTGCTGATACCCCCATACCCCAGGGCAGATGTGATTGTGCCGGGGGTTGTGCCGGCATCACAAACCGTCTGCACGAAAGGCGACCCCTGGTTTTCCGATCCTGTCATCCCGATACCGACGTTGGCTCCCGCCCAGCAGTCACCGGCTGCGCCACCGACGTTACCCGCCGGGCTCTGCGTGGACAGCGCGCCCCAACTGATGCCACCGGTAGAGAGCAGAACACCGCGTTTAATGTACAGCGTGTTCAGGGTAGGGCTGAAACTATCGGCATGGGGGTCGGTCGTGATCACATAGACAGCGCTGGATTCTGCGACGTGAAAGACGCTGCCGTACATCGTGTTGACCGATGCGCCGGCTTCGGTGGTGGAAATCGCCACCCCGGTGTTCACCCAGCTCGTTCCATCCCAGGCCGCATATGAAAATCCGTTCGAGTTTTCAAAGAACACCCAGGTCATGTTGTAGCCTTCATGGAAAATGACTTTGCGGCTCCCCGCCCATTCCGTGCTGTCTGAGTTCGGGACCAGCTGAGCCGCCGCGCGCGCCCAGGTCGGCAGAAGCAGAATCAGCCCGCCCCAGAGGGCGAGCCGTTTAAGCAGCTGCGATAGAAGGCGTTGGCTCATGCGTTATTTCTTTTTGCCCTTTCGTTCCAGTGCGCTAAATCGCTTCAAAGCTTGAGTAGCAGCATTGCGGACATTCGCATCGGCATCGTTTTTCTGCGCCTTCTCCAGAACGGCTACGGAGGCAGGGTTTTTAATTCCGCTCAGCCAAAAGGCAGCCACCATCCGGACGCCGGCGTTGGTATCGTTCAGCAATACCGAATGCAGCACCGTGGCGTCCGCTTTGCCGGCGTGGGCCCCGATCGCCTGGACCGCTTCCGCCCGAACGATCGGATCGGCATCGGAAAGCGCGGATTTATACGCTGCCATCGAGTTTTTCCCATCCACCGCCTGGAGCGCATCGATCATCCCGGCGCGGGCTTTCGCATCCTGCTCCTGTTGCAGCCGGTGGGTGATCAATTTCCGCGCTTCAGGATCTTTTTGCGCGGCGAGCGTGTGTGCGGCTTTCACGCGCGACTTTGCGTCACTGTCGTTTAAGCCATCTGCCTGCAAAATTCCTGCGAACAGACCGATCACCACGAAAAGGGCCAGGGATTGGCCAAAAATTTCACTTATATACATGCGCGCGCGAAAAAAAATAAAGCACGCGAGGTCGTCGCGGCGACCGAACCTGCCTGCCGGCAGGCAGGCGCGGGAAAAAAATTGGGGCAACCAGGCAAAAAACGGACGATCCATCATTCGATGACTCCTTTCGTTAAAAATTTTTGATCAGAAACGATGAAACCTCCCCGTTTGAAAGTCGTAACGGGGCGCGATGGGGATTAACAGCGGAGGATCAGACGTTGGTGGGAGGATTTCTCAAAAATTTTGTGCAGCAGCAAAAGGGACAACAAAAGTCCGACGGAGAGAGTTATCCACACGTTATGCACATTGTGCACAAAGCGTTTTGTGGAGGGTTGCCAGACCTGTGAAACGGCCTGCCACAGGGGGTAGACAATATTAAAAATCAGATTGTTAAATAGACGCGAAAACGCTTCTAATCCGCACCAGATCTGATCCACTATATGGATGTCTCGCACGACCGCCAGCTCAAACAGGCTGGAAGTAAACAGCGCTGACAAGTTTTGTACAGCGGACGCATCCTGAATCGACTGGTTATGGGCATCGCGGACATCTAGATCCGCCAGCTCCCAATCCAAAACAGGCATAAAAATAGCGGCATCTTGCGATACCGCCTGGTTAAAGCTTATCCCTTCTGTCGCAAAGCCGCCATTTGCGTGGCGGCCCCCCTCCCAGGGAGCAACAAAAGGGATCAAAAAGACAACATAAATAGCTATTGAATACAGTCTATTTTTCATTTGATTCGGTAACCCCGCTATCCCTGAAACCCACTCAGGACCGGAGGCTTTGCGTCGCCCGATTTCTCGGACTTTGCCTTTGTCGTTTAGCGGAAAACCTACCCTGCTACAGGGCTCAGATCTTCCTTCCTGCTTACAAAGAGCCGACCTTCAAAACGAACCGGCGGGCCGAACTCGTGTTATACGAGGGGCGGCCGGTTCTAAATCTTTTCATTTATCGACGGAAAAGATACATCTCAAAGAACTCAAATTTGCTTCTGGGGGGAGTCTAGCCTGCGATCAACAAAGTGTCAAGGATTAATCAGCTTGTAAATTAATATGAATCTGCACGACGGCAGGAAGAGGGCCGGAATGCCCAAAGGGCCAAGGTGAGTTTAGGAAGAGACGGAAGTATACTTCCGGGTTGCGAAACGCCAAAAATAAAGACTCGTTCCCAACCCTAAAAAGGCCATAAAAAAAGCATGTCCCAGCCAGGGGAAGCTCAGGCGTCCTAGAAAGGCGCGGGCAGGAAAACTGATCATCACCGCGACAGGGATGACAAATGTCAAAATAGCGCGTAAATGCGGTCCGTATATATCCGCTGGGAAACGTCCCAAGGTCATCACATCGCGGTAGATCCAGATCGTATTTTCCAGCTCCTGGGTCAGTACTGCCAGAGAAGCCACGGCAATATGGATCGCCATCGCGATCAGCACCCCGTTCATACATAAGAGGATATACAAGACCAGGCGTAGGGGATCCATTCCGGCGGGCACGCGCTTCAGCACATACCAGGTCACCCCGAAAACAGGCAGCACCGTGGCGACATCCAGAAAATCGACCGTATTAAAGGCGACGCGGTAGAGGACATTCACCGGTTGAATCAGGAAGTAATCGAAATCCCCCTCCCGGATCAGCGCTCGGATGCCGTAAACCCCGCGAAAAAACAACTGGGCCAGCATGTCGACGATATTAAACGTCAGGAAGAACAGCGCCGCTTCCTCCAGGGAATAGCCGGCGAGCGCCTGGGTGTGCTTGAAGATCGCCACCAGGAAGACAAGAAAGAAAAATAACCGCATAAATTTTCCCAGCAGGTAGCCCGAAGAGGACAAGGGATGGCTGGTCTGGATTTTGAATCCCATCACCGCCAGCCGCTTCCAGATGCGTACGTATTTTTTCATCGCCTAACTGCCTTGAGCGGCGTATGCATGCAGTCCCCGCATCCACACCAGCCGGGTCAGTCCCGCCAGCGCCAGAATCCAGAAGATCTGGGTCGCAAAACCGGTCGCAATTTGGGAGGGATTCAGTTTTTCCAGAAAGATGTTTAAAGGAAAGAATACAAGGTAAGGCGAGGGAAAATGCTGAAGGATATTCTGGATCGGTCCGGGCAGAACACTTAACGGGAAGAAGGCTCCGGCTGAAAATTCGAGCATTAATTCCAGGCAGAATCGAGGACCTCCGGATTCCGCGGTCCAGAAACCCCAGCATCCCACAATGAAACTCAGCAGAAAATTCATAATCACCGCGCCGACCAGCGAGATCAGAAAGAGCAGCCAGCTTAGCGGATTCCGGGGCCAGGCTAGCGTAATATGCAGAACCCAGGAGAGCACGCTTATTTCGATGAGTGCGGAAAGCAAATTGATTGATTTTTCGGATAGATCCCGGAAAAACGTGTAAGTCATAAAATTGACCGGCTTCAACAGATAACCGGACAAGATGCCACGATTAATTTCCCAGGCGATCTCATCCGTTTTCCCCGCGAACACCAGACTGCGCAGAATATTCATCCCAAGGACGTACGTAATCATCTGAGCCCAGTTGTACCCCGCGAATGAACTGCGGTTAGCCAGGAGCGCCGCCCACAGATAGTAAAAGCTCAGCAGGACGACCAGTGAGCGGAAGCGCTCCATGAAGAAACTGGCGCGGCGGGACAAACCCTCCTGCCAGTACAACGAATAGACGAACCAGTATTTTTTCATGCGCGAGGCGTGGAAAAGACGGTGCGCATCACGTCCGCCAGTTTGCCGTGGCCGTAACGTTCGTGGATGCCGCTGAGCGGGCCATCAAAAAGAATGCGCCCGTGATCGATCAGGATCACCCGGGAGCACAACTCCGAAACGTCATCCATGTTATGGCTGGTGAGCAGGATGGTCGCTTTGCGGCGCCGGTTGTAATTCAGGATGAAGTGACGGACTTTCTGCTGCATCATCACATCCAGACCGATCGTGGGCTCATCCATCAACAAAACTTTCGGACTGTGCAGCAGCGAACAGGCGAGTTCGGCTTTCATCCGCTGACCCAGAGATAACTTTTTGACCGGCACTTCCAGAAGGTCTTCGATTTCCAGCAGCTCGGTTAGTTCTTTGGCAGTGGACTTGAACTCTTCATCCGGGATCTCGAAGATCTCCTTGTTTAAGAGGAAAGAATCCCATGCGGGAAGATCCCACCAGAGCTGCGTCCGCTGGCCCATGATCATCGTAAACTGCTTTTGAAAACGGCGTTCCCGATTCCAGGGAACAAAACCCAGGACCTGCGCATGACCGGAACTTGGATGCAGCAGCCCGGACAACATTTTGAGCGTCGTCGTCTTTCCTGCGCCATTCGGTCCCAGAAAACCCACCAGCTCCCCTTCCCGAATCGAAAAGGAGATTTCTTTCACCGCGTGGACGTCGCGGTAGGTCCGGGCAAACAGATTTTTCAACGTTCCTTTGAAACCGGGGGCTTTCTGAGGAATGCGGAAATGTTTGGAGAGTTGGAGCGCTTCGATAACCGTCTGGGACATGATCAGCTCAAAATTTTATTGGCGCCCCGGCCCAGTAAGGTCTGTGCCACATAGTGTCCGATCACTTCCGGATCCTGGGTCGGGCCCTGATCACTGTATTGGAGATAGGGGTTGCCGGAAGGGGCGACTACCAGCCCGCGCAGCGTTAATTGTTTGCCGGTGATCTTGGCATACGCCGCGATCGGCGTCTGACAGCTTCCGCCTAGTGCCTTGAGAAAGGCACGCTCCGCTCGGACGGCAAGATGGCTTGCCGGGTCATCCAGACGTTGAACCCGATTGAGAACCTCGGTATCGTTACCACGGGTCTCGATCGCCAGCGCACCCTGGCCAACGGCAGGCAAAATCATATCCAGAGAAAGGATTTCTGTCGCTTCCGATTCACGGCCCAAACGTTTCAACCCCGCGAGCGCCAGAATAATCCCGTCATAGTCGCTTTCTTTCAGTTTCTGCAAACGGGTATCCACGTTGCCGCGCAGGGAGACCAGCTCCAAATCGGGCTGCAGATGCCGCAATTGCGCCTGACGCCGGATCGCGCTGGTGGCGATCGTCGCACCCACTCGCACATCTTTAAAAGGAATTCCTCGCCGGCTGATCCAGACGTCCCGGGGATCTTCCCGCACCGGCACCGCCGCCAGTTTTAAACCTTCAGGGATTTCGACCGCCATGTCTTTAAGCGAATGGACCGCGACATCAATCTGGCGAGTTAAAAGGGCATCTTCAATTTCTTTGGTGAAAAGCGCTTTCAGCCCGCCCCGCGAGGCAGGCGGTGTTTGAAGTCCATGGGTCGGTGTCTGTAACGGATTGGAGGGCAGGGGCTGCGAGGGGGAGGTCGGGAGATCGCCCGTGGTCGTGATCAGTACCAGCTCCACGTTCAAATCCGGATGCGCCTGCCGCAGCTGGTCGGCGACCCATCGTGCCTGCACCTGGGCCAGAGCACTCTTACGGGTTCCCAGTCGAAGCGTTTTCAAGGAGTCGTTTTAATGACGGCGGGTGAATAATGCGTGAAGCTGTGTTCCTGTCCGGCCCGGAACGCTTTCAACCAGCGGGAAAATTCTTCCGTTTTATCGCGGATAATTCGCTCCGCGGCGCTGACTTCGCTGGCTCGGCGGGCGACGTTTTCGGTGATGATCGACTGCAGATCATCGATGTTGTAGACATAGACGTTATCAATCCGGTGCACGTCCGGATGGACGTCGCGCGGCATCGCGATGTCGATAAAGAAGAGCGAACGGCCTTTGCGCTCCTGCATGATCCGGCTGACATGGTCCGGTTTGATGATCGGATGCGGTGCGGCGGTGGAGCAGATCACAATATCGGCGTGTGTCATCTTCTCCATCGCCTGAGAAAATTCCAGAGCCTGGCCGCCGAACTGCCGGGCCAGTTCGCAGGCCCGTTCGAATGTCCGGTTTGAGACCAGAATAGAACGCGCCTTCTGCGACAGCAGATGCTTGGCGGTCAGCTCCGCCATCTTTCCCGCGCCCAGAATCATGATCTCGCGATCATGCAGATCGCCGAAAATACGTTCGGCCAGGGTCACGGCGACGCTGGCGACGGAAGCGGATCCCACGGACAGTCCGGTCTCCGTGCGCACGCGCTTGCCCACATAGAGGCTGCGCTGAAACAGCACGTGAATTAATTTATCGGCGGTCGACGCGGCGACAGCGGTATGATACGCCTGTTTCACCTGCGCGAGAACTTCATTTTCCCCTACGACCATGGAATCTAAACCACTGGCGACGCGAAACAAATGCTGCACCGCCGCCGATTCTTCCTGGGTGTACAACAACGGCTCCAGATCGGAGGCGTTGGCATGCGAACGAATGAACGCCAGAGTCTTTTCGCGGGCGGCGGGCAGGTCTTCGGAACTGACATACAGCTCCGTGCGATTGCAGGTCGAGAGCAGCACCAGACCGTTGGCATTTAACTCTTCGGGAAGACCGGGAAGAAGGCTCTGCAGCTGCTTATGAGAAAAGGAGAGGCGTTCGCGCAAATCCACCGGCGCCGTTCGATGATTAAGACCCATCACCAGGATCGACATCAGTGTTTTCCCATCCCGAGCAGGAGTCCATGCAGTGGACTGAAATAATTCACGCCTACATACGTGATCAATACCATCACAAATCCAGCCAGCGATAAATACGCTGTTTTACGTCCGCGCCACCCGATACCCCGGCGCACCAGCAGATACGCCACGTAAACCAGCCACGTGATCAATGCCCAGGTTTCACTGGGGTCCCAGCTCCAGAACCGGCCCCAGGATCGATGCGCCCAGATCCCGCCCAGCAGGATCCCCACCGTCAAAAGCGGCAACGCCACAGCGATAAGCTTGGAAATCAACGTGTCGAGCGCTTCCAGCGAAGGCAACTGATAAGACAGTTCAGCCAGGTGTTTCGACTTCATCTGCCGCTCCTGCCAAAGATACAGAATCCCCACCGTAAAAGCGGCGGCGAAGATCGCGTACGAAAGAAACAGGATCGGCACATGCAGCACTCGGGCGATGGAGAAGAGGGTGTTATTCATGAAGCAGTTCTTGAATTCGGGCTTCCGCAGCGGAAACGCCTTCCCGCTTGAGGCGGCCCAGGAATTCCTCGTTAATTATAGCTTCCCATACGCCCTCTCTGCGCGCTTTTGACAGCTTGAGAATCCGGGGCCGATAGCGCTGCAGGACTTCCGCCAGGACCCCCACTTCCGGTCCTAGAAGCGGTTCGACCTTCTCCCGCAGGAAGCGGGCGAGCGCCGGGCTGGCGCCCCCGGTCGAGATCGCGATCTGAACATCCCCCCGGGAGACGATCGCCGGCGCGATAAAGTCGCACAGCGGTGTCACATCCACGACATTTACCCAGATCTGCCGGGCACGGGCTTCCGCGGCGACGCGTTTCTGCAGTTCCGGGTCATCGGTAGCGGCAATCACCAGACTGGCTTCTTCCAGATCCGTCGATTGATACGTCCTCCGGAGCCATTCCACCCGTCGTTCCCGCGCAAGCTCCGCGATCTCCGGCACCGCGTCCGGCGCGACCACTCGGATCTGCGCTTCCGCTTCCAGCAGCGCATGGATTTTCTGCAGCGCGATGCCCCCGGCGCCAACAAGGACAACGCGCCGGTCTTTCAAATTCAAATAAACCGGATAATACTTCATAACGTTTGTATGGAAAGAGGAGAGAGGGTTTATGAGGGAGAAACGGCTGAAGACGGACGATGGATCCAGTTCGAGCCTTTCTCAGAAACCATTTTTGAAAATTCGCTGACGATGTCTTTGTCCCACCAGCCCTTGCGGGTTTCTTCCCAGAGCAGCTCCATGGCCACTTCATGAGGCAGACTTTTACGATACGACCGCGTCGTGGTCAGGGCATCGTAGATATCGACCACCGTCAAAATTCGTGCGAGCAAAGGGATCTCATCTCCCGCCAGATGATCCGGATACCCTGTGCCGTCCATACGTTCATGGTGATGGCGAATAATCGGAATCGCGCCGCGGATGGACTTTAATTTCTGGCAAATCTTCGCCCCCTGCTCGGGATGCATTTTGATGACCATCCGCTCTTCGGTCGTGAGCGGACCGGCCTTATTTAAAACGCTGTCCGGCACACCGATCTTGCCGATATCGTGCAGGATGCCGCCTTTGCGCAGAGAATCCTGTTCCTCTTCGGAAAGTCCCATGAATGCGCCGAGTTCTACCGCGAGGTTCGAGACGCGCTCCACATGGCCCTGGGTGTAAGAGTCTTTGGCTTCGATCGCGCGCGCCAGCGAGAACAGCACATCTTCGGCGTTATCGAGCTGGGCGTTCAGGTAACGCATCCGCAACAGCGAATTCAACCGCGTGAACAATTCCAGAGAGTTGTAGGGTTTGTTGAGAAATTCGTCCGCGCCCGCCTGCAACGCTTCAATTTTATTTTCCAAATCGCCAAAACCAGTGAGCATGACGACTGGGATCAATCGGGTGGCGGGGTCATTTTTGACGGAACGGCAGACTTCGATGCCATCCATCCGCGGCATGTCGATATCCAACAGGACCAGGTCCGGCGTATGGGTTTTGATTTTTTCGAGACCTTCCATCCCATCGCGCGCGACCGTGACGGAATACCCTTTGGAGATGAGGATGGGTTCGAGGAGGCCTACGGCCTGGGGATCGTCTTCAACCACGAGGATTCTGGCGCCTGCGAAGCCGTTTTCCGAGGAGTCCATTCGATATAACTTTAACTAACTGCCGAGGGGGAAGTCAAAACCGAGGGGTCCCCCGCTTACGTTTGCGGGGGACGACGCGAAGCGCGTCGGGTTTTCCAAGCTGTTTCGATCGATTGCATGGATTGGATTTCGGCCTCGCAGAAGCGGTTAAACTCCTCCAGGACCGTTCGCGACAGCTTGCCCTGGGTGCAGGCTTCCTCCAGGACATCCTGGATATGTAGCAGTTCAGCCTGACGCTTGCGCATCCCCTGCAGATCGGGGCTCGGTTCCGGGGATTCTTCCCAATCGATCGTCTGATAGAACTTCCAGCCGGCAAACAACAGCCAGACCGCAATGACGATTCCAGCCAGGACCAGGACCATTACATGACCTGCCTGACAGTGACTGCCAGCCGTCGCCCGTTTTTCCGGGCGATGAGCAGCTGTCCGTGCCGGACCGGCTGCCAGCCGGACGTTCGATCAAGCGGTTCCGAAGCTACAAACACATTTCGCTCCGTCTTTTTGAGCTGTAATTGATAGTACGGCTGTCCCCGATGGCATAACGCTTTGCCTTTATCAAAACCTCGAGGGTCGACATAACAGAATGCCATAAAGATCTGACCATTCGTCAACACCCAGTTCAAACCATGGTAAGGGTTCCTATAAATAGGATACCGTTTCTTACAGCCCTGCCAAATCCGATCCAGATGCCGAAATGAGGCGCGTAAGCGTGTTGCGACTCCCCTGACTGATCCGCTTACGACCGTTTTCAATAACCAGTAGAATAAAACTTCGCTGTCATTCTTCCCTTTCACATACCGAGCCCAGGGTCCGAGCTCCGCTTTCACTTCACGCGGGATAAAAAGGGTGCCGTTATGGACAAACAGCCAGCGACCGTGGCTGAACGGTTGGGTATGCGACATGCCGATCAATTCATGACGCGGCAATTTGAGCGGATTGGATGCCCAGCGTACATGACCCAGGACTACATTACTCCCGACGTCTGGCATACCATCCCTCACCCGGCTTCGCCTCCCTCTTCCTTGAAGGGAGAGGGCAGGGGTGAGGGATGCTTTTAGATCTCGATAGATCGGCCGGGGGCTTTTGAAAACCTGCGGACGACCTGACTGAAACCAACCGACTCCCCACCCATCGCCCTGTTTTCTCTTTTTATCAACATGGCTTTGCATCAGCAGCGACTGCGGAGCGTCTTTGACTAGATAAGACGCATCGATGGGATCCAGAGAGAGTGCGCCGAAAAGCCTGCACATGGTTAGCTGAGTTGAACCGCTGTAGCCAGGCGGGAAAATCGCAGATTATGCGCTCGCGCGACCGGTTCGCACGTGACATGTCTTTCCAGCACATTGGGATCCTAAGCTTAGAATTCCACGTGGACAAGTTGTCG
>JADMIO011216373.1_pt1 | contig 23332 bp, 19 predicted proteins | sample 8958161 | NCBI WGS metagenome assembly JADMIO01 (sample SAMN16585339, study PRJNA669376) | soil metagenome | isolation source: Crop rotation soil | place: USA: Cullars Rotation, Alabama | collected 2011
CGCGACAACTTGTCCACGTGGAATTCTAAGCTTAGGATCCCAATGTGCTGGAAAGTGAGGCCAACCTTCTGCAATTCCGCGACAATATACGCACGAGTCTTGGCGATGGCTTCGCTACCAGCGGGACGCGGGCCGAACCCGACCATGGTCCGCAAATCGGCGAACGCGCGGTCGGCATTGAATGGCGAAGTGCGTGCGGCGGTTGGAGCGGTTGCCGGTGTAGGTGTACTGCGGCCGCGCTGCATTCCATAGGCAAGGGCAGCTAGCAATACCAGGACAGGCGCCCACAGCACCCATGCCCTCTTTTGTCTCGAGGGAGTGACCTTGCGCGCGGACTTCGGCTTTGTCATAGGGTTAATGGACGGTAAGGGGATCGAACCCTCGGCCTCGGCGTTGCGAACGCCGCGCTCTCCCAGCTGAGCTAACCGCCCGTGCAACCACTGATTAAAACATTGCGCGTGCTACTCTTGCAACGGAATGATGGAAACGATGAAAACCAACTATTCAAATACAAAACCGAAATGGAAACACTGAAGCACCTGCTGGACATCGTCCTGCATCTGCGGGAACACATCAGCGATCTGATCTCGCAGTATGGATCGCAGATCTACATCATTTTTTTCCTGATCATCTTCTGCGAAACAGGACTCGTCCTGACACCGTTCCTTCCCGGTGACTCGCTGCTGTTTACTGCCGGCGCCTTCGCGGCTCTCGGGAAGCTCAACATCGGATTCATGTTTGCGATTCTATCGGTCGCGGCGGTCCTTGGAGACACCCTGAACTATTGGATCGGCCATTTTCTCGGGCCCCGCGTCTTCAAATGGGAAAGGTCGCGGTTCTTTAACCCGGAACACCTCAAGCGCACGCATGCGTTCTATGAGAAATATGGCGCGAAGACGATCATTCTCGCGCGCTTCGTCCCAATCGTGAGAACGTTCGCACCCTTTGTCGCCGGTATTGGGTCGATGACGTATGCCACATTCTTTCTTTATAACGTTGCGGGGGGCATCGCCTGGGTCGCTGTCTGTCTCTTTGCCGGATATTGGTTTGGCAATATCCCATGGGTTGCCAACCATTTTGAAGTGGTCGTGATCGGCATTATCTTTGTTTCCCTGCTTCCGGTCTTTTACGAGGTCTGGAAGGGAAAAAATTCAACATCAAGGCAGCCCTACTAGGTTGATCGTCGCCGCTTGGGGCCTCACTGCTTTGTTCATCCCATTGAACTTAGCCTCTCACGGCGTTTCATGTGTGCTTGGTACGCCCGTTGCATATGTGTACGTTAGGGATGGTGCAACTACCGATGAGAATCCTTCTACGATCTGTTCTGTGCCTGCTACTGGCCGGCAGTTCCTACAAGGTTTACGGGCAGGATGAGCCCGCCGTTGCCTCCGTTAACGTCGACGTCGATCTCGTGGAGTTGCACGTGACGGTCGCGGATCGCGACGGCCACCCCATCGGCGGACTGACGAAAGACAATTTCAAGGTTACAGAGAATCGCGTCGAGCAGCCGATCACCGTCTTCAAGCACGAAGATGTGCCGGTAAGCCTCGGGCTGGTTATCGACAACAGCAGGAGTATCGAACCGCGCAAGAACAGGCTGGACGCCGCGGCTTTGGCATTCGTTCAACACAGCAATCCGGAAGATGAAGCGTTCATCGTGCACTTCGACTTCGATGCGCGCCTGTCGCAGGATTTCACGGCCGATCACGCAAAACTTGAAAAGGCTCTTGCGGACGCGAAGCCCTTCGGACAGACCGCACTCTATGATTCCATCCTGCTTGCGCTCGACACGATGCAGAAGGCGCAATACCAAAAGAAAGCGTTGCTGCTCATCACGGATGGTATCGACAATTCATCGAAGGCAACCCTGGATCAGGTGATCGAACGCCTGCGTCGAGAGCGCGTGAGCGTCTTCGTTGTCGGACTGTTGAGTCAATCCGGTGGAATCGTCACGGAAGAATCGCTCGTTCGCATCGGCGAATCGAGTGGTGGCCGCGCCTACTTTCCTCAGAATCCGGAACAAGCTCGACTCATGATGGAAGTCATTGCGAAGGATCTGAGGGAGCAGTACACCGTTGGATACTTTCCGACAAATCCCGCGCATGATGGATCCTGGCGTTCGGTGCGCGTCGACGTCACACCCCCGAAAGGCTATAAAGCCGCGCTGGAAGCGAACTACCGTCACGGTTACTACGCGCCGGACTCCCGTAACGCCAACAAGTAAGGCCGCCTACGGCGATTCGACAGCAAGCACTCGATCCCCGAGGTAGATATATTCGCGACTGAGCGTCAATGTGGCGTTCCCTACGGTAAAACGATTCGTGGTTACGTTTCCGGCGGCCGTTGTGACCTGAATCGGGGCTGTGCCCAGGAGCGCATTCGAGTCGATCGTCAGGGTCACCGTGAACGATGTCCCGGCAGCATTTGCGACGATATTGCTGAACTGCAGTCCGCCCCACGTGGTCGAAAGGGAGGGGCCGAAGAGATTGGTTCCGTCCATTCGCAGAGTAATCGTTGTGCCCGGGGCTCCACTCGAAGGCACCACGTCTGAGATGCTCGGAAGCGCACCTGCTTGTGCCACGCCGAATGTGAAGGTCTTGTCGGCGGTAGTCGGGGTTCCCCGCGTGTGCACCGTCACAACGACGTTTCCCACCGGCACCGTCGCCGGAACTCCCAGCCATACATCAAAGGATGTTCCGTCAGACCAATCCGGGTCATTCAATTGAGAAAATGTAATGTTGGGATTTGACGCCCGGAGTTCCACGCCGCAAAGATTCTGACCTCTGACTGTGACACGCACGCCTTGCCCTCGAATCACACCAAGAGGACTAACGGAAGTGACTGAAGGATTGCCTGGATGGGTTAAGACGATTTGAGCCGGGTAATAAATCGGCTCCCATTGAGCATTCATGGAATTTCGCACTGCAGTGTATCGGTAGGTTCCCGGGCGCGTGCATTTCTGCGCGAAAATGCCTGCCGATTCACCATCCCATCCCCAAGGGCCGCTGCCGTAGAGCCAGGGCCAGCCCCATTGTTCTTCCTCCGGATTGTTATCGATACGGTATCGGAAATCGATATCCATGCCTCCGCCATTGGAAGCAAGCATCCTGAACGATCCGGTTCCATTCGTCGCACCGGGATTCACCTGACTCGCATCGGTGTAGAGGCTGTAAGGCTGGGGCGGAAGGATGGTGAACGAAGCGGAGGCGGGCGCCCAGTTTCCGGGCTGAGCCGACTCCAGCCGTACTCCGGTCACAAGGTAATATCCGAGAAAGTAGTAGTGGTCGAATAAGGGCGAGTCGTAAAAGCCCCCGGGATCGATGTGAATAACTCCTTCTTCCAGGGCCCCGCCATCATGAATGTACTGCACCCGCACATCGCGGTTATATACGTTAGCGACGTAAAACCGGTAGGAGTCCCGGCCCGCGTACCCGGCCGCCACGTTAAACCACGCGGGACCGGCCTGCGGGATCATGTGAACATTTGCGTTGGGATACAACGTGAATCCTGGACCGCTGACCTTCGTAAACGTGATGTCGCCCAGCGGCGTGTCGCCACTGGTGCAAATGTTCGCGGCTCGACCGCTACCGTCCAGGCTGGGCCAACCATAGATCGGCTGCTGCGGAGACCCGTTCAAGGACCATTCGATATTCAGAGTCGTCCACGCCGCAGCGGGGCCGAGATCCATGTCATAGCAATCGTTTTGAACAAGCTCCGCCACGGGGCTTCCGTTCCAGGTCAGCGAGAAACCAACCTGTGCGAACGCGGGAACGGAGAGTAGCGTCCCCAAGAGAGCCGCTACGAGGATGGTTAAGGAGACGCTGCGCGCAAAAATCATAGGTGTGTTCCTCGCTAAGGTTTGAATTCGTTGTCTTTGACAGACGTGTTGTAGCGGACGGAGCTGAACTGCATCTCTTCGATCTTCTGACCATCGATGTAGCGCGTTACGCGAAAGGCCGTGGGTATGCCTTGAACGGTTCGGAAATCGGCGAAGACGTACGATTCCGTGGACGGAACGGTTTTACCGAAGAGGTCCTGGACTTCACCCGTCGCAAATTCAATTCGGGTGATCCGCGAAGTTGCCGCATCGATCGAATACCGAGTCCGTCTCGCCGCGGCGCCGGCACTCTTGTCTTCGACTTCCAATACCGTGGCTTCATTCTTTTTCCCGGTATTGCGAACCGGATTCCCTTTTGCCGCGGCGTCGAACAGGTTGGAGGGTCCGCGAACCGTCTGGCTCTCAATGAAGGTCGCCGCCAGGCCGCCGGGTGCGAGTGCAACAAAGCCCCCGGCCGACTCCCAGGCGGAGGTTCCATCAGTTCCCTGATGAAGGTCGCCGTTCGGCTGCCTGATGATGCGTTGAACCCGATTGTTACCTTTTCGAATAAGCGACAGCCCTGTCGTGGTCTTGGTCTGTGTCCCGGAATAGAAAGTCAGGGTTCCTTCGCCAACGTAGTCCTGGATGGAGAGCCAGGCCTGCCGACCACCGTGGCCATTCAAGGCACGTTCCACAACGTCTTCGGCTTTTTCTCTGTTTTCGTTTGCGTTGGATGTTCCATCGCTCAAGTCGGTCTTGGGGCGTTGGGTCCCCAGGGGCGTCACTCGTGGCGACGCAGGCCCCTGACCTCGCCCTTGAGACTGGCCCGTGACAACCGCCGAGGACAACGCCACGCTCAGCGTCAATAAAAGAAGTAGATTCGATTTCACTCTCGCTCCTGTCCGCCGGTCCTGGGGGATCGACGCGGGCAGAGGGAGCAAGAAGCGGCCCAGGACGCGTGTTGAAAACAAAACACTTGTGGATCAGGGGGCCGAAAAGTCGCCGAATTGTGGACGAATTATTCCGGGTTTTCCGCGACTTTGCCGGCGCTCGCCTTTTCCCTAATGTTTGAGTGGCCCTCCGCCGATTTTTCCAGCGTGGAAGTGAAAAACGACATCGATCCGACACTCGAACAGTCCCGATGGCTCATCCAGCGGATCCTTGGACTTATGGCAGGCATGGCTGCGGCGGGAAGCAGCGACAAGGCTGCGGATTTCCGTGCCGAGCTGGCGACACTCTCGAAACAGATTGTCGAACCAGTAGCGGGCGAAAACATCGACGCACCGACACGGCGTTGCCTCGCCCTTTGCCAGGATTTCTTTCAAGACGGCGACACCTATCGTGTGAACAACGAGAAGACATACGCCGAGATTATCGACCTTCTCCGCGACGCGTTGCGTAGTCTGTCCGACGAGGCCTCTCTCGACGGCCTCGTCGTGACCAGTACCGCACGCTTCCGCGACATGGTCGAAATCGAAGACGTCTTCGAGCTCAAAAAGAAAATGACGCAGGAGATCCAGGATCTCGAGCGCAGCGTCAATGACTTCAAAACAAGGCGCGAGCAGGAAATCAAAGGTCTCAGCGAGAGAACACGCGTTCTCGAACAAAGACTCACGAGAACGCGGGAACGGCTGAGCCTGACGCTGGCGGAAAGCTCGCTCGACCCGCTGACCCGCCTTGCCAATCGCAGATACTTCGACGTTCAGCTCGCCTCGTGGATGGAGCCTCATTCGAGAGAGCACCCCTTCGTCCTGGCGATGTTCGACATCGACGACTTCAAGAAAATCAACGATGCCCATGGTCACCAGGTGGGCGACCGGGTTCTGCGCGGTATTGCCCGGAGCCTGCGCCAGGTCACTCGCGATGAAGATGTGCTGGCGCGTTATGGCGGCGAAGAGTTTGTTTTGCTGCTTCGCAACTTTTCCGCCGACAAGGCGCGCGAACGCTGCGATGAAATTCTGAAATCGGTGGAGGGACAGGCCTTCGACTGGGAAGATCCCCAGCGCCGATTGAAGGTGCATGCAACCGTCAGTTGTGGAATGACAGAGTTCTCTCCTGGAGACTCCGTCTATGACCTGCTTCGCCGCGCCGACACCGCGCTCTATCAGGCGAAGCGACTGGGCAAGAACCGAATCGAAATCAAGAGACAACGCATGACGGCAGGAACCGGAGCGCCTCTTCAACGCTTATGAGACACAGCAACACCACGCCATCAGCCATGGGCACAGCAGTCGTCGCACGACAACCCATTTGCGACAACAACCAGAGAACGTTCGCCTACGAATTGCTCTATCGCAAGCCGAACATGGAAACGGCGGTTGTCGACAATCCGGAGGCGGCAACGGCCCAGGTCATTCTCCATTCCTTTACAGATATTGGACTCGACCGCATGGCCGGCAAAGCGAACGCATTCATCAATGTGTCTCGCGATTTCATTCTCGGCGACTACTGCCGCTCGCTGCCGCGCGAGCGCGTGGTGATCGAAATCCTCGAGGACACGGTTCCCGATGCAGCATTGCTCAGCGCCGTCGGCGACCTTACGCGTGAAGGCTACACGTTCGCGCTCGACGACTATTCCTTCGAAGACCACATGCGCCCGCTGATTCCTTACTGCAAGTATGTGAAAGTGGACGCGCGCCTGTCTTCTCCGGATCTGATCAAGGAACGCATCGGAAGCATCAAGGAAATGCCAATCAAACTCCTCGCAGAGAAGGTTGAGAGCGCCGACGAATTCGCGTTCTTCAAGAACATGGGCTTCGACTACTTTCAAGGCTTCTTCTTTTCCAGGCCGCTCGCGTTCTCCAGCAACAAGATTCCAAGGAATCGTGCGACGTTATGCCAGCTGCTGGCCAAACTGCATGATCCGGAAACCGACACGCGCCAGATTGAGCGCGCGGTGAGCGAAGATTTGTCCTTGAGCTATCAGCTTCTCCGATACATCAACTCGGCTGCGCTCGCGATGCCGCGCAAGATTGAATCCGTGGGACACGCCGTTCGCATGGTGGGCATCAACCACATTCGTCTTCTCGCGAGTCTCATGATGCTCGCCAACGTCGAAGACAAGCCGCAGGAACTTCTGACAACGAGTCTGATCCGTGCCCGGATGTGCGAGAACATCGCCAGGCAGCACAACTTCGCGAATCCCGATGCCTATTTCACGGTCGGCCTGTTCTCCGTGCTCGATGTCTTCCTGGACTGCCGGCTGGAAGAAGCGTTGAAGCACCTGCCGCTGTCTGATGCCATCTGCAACGCCCTGCTCCATCGCAAGGGCAGCATGGGCGATGTGCTGCACCGGGTTGTGCGGTACGAAGCCGGAGACTGGGCCGCACTTGATGACATCCAGGCCGATTACGGCGTTCTGAGCCGCGCCTACTACAACGCCCTCGAGTTCGGACAGGATTTGCTCCAGCAGATTCGAACCGTTGCCCAGTCACGTCCGGCGGGGTTGCGGCCTGCGTCTACACTCGCGTAAGGATTTCCGGACCCTCGGCTGTGATCGCGATGGTGTGCTCGAAATGGGCTGACGGACGTCCATCCATCGTGACAACCGTCCAACCGTCTTCCAGTACACGGACCTTTTCCGTGCCGAGATTGATCATCGGCTCGATCGCGATAACCAATCCGGGTTTTACCTTCGGTCCTTTCCCACTCTGCACATAGTTCAACACCGGCGGATCCTCGTGCAGGGCGCGGCCGATTCCATGGCCGCAGAATTCCCTGACAATCCCGAAGTGATGTTCATCCGCCGTCTTTTGAACCGCTGCAGAAACATCAGAGATGTAGTTCCCCGGCACCGCGGCTTCAATCGCGTTGTAAAGAGCCCTTTCCGTAACGGTCAGCAGGTTCTGAACTTCAGCTGGAATCTCGCCAATGGGAACGGTTACGGCGGAGTCTCCGAAGAAACCATCGAAAATAACGCCGAAATCCAACCCTACAACGTCGCCCGTCTTCACGACCCGTTTCGACGAAGGAATGCCGTGCACGACCTCCTCGTTGATCGAAATGCAAATGCTCGCAGGAAAGCCCCGATAACCCTTGAAAGCAGGCTTGGCGTTCTTCTTAAGCGTCATTTCTTCGGCAATGCGATCGATTTCGCCGGTCGAAATTCCGTCACGGATAATGCCGCGCAACTCCAGCAGGATCTCTGCAACGATGCGGCTGGCGCCTTTCATGCGCTCAATCTCCCGCGGAGACTTCAAATTAATCATCGTCTGCATTCTAACAGGGCACGCTATAATTCTTCGCGGAGATTGGAACGAATGGCAGATACAAACCTGACAGGCAAGAAAGTTTTGATGGTGATTCCCCATACCCAATTCCGGGATGAGGAGTTTTTCGAACCGAGAAAGATTCTTGAATCTGCAGGTGCTTCAGTCACAGTGGCATCGACCGCCGTGAAAACATGCCATGGCACGAAGGGGGGCACCGTGCAGTCGCAAGTCACGATTGCCGACGCAAAAGCTGAAGACTATGACGCTCTTGTGATTTGCGGAGGACCCTCCGTTCCCGATTTCCTCTGGACCGACAAGAAACTTCCCGAACTTGCTGCCGCAGTAGCCGCTGCCGGCAAAGTCGTGGCCGCGATATCGCTTTCGACCGTGATCCTTGCAAAAGCAAAACTGCTGGCCGGTAAGAAGGCAACCGTGTACTTCCTGCCGCAAGCCATCCAGGAATTAAAAGCCGCCGGGGCAACCTACGTCATGGATCCCCTGGTCGTGCAGGACAAATTGATTCAGGCCGAAGGTCCGACAGTTTCCGCACAGTTCGGCCAGGCGATTTCCGCCGCGCTCGCGAGTTAATCTTTTAGTCACAAGCCACCCGCATTGAAAACCCGCTATGGGCGGAAACCCGCCTTTCATGATCGCGGGCCCTCTAATTGTTGTGTGCTAGGGTGAGTAGCCCTATTCTCACACCAAACCCAATTGGAGCTTCTCATGCACTTGTTCCCGATCGCACCTCTCGTACTTTTGTTAATGCAGACCGGCGCTCCTCCGCTCTCCCAAAAACCCACGGGCAGTATCGAGGGCGTGGTCACGCGGTCGGGCTCCGGTCAGCCGATCCCGAACGCACGGGTTACGGTGAACCGGAGAGGTCAGCCTTCGCTGCCGCCGGTTGTGAATGTTTCTGTTGCCGTTGCGCCGGCCGCCGCGGGAGCGCGCGGCAGCGGGCCTGCGCTTCCGCCGATTCCCGCAACCATGACGGATGACAAGGGAAAGTTTTTCGTTTCTGGTCTTGAGGACGGCGTATTCCTCGTGAATGTGCAGGCCAATGGGTACGTCGCCCAACCCTACGGGCAGAAGACTCGCGGAGGGCCGGGAACACCTGTCAATGTCAGCGGAGGCCAGCCCACCAAAGACATCAATGTCGCGATGACTCCGGCTGCGACCATCAGTGGCAGAGTTCACGATCCTTCAGACCAACCCCTCATTAACGTTCCCGTGCAATTGATGCGCTACTCCTATGACTTCCAGGGCCAGCGATCGTATCAATCGGTGGGCATCACCACGACAGACGACCGAGGGCAGTATCGGATGTACTGGGTGACGCCGGGCCGTTACTACCTCATGGCCGGCAAGCCGTCGACAGGATCAAGCGCCCTTAACGATTTCTTCCTCGCAGATTTCGGCGGTGGCGGCGCGAACGGGAATGAGGTGCCGTCCGTGCTTGGCTATGCGTTCTACCCCGGCGTGCAGGAGATTTCCGGCGCCCGCATCATCGATATGGAGCCGGGCGCGGAACTGCAATCTGTCGATATGACGCTGGCCACCAGGCCGCGCACATTCAAGATTCGCGGAAAACTCATCGATTCCCGCACGGGTAAGGCGGCTGCCCGCGGCAGTGTCTCCGTTGCTCCGCAGATGCCGGGTTTAACCCAAGACGACGCGATACTCGGACTTGATGGCGGGTCAACGAACTACAACGCGAAGACAGGAACGTTTGAAATCCGGGATCTTCTTCCGGGGACTTATTCTCTTGTTGCCATGGTCATGGACCTGCCGCAGCCTGGCGTGCGCGGGCCGGTCGGTCGTTCTTCTGCGATGATTCCCGTCACTGTCGGTTCTGCGGATGTGGACGACCTGACGATCACCACAATCCCTGCCGCAGCGGTCCCTGGCCGAGTGCGGATCGAGGGACAGTTGCCTGCCAATATGTCGATGGAACGGCTGCGCGTTCAACTCACTCCCGTGGGGGGCACTCAGAACTCGCTTTCCGGTTTACTGGCCAACGCGTTCTACCAGAACACGCAGACAAACGTTGCCCCGGACGGCACATTCCGCATGGCGAATATTGTTCCCGGCGACTACCGCATCGATTTCTCGGGTTTTCCGATCAATGCTGCCAGCGCGCCCGGAGGCCCGACAACAATTCAGTACTTCGGATCGATGCAAACGGCGAACGCCTATATAAAGGATGCGCGCTTCGATGGCGTCGACGTCTTGAGTGTGCCGCTGCACTTCACGGGAAACGTCAACAACGGTCTCGAGATTTCGCTGGGGTTCGGCAGTGGCCGCGTCGAGGGCACGGTAACAGACAGCCGGTTGCAAGCCGTGAATGCCGGACGCGTTGTGGCTGTCCCCGATCGCATGCGTTTCCGTACAGATTTGTACAGGTCCTTCTCCGTCGATCAGAACGGGCGCTTCACCTTTCCGACATTGCCGCCCGGCGACTACAAGATCTTTGCGTGGGAGTCGATCGAAGATAATGGGTGGTTTGATCCCGAGCTCCTGTCGCGAAGCGAGGCACGCGCGGCAAGCATTCACGTCAATGAAGGATCGACCCAAAGCCTCAGTGTGCAAATCATTCCCGCGGAGGTGCAGCGATGATCGCCCTTAAAGCGGCTCTGCTTGCTCTTGCGCTCCAGGCCGTCCCGGCTCCGGTTCCGCCTCAGCAGCAGCCTTCGAAAGCAACAGTCTCGGGAGTCGTGGTCAACGGCAACGGCGAACCCGTTCCGAACATTCGCGTGACGATGGGAAAGCTGGGCGTGAACCTTGGGCCGCTGACTCAATTCATGGTCGGAGACAGACCCACGAGAGAAACAACGATCACCTCTGAGGCGTTTGCGTTCATGGCCGGCGACCTCGAAGCAGAGATCGCCGGCGGCGCCATACCGCCTGAGGAGTTGCGGGCAGCGCAGGCGTTCAAGTCGGTTCCGCTTGACGACATTCAGGAAATCACGGTCACACCCCAGATGTCGATGTCGGTGGTGTACAAATCGGCGCCGCCCGTTCAGACCGACGCCAACGGCCGGTTTACTTTCAATGTGGATTCCGGCACCTACCGGTTGTCATTCTCCGGTACCGGATTTGCCAAGGTGGACTATGGGCAACGCACGGCCGCCGGGCAGGGCGTTCCTCTGACGCTTACGCCTGGAGAAACAAAGACCGACATTGTCATGCGCATGCTGCCTGTCGGCGCGGTTACGGGACAAATCCGCGATAACACCGGTCAACCGGTTGCGGCCGTGCCAGTTCAAATCTTTCGTTTTGTTTATGACGCGAACGGGAAACGCACAACTCAAAATGTGGCCTCTACGAGAACGAACGATCGAGGCGAGTATCGGATGTATTACCTGACGCCGGGCCGCTACTACATGAGCGCCGGCAGTCCACCCTCGGCGAATGGCTCCTTTAACGAAGGCTTTTACCTCGGCGGTACAAATTTTGCCACGCAGAACCGCGTCTCGCAGATCTATGCACAATCCTATTATCCGGGATCCCTGCGCGAGAGCGATGCCACGCCGTTCGAAGTGCCGCCTGGATCAGAAGTGCGCGGCATCGATGTGTTTGTCGCACCGCAGCAAACCTACAAGATCCGGGGCCGTGTCGTGGATTCGCGCACGGGCCAGCCTCCGCCACAGGTGGGCATTTCCATTGGTGCGCAGACCAACGACATATCCGGGTTCATCAATTCGGGCGGCAGCCGCACCACCACCTACAGGAATGCCGACGGATCTTTCGAACTGCCGAATGTTGCAGCGGGAGACTATTTGCTTTCGGCGAGTATTCCGCGAGCGAACAACAACCAGATCATCAATTTCGACAACATGTCGCCGGCCGAACAACAGGAATATTTCCGGGCGCAGCAGGCAGAAGACCTGACGCGGCCAAAAGCGAGCATTCCGCTGACCGTGAACTCGGACCTGGACGGCGTCGTCCTGTCGATGGCGCTCAACGGCACCATCTCAGGTCGTATCCGTGGAGAAGGAGCCTCGATGCCCAACCTGGACTTCGTGCGAGTTCAATTCAGGAACAACGTCCCAACCAACGTTATGGAAGGCGGTCAGAATTCGCGAGCCGTGATGGACGGCGCATTCAAGGTCGAGAATGTGCGTCCCGGCGAGTACCGCATCGCGGTGGCGGGAATGCCGGAAGGCTTCTATCTCAAAGAAGCAAGGGCCGGGCAGACCGACATATTGAATGCTCCACTACGTTACGGCGGAGGAGAAGCCTCCGGTCTGGAGCTTGTGCTGAGCCCCAACGTTGGGACTCTCGATGGCAGCACCGAGCCAGGGGCCCAGGTCGTGCTCATCCCAGCGCGGGACCGGGAACGGACCGACCTCTTTCGCCCGGTTACTGCCGACACTGCCGGACACTTCGCCATTCCCAACATTACTCCCGGCGACTACATCCTCGCGGCCTGGGAATCCCTCGAACCGTTTTCCTTTTTCGATCCGAACCTGATTCGTCAGGCGGAAATGTCTGGGAAAGCGCTGCGCATCGAGGAGTCGGCGAAGCAGACCCTTAGCGTGACTGCGATAAAGTAGGCGTTCCCGGATCCACAACGGAACTTTGAAGGCAAATCGGTGTCTGTTAGCTGAGCAAAGCTGCGGGAGAAGTTTTGAAACTCATTCTAATGGCACTCGCACTCCTGGCCGGTCAGGCTGTTCAAGCCCTCCAGGGAAGCACGGTTGAAGGTGTGGTGGTCCACGAAGGCACCAACGAGCCCATCCGTGCCGCAGAAGTGCGGCTCGGACTCGGGCTGACCGGGGCAACGATGCTCACGGACGACGCCGGCAAGTTCCAGTTTCAGAGCGTTCCCGCCGGCAGTTACTCCCTCGCCGTCAACCATTCGGACTACATGCCTGGAACCTTCGGACAGCGCGGACCGAACGGTCCCGGAAAAAAGATCTCGATCTCCGGCGGTCAAAGCGCAAAGGACATTGTCATCCGCCTCGCGCCACGTAGTGCAGTCTTCGGACGCGTTTTCTCCAGGACTGGCGAAGCCGCAGCGAACGTCCCGGTTCAACTATTGCGATACCTTTACATCGATGGCCGCCGCATGTTGTCGATTGATAAGGAAACGCGAACCAACGAAGCCGGCGAGTACCGCTTTGCCAAGATCGCGCCGCTCGAATACTCCGTCAGCGCCGAAGCGCGCTATCCGCAGACACCTTCTTATCTTCGCGGCACTACGGTCTATTTTCCAGGTACGGTCGATCCGGACTCGGTGACATCCATCAACGCGCAGCCCGGCGTGGAGTACGGCGGTATCGACATCACGCTGATCGAACGCGATGCGCTGTCCATCCGCGGGCACGTCGTGGACGCTGTTACCGGAAACCCTCCGGCGTCCTTCTTCCTCGTGCTGGCACCGCGAGACCGCCGAACATGGATCGCCGGCGACACAGCACCGCGCCGGATCGCGGTCGCCCTCGACGGCTCCTTCACTATCGAAGCCGTGCCCCCAGGTTTCTACGATCTCATCGCCATGTCCGGCGATGGCAATGAGCGCCGCGCTGCCCGCGTACCGATCAATGCTCGTGGAAATGTCGACGACCTCCAGCTGACTCTTCGACCGGGGTTCGGTATCCGCGGAACTGTGAACGTCGACGGTCTGATCCCTCAAACAGATCTTTCCGGCGTCACAATCTCTCTAACCCACGAACCCTATATCACGCAGGTCAGCCCCCGATCCGTGCAGGCATCTGCAGATGGTACTTTCTCTCTGGGCGGCATCATCCCTGGGGACTATCGCATTCGAGTCACCACGAAGTTCGATGCCTATGTCGTCTACGCGCGTCTTGGAGGCGCCGACATTCTGAACTCCGTCGTTCATATCGACTCGGAGAACGGCAATCTCCTCGATGTGCGCCTCAAGCCCAACAACAGCACGCTCGAAGTGACTGTCTTCGATGAAATGAGCGCACCTGCCGAGAGTGTTCAGGTGGCTTTGGTTCCAGAGTCCCTGAACCGCGCGCGGCTCGAAGTCTACGAGACGGCGCAGACCGACAGCTCGGGCAAGGCCCGCCTGCAGAAGCTGGAGCCGGGCGAATACAAAGCCTTCGCCTGGGAATCTCTCGAGAGCGGCAAATGGCAGGATCCGGACTTCCTCCAACTCAATGAGCACCTCGGCACTACCGTACGAATCGGAGAAAATACATCCGAGAGGTTGAGCCTTCGTCTCCTTCGCACTCCAAAGTGAACCCCGGTCGCCCGACCTTTTGCGGTAAAGTTGCTGGCTCGAAAAGTTGGAACAGGAGAACCAGCGATGGCGAACGTCGGATATATCGGATTGGGCGCGATGGGCGGACTGATGGTGGAGAGGCTGCTCGAAAAGGGGCACGTCGTGACGGGTTACAACCGCACGCGCTCCAAGGCGCAGCCGCTCATTGAAAAGAAAATGCAGTGGGCGGATTCGCCTGCCGATGTTTGCCGCTCGTCGGACGTGATCCTCTCGATGGTGTCGAATGATGCAGCGCTGCTTGACGTTGCGGAAGGCGCTGGCGGGTTGCTGTCGGCGATTCAACCGAATCAACTGTGGGTCGATATGAGCACCGTCGGCGCGGCAACTTCGCGAGGCCTTGTGGAAAAAGTCCGCGCGCGCGGCGCCGACATGGTCGATGCTCCGGTTTCCGGAAGCACCGTAACACTGAAGAAGGGCGACCTCCTGATCATGGTCGGCGGGCGGCCGGAAACTTTCGAGCGGCTCAAGCCGCTGTTGCTCGACATCGGGCGCAAAGTCATTCATGTCGGCGACAACGGCAACGGACTCATCTGCAAGATCGCGACGAACCTCAGCCTTGCTGTTCAAATGCTTGCCTATTCCGAAGGAATTCTGCTCGCCGAGAAGAGCGGCATCCCGCGCGAAGTCGCTGTCGAAGTGTTGTCCAACGGCGTCATCGCCTCGCCGATGATCCAATACCGTTCCACCTTTTGCATGAAACTGCCCGATGAAGCGCTGTTCAACGTCAACATGCAGCAGAAAGACATGCTGCTCGCACTGGACATGGGCAGGAAGCTCAACATTCCGCTGCCGACGACATCCGTAACAAACGAGTTCCTCACCGCCGCGCGCGGCATGGGTTTCGCCGACAAGGATTTCGCCGTCATGTTCAACGTGCTGGCCGCGATGTGCGGCGTTACGGCAAACAACGGCGCCTAGGGCGTGCGGCCCCGTTCCTTTGCGACTTCGTGAACCAGTGTTCTAAATCAGCAGCTTGCCAGGTTTAGCCCAACGCCAACTTCCATGGTTGAAACGCTACGAGCCTTGGAACGTATCTCCGATATCTTTCCTCGAAGTTCAATTCCTTTCAGGAATTGGACGGCGCAGGGTCGACCATCCGCGCTTTATTGAAGACGGTATGAAGGACGCTAACGTCCCCACAACCGGCGGCTGGCGATGTCGGCACCTTCGCGCAGAGATCGCAGCTTGAGCCATACCGCCGGTTCGATCACCCATTCGCGGCCAGTAAACGTGCCGAACCCACAGTCCGCGCTGGCAATAACGCGATCGCGATCGCCGACGGCCGCCACAGCTTCCTCTATACGGCGGGCTACAACCTCCGGATGCTCGACGATATTGCTCGTTGTCTCCACACAGCCAGGTAGCAGAACCATGTGGGCAGGCAACGGGTTCCGTCGCAGCGCCGCATATTCGTGCTGGTGCCGGGGATTCGCGAATTCGATGCTGAGCGCGCCGACGTTGGCCTGATAAAGAACGGGAAGAATGAGATCGAGCGGCACGTCGAAAATGTGGGGGCCATCCCAGTTCCCCCAGCAGCAATGCAGACGGACACGGTCGCGTGGAATACCCTCGATTCCCTTATTGATCGCCGCGATGTGTTTCTCGATTGCGGAAACAAAGGCGGAGTCCGAGAGATCGCGGTAGAACATGGAACGGTCCATGGCCAGGTCCGGCGCATCGATCTGCAGAAGGAAACCCGCGTCGTGGATTGCGCGGTATTCGTTACTCATCTCCCGCGCCAATGCGTTGAGGTAGGACTCCTGCGAATCGTAATACGCATTCAGCAAGGTGCTTGAAATGATGCCCGGCGACGGCGCCGTCATGAAGCACTCGCGGAATGTTTCGCCGGCGGCTTTCTTTAGACGTTGCGTCTCTTCGCGGATCGCCGCCGTTCCAAGGTACTTCAGTTCATTTTGCGCCTCTGGCGCGTTTTGCATTTTGCTGCGCTTGGGGAAACGGCGCATGAGAATTTCGGTAAGCTCTGGAAATTCTTCGAAATCACGGCCGCGGCGCCGCTTGGATTCGCCGGCAAATCCCGACATGCGCTGCGCCACGTATGTCTGGAATCCCACACGCTGCTGCTCGCCGTCATTGCCGATGTCGATGCCGGCGGAAACCTGCTTCTCCACGACAGTGCGAACGCCGCGGTCCATCGCGCTGGCTAACAAGTTCGGATCGATCGCCTCGCCTTCCTCGCGGCGAACAAGCAGTTCTGAAAGTTGAGCATCGCGCGGAAGGCTGCCCACATGCGTCACGGGAATTCGATCGTGGCTGGTCGTCATTCTTACTCCATGTATGCGGAGATCTCAATTCACAGTCGTCGGCGGCTGCTGCAACGGGCGCACATACAGTGGCCGTTCCGAAACCACTTTGCCGTCGATGAGGGTTCTCACCTGGTACGTTCCGGCGCGCTCCAGAGCCACGTTCGCAAAGAACGTCACATTGTCGGCATAGCCCTGGGACTCGATTCGGAAATTGGAAGGCGCCGATGCCGCGACTTCGCGTCCATCGGGCGCCACGATGCGAACCTGAGTTTCGAAGTCGCCGACGCCGACCCAATGATTCACGGTGGCAAATCGCAGAAGCACTGCCGGGAAAGAAGGAAGAAAAACATTCTCGAAGATTCCCATCAGAGAAAGCTTGTTCCCGAGTTCGAGTCGAATGTCGTCGCAAAGAATGCTGTACACGAGCTGAGCCGATTTCATGTTTCCTTTCAGCGAGCCTGAAGTGCGCTAAGAAGTTTGCCGTGGATCCCGTCGAAACCGCCGTTCGACATGATCACGACGTGATCGCCGGTAACGGCCTGGCTTGACACGAAGTCGGCGATTTCCGCGGTGGTGTCGAATGTGGCGGCCGTTTTGCCACGTGCCCGGATGCCTTCGACAAGTCTCTCGGGAGACAGCTGTTCGTCGAGGGGCAGTTTTGAAGCGCCAAACACTCGCGCAACAACAACGGCATCCGCCGGATCAAACGACTTCACGAAGTCGTTCTCGAAAATACGCCGCCGGCACGTATTCGATCGGGGCTCAAAGACCGCCCAGATTCGATCCGTGGGGTATCGCTGCCGGATGGCGCGCAACGTTTCGTTTACGGCCGTAGGATGATGAGCGAAATCATCGTACACGCGGATACCGCGCACTTCCCCTTTCAACTCCAGGCGACGCTTTACGCTTTTGAACGATGACAGTCCGGACTGCAAAGTTTCGTTATCGAGGCCGAGTTCTTTGGCGGTGACAATCACATCGAGAGCATTGCGAACGTTGAACATGCCAAGCATCGGGATCGCAAATGTCCCGACCTGCGTCTGCCCGTGAACAACGTCAAATCTCATGCCTCCCGATGTCGACTCGATCTTTGCAGCGCGCCAGTCTCCGAAATCAATGCCGGCGGTGGCCACACGTGAAAATGCCGCGGGAATAAGTTCACGCACGACGGGGCTGTCGACCCCCGCAACGATCAACCCGGATTTGGGCACGATGTTGATCAGCCGGCGGAATGATGTTTTCAAAGCGTCGAGATCTGCATAAATGTCCGCGTGATCGAACTCGATGTTCTTGATCATCGCAATGCGCGGCAGATAGTGCAGGAACTTCGGCCCCTTATCGAAGAAGGCGGTGTCGTACTCATCGCCTTCGATGACGAAATCGCGCCCCTCGGCAACCTGAAAGCTTTTGCCGAAGTTTTCAGCAATGCCGCCGACGAGGAATGAGGGTTTGCGGCCCGCGTTCTCGAGAACCCAGGCCATCATCGCGGTACTGGTCGTTTTGCCGTGAGTCCCGGAAACGACGATGGAGTTTTTGCCGCGGATGAAGAGTTCCTTCACCGTCTCCGCCATGGAGGCGAAGCGCGTGTCGGAATCGAGCACGGCTTCCACTTCCGGATTGCCGCGGGACAACGCATTCCCAATCACGACAACATCCGGCTTCGACTTCGCGAGATTCTCCGCCCGATAGCCGTTGTAGACCGTGATGCCCAGCCGCTCAAGAAAGTCCGACATCGGGGGGTACACGTCCGAGTCGGAACCTTCGACAACGCAGCCCTTCGCTTGCAGCATGCCGGCCAGTGATGCCATTGCCGTACCGCAGATTCCGATCAGGTAATACTTTGATGCGATATTCATTTATCCCGCGACGGCAGGTTCCAGAAGTTCGAACAATGACGAGTCGCCGAGTTCAAGCCGAGCACGAACGCCGAACGGAACCATGACATTGGGACCTGAGGTGTGTCCAGTTGGGAATCCATACAGAATGGGGAATGATGTGTCTCCAAGCACGTCGAGGATCACTTCTTCCAGGGAATATCCCTGATTCGCCGTCTGAACGCAGTTGAGCATTTCGCCGAAGATGGCCCCGCGCACGTTTGCAAATTTTCCGGCATGTTTCATCTGGGTCAGCATCCGATCGATCTGATAGGGCTTCGTATCGGTATCTTCCAACACAACGATGGCGTCGTCCGTGTCGATTTCGTATGGCGTGCCGATTGTCGCGGTGACTAAAGTCAGACAGCCTCCCATGAGGCGGCCTTCAGCCGCGCCGGACCGGAGGATTTTCGTGCCACTGACGGGAAACTGCACCTTCTCGCCTCGCAACAAATCGAGCAAAACTCGCTGGTCGTAGCCTGAAGGTCCCATCCGAATGGCCGTTGCGACCATGGGTCCGTGAAAGCCGACCAGCCCTGCCCGGTCTGCGAATGCAAGCAGACTCGTGATATCGCTCGATCCATTAATTATCTTAGGGTTATCCCGAATCAGTTCAGGTGTCACATAAGGAAGTATCCGGCCGGATCCGTACCCGCCGCGCGCGCAGAAGATCGCTCGAACATCGCGATTGCGGAGCATTTCGAGGAACTCTCCAGCACGGCGTTCGTCGGGGGCCGAAAGGTATCGGTAGGAAGTAACGATCTCGGGGCGGAAAAGAGTTTGAAAGCCGAGCCGTTGCAGTTCACGGCATCCGGCTTCCAGCATTTCGAGTTGGATGTTGCTGGCCGGAGCCACGATCCCGATCAGGTCGCCTGACCGTAACGCCGGAGGCTTGACGCGCGAGTGCATCACTGGCGGCGCCGCTCCCAAGCTTCGGGATTCACGAGATGAGGAGGACGTTCGCCCTTCACTCCCGCGAGAGCGTTCTCCATCGCCATAATGCACATCCTCAAACGGGTCTCCTTTGAAGCACTTCCGATATGCGGCGCGAGCACGACATTATCGAACTCTAGCAGTTCCGGTTCAACTTCGGGTTCGCGTTCGAAGACATCGAGTCCCGCACCCCCGATTCTGCCGGTTTGCAGAGCCCGGACCAGAGCTTTCTCATCGACGACCGGTCCCCTTGACGTGTTGACGAAAATGCAAGTCGCCTTCATCTGGGCAAACTCCGCATCACCGAGCAGGTGTTTCGTGCTCGGCAAGAGAGGGACGTGCACGGAAATGAAATCAGAAGTCGACAGCAGGGTTTGCATGGACACTTCGCTGGCTCCGTCACATTCCGATTCGGGGATCTGGCGTCCCGACCCGCAAAACTGGATCGTCATGCCAAATCCTTTGGCACGTCGAGCGACAGCCTTTCCGATGTTGCCGAAACCGAGGATACCCAGAGTCTTGCCATGAATGTCCAAGCCCAGAAGCGTCTGAAGCTTCCAGACCGTCCATTTCCCGGAGCGGACGAATCTGTCGGCCTCGGCAACTCTCCGGGCAGCAGCCATCAGCAAAGCCCACGCGAAGTCGGCCGTACTTTCGGTAACGACTCCCGGCGTGTTCGTGACCAGAACGCCGAACTTCGTCGCCGCGGCAATGTCGATATTGTTTAGTCCCACTGCGACGTTGGAAACAATGCGCAAATTGGGAACAGCTTCGAAAATATCGGTGTCTAAAGTATCGGTGACGAGCGTGACAACCCCGTCTACATTCCGTAATCGGTCGATCAACTCCGCCCTGGAGAGCGTCCGATCGTCCGTGTTCAGATCGACCTCTGCCCGGCTCCTGAGGAACTCGATCGCTTCGGGAAATATGGGTTTTGTTACAAGGATCTTACGCGTCAATGGGAATGTAACCTCTTTGTCGTCTGCATCGTATGGTTGTACCGATTCAGCGTCAAGCGTGTGTTAGAATGTGCGGTGCTTGTTCAGTTGAAATCCGCAACAGGCGCCACCGAACGTAAATCGACAGGAGTGAAGGAGACCCTCTGCCCATGAATCGCCTCTACGCCGCAGCATTGTGCCTTGTATTAGCGTCTGGCTGCGGAGACAAAAAAGGAGCCACCTCGTCGGGAGATCCTGGCGAACTCAAGCATCCGCCCAACGAAGCAACATTTCTTTCCGGCGCAACTTTCATCGCGGGTGATGGTAGTGCTCCTATCGAGGAAGCCACGGTCATACTCGACGGCGACACGATCTTTCAAGTCGGCAAGAAGGGCGAACTACAGTCGCCCAAAGGGGCGCTGTCACGACCCGGACTTGAAGGACACTACATCATTCCGATGATGGTCAACCTTAGCGCCTATCCGGGCCTGAGCAATGCCGGTGATTTCAACGCCAACAACTACAAACTGGAATCGCTCATGGGAGACCTCAATCGTTACGCCTACTATGGCGTGGCCGCTGTTGTGGCCGGGGGTGATACGAACGGCCTGGCGTTTCAGGTTCGTGCCGAAGAAAAAGCGGGCAAGTCTACTGGAGCGATGCTGTTCACGTCAGGCAGGGGCATTGCGGCAAAGGGCGCTTCGGGAATGCTGGGCAGCATTCCCTCACTCGTCTCGTCTGAGGCTGATGCGCAAAAGGCCGTCGGTGAACTGGCAGAGCTGAAAGCCGACGTCATTGTTCTTTGGGCCAACGGAATGAAACCCGCAACAGCCGCTGCGGTCGTGGACGAAGCGCACAAGCGCAAGCTGAAAGTCTTCGCCGATGCACCCGCGCTTTCGGAAGCGAAGAACCTCGTCAAAGCAGGTGTTGACGGGCTGATCGGCAGTGTCCGCGAGGATGCGGTCGATGACGAACTCGTTTCCATGATGAAGGACAAGAAGATCCCTCTCGCGCCTGCGTTGAGCTCCCTCGAAGCGCAATTCATTTATCCGGAGTCGCCTCGCTGGGTCGGCGAACAGCCCATGATCGAAGTCTACCCTCCGAAGTTGTCGGCGTTTCTGAAGGATCCCGTCGTTCTCGACAAAATGAAACGAAGCGCGGCAACGCCCCGATACAAAGCAGAGTTTGAAACGGCCTCGAAGAACCTCAAAAAGCTCGCTGACGGCGGCGTGACTATCGCTTTTGGAAGCGGTAGCGGATCCACCAACACGTTTCCCGGGTATTTCGAGCATCATGAACTGGAGTTGATGGCCGCAGCAGGCATGTCCGCCGCGGATGTTCTGAAGGCCGCATCCCTCTCGTCCGCGGCAGCGCTGGGCGCCACCGACCTGGGCGCGTTGACGCCGGGTAAAAAAGCGAACTTCATGATCATCTCGGACGATCCTTTGAAGGACATCAAAGCCACACGATACATCGATGAAGTGTGGATTAACGGGAAGCAGGCCGATAGACAGGAACTGGTTCGCAAGTACCCGATTGAAGTAAAAGGCGTGTCGAAGGATGACATTGCAACCTATCAAAAGAATCAACAGCAAGACCTTATCGCTGCGATTGAAGCCAAGGAGACGCACTACGGCAATGGCAAGTTCGTGCTCGCGAAGCCCGCGACGTCCGTGACAACGGGCCTCTCCGTTCAAACGCCGCGGCATGGCAGCGTATCGAAGTCTGGCGGACCTCCGTGGAAGGTCAGCGTCTCATTCCCCGGCGCTGCTGCTGCCGATCTGCAGGCGTTCTACAAAGAAACCCTGAAAGGCTGGACCTCGTCAGGCAACTGCTACGATAAGGCGGTGCCCGGTGACGAATCGAAGAAGTTCCACCTTTGCACGGAAGCCTCTGCCGGCCAGATCACTCTGAACATCAACATCCAATAATCCATGGACAAGCGGACAGCTTTGTTCCCGGTTCATCAGAAACTGGGAGCAAAGCTGATCCCATTCGGCGGCTGGACCATGCCCGTCGAATACAGCGGTATCGCCAAAGAACATACGGCGGTTCGCACCGCCGCCGGACTCTTCGACGTCAGCCACATGGGAGAGTTCGAAATCACCGGCCCCGAAGCCCTCGACCTCGTTCAGCACGTCACATCCAACGACGCATCCCTTCTTTCCGACAACCAGGCGCAGTACTCCGTGCTGCCGACGCCGCAAGGCTCAGCCGTCGATGATCTGCTCGTGTATCGCTACGCGAGAGATCGCTTCATGCTCGTGGTCAACGCCGGCAACACATCAAAAGACCTGGAATGGGTTCGATCGCACAACTCCTTCAATGCACAGATCACAGACAAGAGCGACGCCACAAGTCTTCTCGCCCTTCAGGGGCCTGAGGCGCTGAAGATTCTCCAGCGACTGGCGCCGGTCGAGTTGACCGGCATCCAGCCATTTCATTTCGTCGCCGGCGAAATTGCCGGAATTCACGCGACGATTTCGCGGACCGGATACACCGGCGAAGACGGGTTTGAACTCTACTTTTCGGCCGAGCACTCGGAGACACTGTGGAATCGCATCCTGTCGGCCGGCGAGCCGTTCGGCCTTTTGCCGGCCGGCCTTGGCGCGCGGAACACGCTTCGCCTCGAGGCGTGCCTGCTGCTCTACGGAAATGATCTCGACGAAACCACGCGCCTGTTCGAAGCAGGATTGGGTTGGGTTGTCAAACTCAACAAAGGCGATTTTATCGGCCGCGATGCCCTGCAACGGCAACAACAGAATGGCGTCGCGCGCAAACTCGCCGGCTTCGAAATGCTCGGACGCGAGATCGCTCGCGATCACTATCCCGTCCACGCGGGCGGCACGCCGGTGAGCCATGTCACAAGTGGGTCTCCGTCGATTACACTGAAGAAGAACATCGGTCTGACGTATCTCCCGGTCGAGCACGCAAAGCCCGGAACACGAATTGAGGTTCTTGTTCGCGGACGAGCGTGCGAAGCCGAGGCTTTCCAGCACAGTGGGATCCGAAGCTTGGAATTCACGTGACTTGAAGTCGCGG